>Ga0070741_10000914_pt1 | contig 97600 bp, 109 predicted proteins | sample Coa_R1_4_FD_66440 | JGI IMG/M metagenome (GOLD analysis project Ga0070741, IMG submission 66440) | Surface soil microbial communities from Centralia Pennsylvania, which are recovering from an underground coalmine fire - Coalmine... | ecosystem: Environmental > Terrestrial > Soil > Unclassified... | reverse complement strand
TCGAACAGGAACGTCGCGAAGTTGCGGTCGTTCAGGGCTTTTGCCACGGCAAGATTCCGCGGGCTGAGATGGCTTGAGCCGCTGCCGTGTGCGAAGACGATCAATCCGTTCGAGTTCTTAGCGACGCTCAGGGTGCCCGCCAAACCATGCGGCGGGACGACGACATCGGACGATGTGACTGAGTGCGGGTGGATCATGGCACCGCGCGCCTTCGAGCAGACCAGCTAGTTCCAGGATTTGAGTTCGCGTAGCGGGGCTGGCAGATGCGCTGGCGGGCATGCAGCTTTCCGAGCCGCTGCTCCGCCGTGGAAAGGAGTTGATCTGGGATTTTGATGTCCATCAGGCCTGGCTCTCGGTTTGCGGACGCTGGGCAAATATAGGCGGACCAGCCTGCAGCCAGCGCCGGCCGATGACCAGATGAGCGGCCAGAGCCAGCGCGCCATTCAGCAATAGGGCGTACCGAACGCCGAGCAGGTCAGCGCCTATCCCCGCCGTCAAACTGCCAATCGAAAGACCGCCGCGCATGGCAAGCATATAGAGGCTGATCGTCCTACCGCGAAGTCGCGGCGGAGCCGCCGATTGCAGCAGCGAATTTGCCGACGTATTGCTGACGGACATCGCAAAGCCTGCGAGCATCAAAATGACGGGCAGGCCGGATATCCAGGGATTGATCGCAGCGAGCGCAGTTAGTCCGCCGTAGGCGGTAGCGAAACCGGTGCTCAGCTTCCGACCATCGTATCCGGCCCCGAACCCAAGCAATGCCACGGCCCCCAGCAATCCGCCGAGCCCGAATGCGCCAATGGACAGGCTGAACTGAGTTGCGTCACCCTGAAGCACATCCTTCACCAGGACCGGGCAGAAGATGATGAGCGGGCCGCATAGGGTGCTCGTCGTGAGCACCGTGACGAGAGCGCCTCGCATGTGTTCGGACGCCACGATCCTGCGCAGGCCAAGGAACAGGCGATGGCGGTCCAGGCCCTGGTCCGGATGAGCTGCAGCACTTCCAGGGGGCAGGATCCATAAAGCGACGGCGATGAAGGGCACATAGGATGCCGCATTGGCCACGAAGCAACCGATCGCGCCGACGCTTGCCATCAGGATGCCGGCGAGCGCGGGGCCCAGAATGCGGGAGAGATTAAATTGGGTCGAATTGAGCGCGATGGCAGTGGCGATCTGGTCGTGCCTGACGATGGATGCGGCGATGGTCTGAAACGAGGGCATGGAGAGGGCATCGGTGACGCCGACGACCAACGACAATGCCACCACCATCCAGGGCTGGACCAGATTGGTTAGCAGGAGAAGCACAAGCGCCACCGGGCACATCATCTGTATGGCTTGAAATATGGTGATGATGCGCCGCCGGTCGGACTTGTCCGCCAGCATTCCGCCGGCCAGAATGAGAAGCCAGACGGGTGCGGACTGCACGAAACTGTCAAGGCCGATCAGAAGGGACGAGGCGCCAAGACTGAGCAGGAGCCAGGGTTCGGCTACCTGCTGCGACCAGGAGCCGATATTCGAAAGCAGGGTGGCAGCATAATAGGTCCCGAACCGCGGCGTCCGTAGCAGGCGCAGCGACTGTTTGAAAGTGCCGATATGCGCCGGCAGATGGATCACAAGGGAGCGGCCGCTTTGCGGTCTTCCGGCGATGCTTCGTGAAGGCCGGTGATCGTGTCGAAGAAGCGCAGATGGTCGTGGACTTCCCTGACTCCGGCTGTGTTCTCCGCGACCACGATCGATGCTCGTCGCGCCTCCTCGTCGAGCACGACGCCGTGCAGGTGGACGCCCCCGTTGTGCACGACAACCTGCAAGCAACCCGGCGACCAGCACGTGGCACTGATCGCTTCAGTGACACGGTCGCGAATAAGGTCATCGGCTGCGGCGGGCTCGGGTATCTCGCGGGCGATGCTGGCGATCGCCTGGAGCAGATTGGTTCGGGTGACGATGCCGACCAAGGTCTTGCCGCGCATGACAGGCAGCCGATGCACGTCGTGTTTTTCCATCAGATGAACGAGTTCGTCCAGCTGGGTATCTTCCTGCGCAACGACCGTGTCGCGCGTCATGACATCTTCTACTCTTCGCCCATGTTCATGGACAAAGTCCGCGGCCAGGCCGTCCGGCCCCATCAGGAATTGCAGCCAGCGTGGACGCCTGCGTTGCGTACCGATTTCGCTGCGGCGGAGGAAATCAGACTGCGAGACGATGCCGACGAGGACACCGTCGTCTAGCACCGGCAGGCCGCTGATATGACAGCGCAACATCAATGTGGCGGCCTCCAGGATCGACGTCGTTGGTGTTACGGTAATGACGTTCTTTGTCATGATCTGGCGAGCGCGCATCCTGGCCTCCGGTTAATGCGACATCAGGGTCGGCACGGTCATCGTTCGCAACATCTCGCGGGTGACGCCGCCGAGGAGACCTTCCTGCACGCGCGAATGTCCATAGGCGCCCATGACCAGCATATCGAGACTCTCATCGGCGGCGAGAGACAGGATGGTCGGTTGGACGTCGGCGCGAGTGACCGTCAGCTCAAGGAGATCGACAGGCAGTCCGGCGCGGCTGACGTGTTGGGCAAGCTTTTGTACGGAAGTTTCCGCTGGGGCAACTTGCGCTTCGTTGAGCGAAATCGCGACCAAGGCATCCGCCCGAGCGAGGAAGGGCCTGGCATCCCTCAGTGCCCGGGCGGCAACCCGGCTGCCGTCCCAACAGATGCCCACGCGCTTGGCCCTGAAGTTGCCGCGAAATATTGGGGGAATGAACAGCACGGGACCGCCGGACTGAAACAGGATTTCGGTCGGGATCTTGTTGTCGAACGTGTCTCCCTCGGTCCCTGGCTGCAGGACAACCGAAAGGTCGTAAAGTCGCGCAGCATAGCCGATCGCCTTGGCTGCGACCGCCGGGACGTCTTCAATAGACTTTGTTTCGTAGGTGATTTTGGCGTTACGCGCTTCCGCCTGAAAGATCACAAGAGCCGCTGCAGTGCGCTTGGCGGCTTCCCTTTGCTCTGCTTCGAAAAGCGCGGCAACGGCAGCAGCGTCGCCCCCATCTGCGACAAGGGCAGCGCTGGTTGCGATGTAGCCGAGCGCGATGGCGTCGAGATGGGCGGCGAAGGTGGAGGCAAGCGACACGGAAGCATCGACCAAGGGCCGCTCCGGCCGCTCGGTCGGGATATGTACCAAAATGTCTTTGATCATCCGCGTTTACTCCAGCATCAGAGCCAATAGTTCCAGCCGGCCGGGAAAGCAGGTTGATCCGGATCAAGCGCTCCGGCTTTCTCAATAGGCAAACCTCATATCGCCAGGTCCGGCTCCGGCATCCGATCTCGTTTCGGCTCCGGGATTTCGGTCATTGTCCTCCGTCAAAAGCAGAACGCTGGCCACGGAAACCGCGTTTTCGAGCGCTGTGCGGACGACCCCCGTGGGGTCGACGAGACCGGGTTCGACGAGATCGACATCTTGAGGCATGCAATCTGCAGCCATTGATAGCCGAGGAGTTAGCGTCCTGCGCGATCGCCCCATATTAGGCGAACAGTTCACGCAACGAAAGCTTAGACGTCTTTGATTCAGATCATAACCGGCGGCGCACAAGCGCTTAGCGTTTTTGATCTCCTGCCCCAGCTGCTCGCGGGAGGGAAGCAGAGACGAAGACGCCATGTGGCCGCGAGAAATTTGGCATCGGACGCAGCATGCATTCGCACATCTTGATTCCTACTGACGGCTCTGCACTGTCGCTAGCTGCGGTCGAATACGGCATCGCTTTGGCCAAGTCGGTCGGTGCCAAGGTCACAGTATTGACCGTTTCCACTCCCTTTCACACCTTTGCCGTTGAGCCGGTCATGGTAACCGATACCCCGGAGCAGTACGCAAAGCAGGTTGGCGCCCTTGCCAAGAAACATCTAGATACGGCGCGGGAGGTGGCGCTGGCCGCTGGTGTGAGCTGCGAGACGGCGCATGTCGAACATGATCATCCCTATCGGGCAATTATCGATATTGCAGCAAAGAAGTCATGCGATCTGATCGTCATGGCATCACATGGCCGACACGGGATCTCGGCCGTCGTGCTTGGGAGCGAAACGAACAAGGTGCTGACGCACAGCAGCATTCCGGTGCTCGTCGTTCGCGCACCTAGCCAGCCCCTCGTCTTCGTCCCATCTTAGTCTTAAGGCGCCTCGTCGATTGGTTCAAGGTGCTCCCGTTTGCAAAAGGTGCGCAAATCGCGAACTGCAGTTCGCCATAACTGTGATCCTCTTCCACCGAAGCGCAATACGAAGCCTGGATGATAGGTTATCCGGACCGGAACATCCTGAAAGCAGAACACTTGCCTCCGAGCGCCATGAATGGCGGTCGGCGAGCCGAACAGCGAGGCCGCGGACTTACCCAGTGCGATGATGAGCTTCGGCCGAACAGCGCCGATATCAGCAAGGACGATCGGCCCATAGTCCCGAAGTTCCTTCTCGGTTGGTCTCCGATTGCGCAATCCGCCCTTTGCAGATCGTTCGATCGGACGAAAGGGAAGCGCATTGGCAAGACGGATCTGCGCTTCATCAATTCCGGCCTCACGCATCATGTCGCGTAGGGCTGTTCCTGCCGGGCCCACGAACGGCCGACCTGTCTCGGCTTCTTGGCGTCCGGGAGCCTCGCCAACGAGATAGACGTGGGGCGCCAGACTGCCTTCTGGCATAACAGCCCTCGCGTCAAACCGTCGCCGGTCCGGAGACCGGAGCCGGATCTGATCACTCGCAGCCGGGTCATGAAAATCTCCAGATGCAATCGATGTTCCACGAAGACCAACACTGCTGAACGTGCTCGCATAACTCCAATTGTGTAGCGCCAACACCGAGTATGAGACCTCGGCAGCGAAAACAGCAAAAATGAAGATATGAGCAACGTAGAGCTGCCATATGCGATGATAGATGTGGACGCCAACGATGCGAAGGCCTTTGCTGGTGAAGAGGCGGCCATAGGCAAGAGCGGCCGCGTAGCCTGAGACAAAAACAAATGCCTCGGCGGCGTCAGAGAATGCGATCGAATGCAAGGTCAGGTGGGATAGAAAAGTCCCCGGGATATGATCAATAAAGATCATGAGAAGTGACAGGCCTCGGAAGAAGTCGAGGCGAAGATCGCGCTCCGGATGCGCGCGCAATTGCGGCTCCGGGGGTGAGTGCGTGACCGGGCTTGCTTCTGCCGGATACGGCGAACCGGTCAAACCGAGCGCGGTAACGAAATTGCGTTGTACGGGGCGGATGCCGGCAGGCATTTTCATGCGCCCTGATGGTCAAGCCAACACAAGGAATAACGCGACGACATTGGAGCCGACCAAGACGACGGTGCCTGCGATAATGAGCCCGAGAAAGACGCCGCCTGGGGAGGGAACTTTCATTGCATGCCTCTCATGAGGAATCCAAAGCCAGTCGCCCAATGGTTCTCATATCCGAAGGACTTCGCTTTCGAAATTCGGGTCGGTTGCTTAAGGGGCGGTACGGAATGGCCGAGCGCGGGCGGTCGCGCGTCCGGTGCGCAATCGGGTGAATGGCGATCCCGAGCCTGAGGTCCGATGATCTCGTGGTCGATAATCGGGTCGAACGCGATGGCTGAGGGTTGGTCCAACGCCTTCGATGATCCGATCCAGCTCCTTAATGGTGGCGACTGGTTACCTTACGCTGCGCAGGCAACTTCATCGCAGGGCCGCAAAGCCGGAACCGACCCATCAGAGCAGTTCTGTCACCGCATGCGCGAAAAGGGAGATTGCCACGCCATACGGAAAACGGTCGCCTCGGCCGGCGGCCCTTTTGTTCTCGAATTTGAGAAGCGGGGCGCCGCTAGATCGAGCGACGGCGCCGGTACATGCATGTCGCGCTCAGTCAGGCGAACCAGATGGCGGCTGAATATGCTGGAGCATCGCAGCGCATTCGGCATATAGACCTTCAGCGGCCAATTCACGAGCGAACGCGAGAGCCGTTTCGACGTTCGTTTCCGCTTCACTCATCGCCTGCTCGACAGATTTGAGAGTAGGTTGTCGATGAAGCCGCGCAGCAGACGAGTCGGGCGCGCTGCCTACGCCTTGACCGCTCGTGCGGGCCTTGCTCATCAGCAATTCCACGCGCGCGATTTCGGCACGGCACAATTCTGGCCGGGTAGTTGGCGGCTTGCGGCTGATAGGGGCAGTGCCAGACGGCATGCGCAGGCTTAACACATAAGCTTCCACTTGCCTCATCTGAAAGTCGCGAAGCGCGGGATTCGGCATCCCAGCGGAATTGCCGATATTCCGGTGAGTCGTGGTCAGAAACGTGCTCAGCGCCTCAGAGCTGGTGCTGCTGCGTTGGGCAATGGATTCGAACGACGGTGCTGGTGGCTGCAAGGCCGGTTCAATTGACTGGTCGGAGCTGACAACATGGCAGTTCGAGCACATGAGGGCTGACAAGTAATGGCCTTTTTGCACGTCATCGGATACGGCCTGCTGCGCGAGTGCGGGAACAAGCTCTAAAGATCCGATAGTCGCCAAGATCCCCAGAAATAGCGCAGCCAAAGCCGATTGAATCTTGTTGGACCTTGTCCTTTCGTCGAGGCGGACAGGATTGGTCGCGTTGGTTAACGCGCTCGGGCCGATGCAGAATGGACGCCTTGGAAGGTCTGCGATGATGGACGGTGCGCCCAGACGCTTACAGTCGGCGTTGGCTTTGGCCCACGCCTCGTTGTCATCGGTGGCTTCGATGAAAAGGCGATTTCGTGAGCGCTCGTCGCCGGGGAGTTTTCTGTAAACCATCGACCTATCCTTACCGCTTCCTGGGTATCGGAGGATCATCGTGTGAGGCACGCAAAGGAGGTCAGGCGTACTTGTGCAGTTCGAAACCGCTGCAACCAGAACAACATTTTGCTACCGATTATTTGAGCCAGATCAAGCCGCGAGCGTCCAGATCGCATCTTTAAGGCCTATCATCTCAAGGAAGCGCAGATGTTCAAATCCATTCTGGTGCCGATCGATCTCGCTGCTACTGATCTGGTGAAGCCGGCTATCGCGGCTGCCGCGACGCTCGCCAAGACATGGAACGGCACAGTGCGGCTGCTCAATGTGCTGCCAAGCACGCCGGCAATGCTGGCCGAATATGTACCGGCCGATTTCGACACCCAGCAGCGCCAGACTTCGGAACAAGCCCTGGCCATCGTGGCGCGGGAATCCGGCATCGAGCCGTCGCGAATTTCGATTGCGGTGCGGCAAGGCGGCATCTACTATGAAATCCTTGAGGAAGCCGCCGCCATCCATGCCGACCTGATCGTGATGACATCGCATCGGCCTGCGATGCGCACTTATTTCCTCGGCTCCAATGCCGGCCATGTGGTGCGCTATGCCAAATGCTCGGTTCTGGTTGTGCGGCACTAAGGTCTGGCCGTCCCGGAGCTTGATCTTGATCAACGAACTGCTTTGCTCGGCGCCGTAATTTTGCTGACCATCCGATCCGAAGAGCCCCGGGCAGCAGATGATCCCGATTGACACGGAGGACTACAAACGCCGGCTTGGCAAGCCTGTCGGTCGCGCCTTCTGGACTTTCCGGATCGTCTCCGCCGATCCAGCGATCCGGGACCACGTCTTCACGACCCACAAGCCGGTTGTCTTTGACGAGGCATGCCGTGAGGCGCGTGAACTCGCCAGGATGCGCCGGTCCGAAAAGATCACGCTGGTCCCCCTCGCGCTGCGCCACTAAATCGGCGCAGCAATTGGGAGGCGCAGCCACAATCAGCAGTCTTGGCAGCGTCGACAGCAACAAGCGGTTCGACCATCAATCTTGATGGTCTTCAACGGTGATTGGCAGCGTGGGCAACGCCCTGCCTTCTTGCGCTGCGGCAAAAGAAAGGTCTTCAACATTCGCTCAACAAATTGCTCTGAGCCTGCGCCGCGGCTGAGCGCCACCTTCAAGGCCTTGTGCATCTGTGTAAACAGGCGCCTGAGCTCGCCCGGCGCGAGCTTGTCTATTCGTGCGGCCGGATCGATCCGAGCCTGAAACAGGCTCTCGTCCGAGCAGATATGGCCAATGCCGGCAAGGAGCTGTTGGTCCATCGAGACCGATTTAACGTCGAGTTTGAGGCCACTCAGCCTGGAAGGTGAAATGATCATTGGCCCGAAGCACAAGGACAAGCAACACCGTTCCTTTGATGAAGGCGCGGACGAGCCGCCCGGTCTGATCGATAGGGAATCAACCGATATTGAAACGGAAAATCCCAGCGACGATACCGAGACAGTGGAACAGGTCGAAGAAGAGGACACCGAACCACCGATATTTGAGGAATGACAGGCGCAGGTTCTAGCCTTAGCCGATCGCGCGGCAACTGCGCCAGCGGACGTCGGCAGGATCGGGGAGGCTAACCACGCGATCCCGATTTCAGGCGGGACGAGGCGATGAGCTTTGTGGCATACCATCTGGTGACAAAGGCCGACCTTTCAGCAGGTGACGTGAAAGAGCCCAACCTTCTTGCCGTGTGATCGGTTGAAGGCCGTGATTGCCTCGGCCGTCGGTTTCAGCAAGACCTTGCAGCCGTGTTTTTCGAAATAGGCCTTGGCTTCCGGAGACAGGTGCACATTGCCCATTTGACCGGAGCCGATGATGATTTCGTCGCATCCCTTCTCAAAGACAAACCGTGCCTCGTCTTCCGAAAGCGTGTGCGAGGTGCCGTATAGCCTCTTTGAGAGCTTCTTCTTTCGCTTGATGATTTCACCGGAAAGGCGAATGACAACGTCATGGTCATACGTTTTGCCGTCAATGGTAATCGCGCCGAACGTGGTTCCCTCGATTTTCACCGCAATCTCCTCCGCTCATTAGTCTGCCTCGCGCTCGAGTACGCAGCACTGGCGAGCGTCAACTCCGGCTTCCTCGCGCAACCACTTGTGCTATCACGTATCAATCCGAGGGGCCGCAGGGCCGAAAAATCGACACGGCTTCCTGCAGCGCGCGAAAAATCGCTGGAATGGAGTCTTCGACCGGACCCATGACAAAGCAATCGAACATTGCGACCGATCTATCGCCGATACTTCGGCGGCAGTCACCGGCACCCGGTGTCGGCCCGGATGCGGCCGCCCCGGGAGAAATTTGAAATCCTGCAAGACCCGGTAGAAGCGCTCCTCCCAAGCTGACGCTAACGCTCCAGCCTCCCGGCTGACGTGCGCTTCATGTTGATTTGCATCAAACTGCCACCAGCAAGAAGTGTTGGTCTATGTCTGATGCCAATTTAGTGGTTGTCAGTTGATCCAGGAGATGCCGAGGATGGCAATGGAACCACTGCCGAGTGCGCGGCTGACAGACGTTTCCGCTGCAGGTTTCAATGGCACGGGAGCAGGTAGCCCAGGCTGGAAAATGAGTCTGCGGGAGTTGCATCATGAAGGTTTCGGGAACCGACGTTCTGATCGTGATCGATCTGCAGAATGATTTCTGCACCGGCGGCGCGCTCGCTGTACCAGGCGGCGAAAAGATCATCCCGGCGATCAACCGCATCGTGGACAGGTTCGAGAACATCGTGCTGACGCAGGACTGCCATCCAGAAGACCATGTCTCTTTTGCATCCAACCACCCGCATAAGCACCCCTATGATACGATCGAACTGAGCTACGGATCCCAGATCCTCTGGCCCGATCACTGCATTCAGGGCAGCACCGGCGCGGATTTTCACAGGGGCCTCGAGACTGGCCGTGCGAGCCTCGTGCTGCGCAAGGGCCTGCATCGCGACATCGATTCGTATTCGGCGTTTTACGAAAACGATCACAAGACGCCGACAGGGCTTTGCGGTTACCTGCGCGAGCGCGGCTGGAAGACGCTGTTCTTCGTCGGGCTGGCCTTCGATTTCTGCGTCCGCTATTCGGCCGAAGATGCGCGCCGGGCAGGCTTTGACGCCGTCGTGGTCGAAGAGGCCTGCCGCGGTATTGACATCGACGGCTCAGTCGCCGCGGCTCATCACAGCCTGAAATCGCTCGGCATTTCCACTGTTGGCATCGAGGCATTCTTCTGATCGGGGGCGGCCTCACACACGCGGGCTGATTTCACTTCTTCCTCTTCCCCTTGCGATGGATATGTCACGCATGATGTCTGATTTGGATCTAAGCTTGCATTTGAAGGCGACCGAGGGCTGGCTCGACGATCTGATGCGGAACCTTGCATGGCATGATCGACGACGAGCTTGGTCGGCGCTGCTCGCGGTCTTGCATGCACTGCGCGATTGTCTGGGACGCGATGAAGCGGTCTACCTCGGCGCGCAGCTGCCCCCGCTGCTGAGGGGCTTCTATTACGAGGCCTGGCATCCGCATGTCCGCAAGTCTACGAGCCGAGAGGCCTTTCTTGAACGCATCCGCGACGCGCTCAAACATGATGTTGCTGTCGACGCGGAGCAGGTGGCTCGCGCGGTTATGGCGCTGATGGCAAGGCGCATCGCCGCCTCAGAGCTGGAAGATGCCAAGGCGGCGACGCCGCCGGCGATTCACGGTCTTTGGCCTGTGTGAGCGCGAGCTCAACGTGCCGGCAAGGCCGGAATCGCGATTTCTAAATGCTGCCAGTTGCCGTCCCTAGCTGGGGCGGATCCGAACCTAATGATGGCGCTGGAACGCGCTTGCCGTCTGTTCGAGCAATTTTCGCTTGTCCCTGCGATAGTGGGGTGGCCGATCTTGCGCGGTTTTGCTCAGCCGCTTGAGGTCGCGGAGATCGCCCAGGGCACGGTGCGCCTCCCTCGCGGTATCCGCGAACGCCAGGTCTCGTCGTCCAACAGTGACGCCGAGGGTTTGCAGCGCGGCCAGTATGTAGCGGTAACGCTTGCATTCGATCCGAAGGCGATGCAACTGTTTGCGTCGCAGTGCCCGAAGACGTCGCCCCTTTCGTGAAATCCGCTTTCGCCAATCGCGCAAACGAGCTCGGCTATAGACGTCGATAGTCTTGGCTTGCGTTGAGGGGCTGTTCAGTAGCCAAGGACCGCTCTCGATCCAGTGGTGAAGTGCCACCATCAAATGTTCATACCGCGCCGAGTCGAGCTTCTTGGCGAGGCTGCGATGGGCTTTGTGCTGCGCCCGGACGATTGCGTGGCGAGCGGGCCTGGCCCAGCGGCGAAAACGCCTTCGCTGTGTGTAATTTGCCGTGACATCGTGGTCGCGAGCCTTGCCGAGAACGGAGTTTAGCCAGCCTAATTCTCTGCGGATCGGCGACCATGCGGTGTCCTTGACCATGGGAGAGAAAAAAAGAACTGCGGCACGGAGCCGGGTAAGTTCTATTCTCATGACATGAATGGCTTCCGGATCACCTGCAATAGCCGGCCGGCGACTGCGCTGGATCAAATGAGCACAATGCTTCGCAATGCGTTGGAACGCGGCCTGGCAATCAGGCAATGGCGACGCTGTACTCCGTCTTCGGAACCGGACGCCGATGCGGCCTTGAACTGAAGTCGCTGCGCCTTTCATTGTGTAGCATTCTACAAAGACCGGTCCAGCGAGCGTGATCAGTGCACCGGTTCGCTTTCCGACTATGTCGGCAATGAGCGCAAAAAGAGCGGATTTGCGCTGGTTTGCGTTGACTTGAATCAAGTGCCAATTCCGCATTCTCCATAATTGTAGACAAGGAATTGTTATTCATGGATCACACAATCAGGACTTTCGATGCTGATCTAAGCGAGCTTGCACGCAAGGTCGTGCAGATGGGCCGCTCGGTCAAACAGCAGATCGAGAATGCAACCGCAGCGGTGCGTCGGCATGATGCGGCCTTGGCAGAGCAGGTAGCCGCGGCTGATAGCGGGGTTGATGCGCAGCAGCGCGAGATAGAGGGGCTGGCCGTGACGATCATAGCACGGCGCCAGCCGGTGGCAGTCGACCTGCGCGAACTCGTCGGCGTGATGCGAATGGCCGGTGACCTCGAGCGGATCGGCGATTATGCGAAAAACGTCGCAAAGCGCGTCGCGGCCCTGAACAACAATTTCCGCATTGACGCAGTGATGCCGCAGCTCGAGCTCATGGTGCAGCAAGTGCTCCATCAACTGGATTCCGTGCTCGAAAGCTATGAGCGGCGCGACGTCAATAAGGCGCTGGAGGTGTGGCGAAGAGACCAGGATATCGACGCGTTGAACAGTTCCTTGTTCCGGACGCTGCTTACTCACATGATGGAGGACCCTCGCAGCATCTCCTCATGCACTCACCTTTTATTCTGCGCCAAGCATATCGAACGAATCGGCGATCACATCACCAATATCGCGGAAGCAATCTATTACATCGTCGAGGGGCATGAGGTCGAAGAGGAGCGCCCGAAAGCGGACACCACCAGCAAGGATGTGGTGCGCCCTGCCTGATGGCTGGACGGGAAATTGCTTGCCGAGCGGCGACGAAATCGAAGGCGATGCAGATGACGAGCGAAGATAAGCTGCTACACGAAATTCATAGGCTCAAGCGCAGGGTTGGCCACCTCAGTTCGAGCACGGTGCCGCCGACCTCGCGGCTGTTATCTGAGATTCTCGAGGACGTCGCCAGTGCACTTTCTGAGGTGCACAGTGAGATTGCCGCGCTCAAGGCGCCTTCGAAGTCGGCCTGAGGGCAAAGAGACGATGCCGGCAAGCGCGTTTGCCGCTGCGGGCGCAAGACGGATTAGCCCCTGCCTTGGGCGGGGTACGGGAGCGGGCCGCGTTTCTGTTGTGCAGGGACGCCGGAACGTTTTGGCCTCGGATCGCGGCCTTGGCCGGCGACAGGCGGCGTACTGTCGGCCTCTGCCTGCCTGACCAGCGCGGAGGTTGCCTCGATCAGTGATGTGGCGGCCGTTGCAATTGCTGAGCCGTGCAGGAAGGTCCGTCGCGACAATCACCACGTCGATGTGTGACCGTCATTGCTGGCTCTTTCGCTCTGAAACACTTTCGCTTCGTGGGCGAATGGCCGTGGGACACAGAGATGTGCTCCTTAGCCAACCCAACGGATATGCGCTTCGTTGCGCGGAACGGGGTTCGCCTTAGCTTTAGGATAACCAACGATGATAGGCGCCACCGGAACCCATGCGGAAGGAAGACCCAACACAGACTTTCCTTCGGGCGTGTTGAGAAACGCTTGTGCAAACCCGATCCAGCAGCTGCCAAGCGCGGCGGCATAGGCCGCGAGCATGAGATTCTCGGCGGCCAGCGCGCAATCTTCGACGATCCACGGGCCCTGTGCATTGGCCGAGATGAGGATCAACGCGGGGGCGTGGTAGAAGATATGAAACTCGGGATCGGTGAGATGCGGCCGCAGATGCTCCGCTTGTGTATTCGCAGCCATGGTCGCGAGCATATGAGATTTGGACTCGCGCGAGATCCGTTCCAGCAGGCTTTGGTCGCGGACAACCGTGAAGGTCCATGGTTGTTGATTTACGGCGCTCGGTGCCTGAATTGCCGCATTGATCAGCTTACGGATCAATGTCTCGTCGACTGGCTGGCTAAGATATTCCCTTACGGAGCGACGGCCGTTGATGGCTTCATTGAGATCCATGGAGCAGACTCCTATCGAGCGCGATAAGTCTGCTCCGCAACGACGGCGCATTGTTGATCTCGATCAAGCCCTGAGCCGATCGGCATTCGTCGCTACCACCCGCGTTCGTTGTGGTTGCCGCCTTGCCGAGGAAACGCATTATGCGGTCTTGGCTGACTTCAGCCTGGCTTCGAGATAAGCCACCATACCGGACAAGGTAACAAGCTTGGGATAGTCGATCTCCGGAACTTCGATGCCGATCCGCCGGTGCAGGGCCGTGAGGAGATTAAGGAAATCGATCGAGTCGATATCGATCGCCTCGCGCAAATCCGCTGCCGGATCGATGGTTGCGAGGTCGACCTCAGGAGCGATATTGCCAAGCTCCTCCTGCACGATCTTCCTGATATCGGTCTCGCTCATAACGTTTCTGGCTCCTGCAAGAGTTTGCCGATCTCGGCGAGGAACAACGCGCCTGCGTGCCCGTCGGTCACGCGGTGGTCGCCTGCCAGCGTCATGGTCACCACCGAGCGCGGCCCGATCGCGCCGTCCACGACCCAGGGCCGCGTCACCACCTTGCCGAAACCGACGAGGGCGACCTGCGGCGGGTAGATGATGCCATAGAGGGCCTCGACGCCGCGCTCGCCAAGGCTGGATACCGTGATCGTCGGGTCGGACATTTCGGAGCTGCGAATGCGTCCAGCCCGCGTCCGTTGCACGAGGTCGCGCATGCCGCTCATCAGCACGTCGAGCGACAGCCGATCGGTATCGTGCAGCGCCGGCGCGGCCAGGCCGCCGCCGCGGATCGCAATCGCCACCCCAATATGCACCGCTTGTGAGGCCTCGAACCTGTTGTCGCGATAGAAGCCGTTGAAAGCCGGATGACGGCGGATGGCCAGAGCAACCGCTTTGAGCGCGAGCGCCCCGATCAGCAGGCGGCTGTCAGGCGGGAGCGTGGCATTTCTTTCGGCGAGCCAGCGCTCGCATGGCGTGACGTCGATTTGATGCTCGAGATAGTAATGAGGGATTTCGCGCTTCGACCGGGCCATCGCGGCTGCGATCGCAGCGCGCATTGCTGCGGGATCGAGCCACAATGCGCGCTTTTTTTCGGCCGGCGGCGAGGCTGGGCCGAGCTGGCGCTCAACGTCCGCATAGGTGATGGCGCTGCACGGTCCGCTGCCAACGATCGCCGAAAGATCGATGCCGTGTTGTTCGGCCAGCCGCCGTGCAGCGGGCGATGCCATGATGTGCGTGGCAAGGCCTGGAGCGGCCTGCGGCGGTCTCGGCACGGCCAACGGTGCCGGCGGAGGCATCGCCACGCCGACCGGCTGCTTCGCTCCCGGCGGCGCAGACATCGCCGGGGCAGATGGCGGAGCTACCGCAGCCGGAGCATTCGCTTCGGCTTCGGTGCTGATCAGGGCGAGCGGTGTTCCGACCGGCACTTCGTTATGGAGATCGACGAGGAATTTCGCGATTTGTCCGGTCTGGTAAACCTCAATCTCGATTGCGCCTTTCTGCGTCTCGACCACGGCGATGATGTCGCCACGCTTGACCCAATCGCCAGGTTTGACCAGCCATTCCACTAGCCTGCCGGCCTCCATATCGGCGCCGAGAGAGGGCATGCGGAATTCGGCCATGACGCTGCCTCATGCCCGGCCAAGCGCCGCCTTCGCGGCCGCGACGATCTTCGGCGCTTGCGGGAGCGCGGCGTTCTCGAGATGGCGAGGGTAGGGGATCGGCACTTCCTCACTGCAGACCCTGCCGATCGGCGCGTCAAGCGACCAGAAGGCCTGTTCGACGATGCGCACGCCGATTTCAGCCGCGAGGCTGCCGGAGCGCCAGCCTTCGTCGATGATGACGGCATGTCGCGTTTTGCCCACCGAGGCCATGATGGTGGGGTCATCAAGTGGGCGCAGGCTGCGCAAATCGATCACTTCGGCCTCGATACCCTCGGCGGCGAGCGCAGTGGCAGCCTCCAGCGTCTTCCAGAGCGAGCCGCCATATGTGATCAGCGAGATGTCGTTGCCCTGGCGGCGGACGGCCGCCCTGTCGATGTTCACTGCCCCGGCATCGGCAGCGAGCTTACCTGACATGTTGTAGAGCATGACGTTCTCGAAAATCAGGACCGGGTCGGGCTCCTGAAGGGCGGTCCACAGCATTCCGCGCGCATCTTCCAGTGTTGCCGGCGCAAGCACCTTGATGCCGGGAATATGCGCGTACCAGCCTTCGAGACTGTGGGAATGCTGGGCGGCGAGCTGGCGACCCGCGCCCGTAGCCATCCGGATCACCAGCGGCACGCCGAACTGATTGCCGGACATATGTCGCACGGTGGCCGCAGTGTTGAGGATCTGGTCGAGCGCGAGGAGGCTGAAATTCACCGTCATCAGTTCGACGACCGGTCGCATGCCGGCCATGGCTGCCCCAATGCCGGCGCCGGTGAAACCCGACTCGGACAGCGGCGTATCGCGAATCCGCTCCGGTCCGAATTCAGCCAGCAGGCCATGGCTCACTGCATAGCAGCCGCCATAGCGGCCGATGTCCTCACCCATCAGAAAGACACGCTTGTCGCGGCAGAGCGCATCCGCAAGCGCTGCACGCACTGCTTCGCGGTAGGTGATCTCGATCGTGTCGGTCCGGGCCATATGTTGCTGCATGCTGCCTCACTGCCCGGTTGGCACCGCGTTGTCGGCATAAACGAAGTGGCACAGTTGCTCGACCGGCTCCCAGGTCCCTGCCTCGGCGAAGGCGACCGCCTGCTCGATTTCGGCATCGATCTCGGCCGTCATGCGGGAGAGCTCGTCCGAATGGATCATGTGATTGGCTTCCAGCCATCCTTGGAAGCGGACGATCGGCTCGCGTGGGCGCCACGATTCGACCTCGGCCTTGTCGCGGTAGAGCTGGGGATCGAACATCGAATGCGCGCGCAATCGATAGGTGCGGCATTCCAGAAAATAGGGCTTGCGGGTTTCGCGCACGGCCTGGATCCCCCGGCGGGCTGCGGCCTCGACCGCCACCACATCCATTCCGTCGATGGCCTCGGATGGAATGCGATAGCACGCGGCCTTGCGCTGAATGTCGGTTTCGGACTCCGAAAGCGCCAAGGCAGTTCCCATGGCATAGAGATTGTTTTCGCACACGAACAACACCGGCAGCTGCCACAGCGCTGCCAGATTCATGCTCTCGTGGAATTCGCCTTCTGCGACGGCGCCGTCCCCAAAGAAGCAGGCGGTGACGATGTCGTCGCCCTGCATGTGGGAGGCGAGCGCAAGACCAATCGCCAGCGGCAGGCCGCCGCCGACGATGGCGTTGCCGCCGTAGAAATTGGTGGCGGCATTGAACAGATGCATTGAACCGCCGCGTCCGCGGCTGCAGCCTTGCTGCTTGCCATACATCTCGGCCATGACCGTGGTCATCGGCACGCCGCGCACGAGTGCCTGCCCATGTTCGCGATAGGTCGCTACAATCCGGTCGCGGTTTTCCAGCGCGGCGATCACACCGACTGCGACGGCCTCCTCGCCGTCATAGAGGTGCATGAAGCCGCGGATCTTCTCTTGCGTGTACAATTCGGCACACTTGTCCTCGAAGCGGCGGATCCGGATCATCTGCTTCAACAGTTCGAGCAGGTGCTCGTGCGACAGATGCGGCTTTGCGGCTGCAATCGTCATCGTTCTTCGCTTTCCAAGGTCGAGATGTCGCCCTCGGGCAGACCGAGCTCCCGGGCCTTGAGCAGGCGGCGCATGATCTTGCCGCTGCGGGTCTTGGGCAGGTTCTGGCGAAACGCGATGTCCTTCGGCGCGACGGCCGGTCCGAGCCGCTGCCGTGCATGGCCAAGCAATTCCTTGCGCAGCGCCTCGCTGGGCGCAAAGCCCGGATTGAGCGCCACATAGGCCTTGACCAATTCGCCGGCAGTCGGTTCGGGGATGCCGATGACGCCGGCCTCGGCGACGGCCTTGTGCTCCATCAGCGCGCTCTCGACCTCGAATGGGCCGATCAGATGGCCGGAGCTCTTGATCACGTCGTCGGCGCGGCCGACGAACCAATAATATCCCTCGCCGTCGCGCATTGCGAGGTCGCCGGTCAGATACCAGCCGCCGACGAAACATTTTTTGTAACGTGCGTCCTCGTTCAGGTAGCCGCGCATCATCGACGGCCAGCCGGGACGCAGCGCGAGCTCCCCCATGGCCATTGGCCTGGTGACTTCGCGCACTTCGCCGCCTTCCAGATGCTCGACGATGCCGGCCTGGATGCCGGGCAGGGGCCGTCCCATCGACCCCGGCTTGACGTCCATGCACAGAAAATTCGTAACCATGATTCCGCCGGTCTCTGTCTGCCACCAGTTGTCGTGGAACGGTTTGCCGAATGCTTCTTGGCCCCACACCACGACTTCGGGATTGAGCGGTTCTCCGACGCTCGCCATGAGACGCAACCTTGAGAGATCGAACCGCCTCGCAAATTCAGCGCCGGCCTTCATCAGCATTCGGATCGCGGTCGGCGCCGTGTACCAGACGGTGATCTTTTGGTCCTGCAGGATTCGGTACCAGCGCTCCGCATCAAACTCCGCCTGATCGACAACCATCGCTACGCCGTTTGTCAGCGGCGAAATAATGCCGTAGGAGGTTCCGGTGACCCAGCCGGGATCGGCGGTGCACCAGAAAATATCATCGGGATGGAAGTCGAGCGCAAGCCTACCGGTCACGTTGTGGGCGACCACAGCTTCGTGGACATGTACCGCTCCCTTCGGCTTACCCGTCGTGCCGCTGGTGAAATGCAGGAGCGCCATGTCTTCGGGAAGGGTTGGCACGATCTCGAACTCGCCGGATGCCTGCACCAGAACCGCTGCAAGATCGATCGTATCCGGCGGAAGCTTGGCCGAGCATTCCGTCAGGAAGACGTGCTTCAGGCTTGGGAGCTCGTCGCGCCAGGGCTCGATCTTGCGCCGATAGAAGACTTCGGTGGTGATCAGCACGCTGGCTTCGCCGATCGTCATACGAGCCTTGATCGGCTCGGGCCCGAAAGCCGAGAAAAGAGGCGAGAAGACACTGCCGTTCTTTAACGTGCCGAGCGCGGCAATGTAGAGCTCCGGGACTCGCCCGAGCAGCGAGAAGACGCGCTCGCCCTTCCTGATTCCGTGCTCCGCCAGCGTGTTTGCAAAGCGGTTCACCTGAACGCCAAGCGCGGCATAGGTGAAATCGCGGATGGTGCCATCGCGAGCTATCCAGCGCAGTGCGAGCTTGTCGCCGCGCCCTGCCTTCACATGGCGATCGACCGCCTCGTAAGCAATGTTGAGGCGTCCGCCGGGAAGCCCGTCAAGCAGCGCTCGTGCCTGGTCCCATGAGAATGTGCGGACGGCTTCCTCGTAATCGAGGAGGTTGGCTTGCCGATAATCTTCAGGTCGCTTTCGGATTCGGTCCCACTGTTTCGGCCCGGACTCGTCCGATCTGCGCGAGTTTGCCGCAGCGTCCGTTGAGGTCATGGAGCCTCTCCAATTTGCTCGCGCGCGGTCGATGCGCGCGGCGTTGTCGTCGCTGCGTCGTCTACCGTGGCGCGCAAGATCGTGCCTCACCCAGTGTGTCGTCCCGGGCCGAATTGCTTGTTGATCTACGTCAAACGCGCAAGGCTCCTGCCATATGGGCTAGTGCATCGTGCGTTGGCGAGCACTCCGAGAGCGGTGAACAGCGCGTCGAAGTCGGCGTCGATACCGTCAAGCGCAAGGTTGGCGCAGGCAGCACTCTCTGCACTTCTTCCTTCCGGCACCTTGAGCAAGATCAATTTCTTGTTGGCAGCTCGGGCGCATCGTTTTGGCTCAAGTGCAGGAGAGTGCCATGGGCATTGCAATTACTCTCGCGCAATATCTCGGCGCACGAGGTGTCAAATACGATGTGGTGAAACATCCACACACAGCGACGGCTCTGGAGACTGCAAAGGCGGGTCATGTCATGCTCAGCCGCTTGGCCAAGGCGGTCGTGCTCAAGGGCGGCGATGGGTTCATGCTCGCGGTCTTGCCGGCTTCGAGCCACATCCAGTTCACTCAACTGCGCAAGCAAATTGGGGCGGAGGTGGATATGGCCAACGAAGAGCAGATCGAATCAATCTTCCATGATTGCGAGCCAGGCGCAGTGCCTGCGCTCGGGGTTGCCTATGGGCTGAAGGTGATCCTCGACGACAGCTTGGCCAGCGAGCCCGACATATATCTCGAGGGCGGTGATCATGCCTGCCTGGTTCACGTCAGCGGCAGCGACTTTCAGAAGCTGATGGCGGATGCCCGGCATGCGCATTTTATTGAATCTCCCTAAAGCGTCCAAGGAGATCTGAAATGGCCAGACAGAAGCACACGAGGTCCTCAAGCAATACGAGGTCCGCAACCCGGGCGAAGCAGACGAGAATGCCGGTCGCCAATAACCGGACGACGCCGGTCCGAAAGCCCGTCAAACCGTCCCTCACAGAACAATTTCATGTCGCAGTCGACCGGCAATTGAAGTCCGGATACGATACGTACAACGAGGCCGAGCAGGCCGCGCTGAAAATCAAGAATCGATATCCGCAGCTCCATGTGACGGTGTTCGATGCCAAAGAAGGCCGGCACAGGCTCATTGAGAAGCCGGTGATGACGGGAACCATCACCAATAACAACAAGAAGCAACATTCCGGAAGGAACGCGATTGCGCCGCTCAAGGCTGTGGGCGCCAAGCATTGAGATTGATTGTCGCACGCGCGCCCGGAATCGGATTGTCTCCGACTTGACCAAAATCAAGACGTTGGGCCGACCAGTCTCTTGAGTGAAAGCCTCCAAGAGCGGGTTGCCAGTACAAAGCAGTGTGGCTGTCCCGCGGAGTGATAGTCGAATGGCAATAGCCTCGATGGGATGCCGGTGCGGTGTCGCGGCAGCCGCAAGTCTTGTCATTCTGATTCTCGTCCTTCTCGGTCTGCCGCACGTCGCGATGACGAATTCTGACCTCGAATCCCGGGTGCGAGCTATCGTAGCAGACAACATTGCCCCCGTCGCGATAGAGAATGATGCTGGCGGGCTCGCATCCGTAGTCTATGTTGCAGGCCATACATGGTTCTTCAACTACGGCCTTGCCGATCGAGCGAAGAAACGCAAAATCACCTCGAATTCGCTGTTCAACCTAGCGTCTGTGCAGAAGGTATTCGATGCCACACTGATCGCGCTGGGAACGCTTCGTGGCGAATTGAGCTTAGATGACCCTATCATTAAATACGTCCCGGAATTGCACGGTGACTATATTCGCCGAGTCACGCTCGGGCAGCTTGCCAGCCATACGTCCGGTCTCTTGTTGGTGACGGATCACCCGCCATGGCCCAGCAAATCATACTCCTTCGCCGAGTTCATCGACGTCCTCAACGCCTGGACCCCGCATGCGGGCGAACAGCCAGGCAAGCAGCGCATCTATTCGCACGCAGGCTATGTGCTGCTGCAACTTGCGCTTGAGCGCCGGTATGGGCGTCCGATCAATGAACTCATCAAAAGCCGTATTCTGGAACCGCTTGGCATGAATTCGACGCTGTTTCCCGACCGCGGGTCCGACAACCAGTCCATCTTGAGTCCGCAACTCAGGCTCCGCACCGTTCAGGGCTACTTATATAACGGCACGCCGATCGGGGTTCCGGGCAACCAGCACAGCTACTATGATTTCGCCGGGACAGAACAGATGTTTTCTTCGGCGCGCGATCTCGCTATTTTCGTCCGTGCCTGCCTCGGTGCCGGAGTAGCCGATGCCCAACTGCGCGCAGCATTAGAGATGACCCAGCGTGAAATGATCCGTGTCAGCCGGGAACTCGGACAGGCGATGGCTTGGGAAACCGTCTATGTGGACGGCAGAACCATCGTCGACAAACCTGGCGGCCTGAACAACGCGTCAGCCTATATCGGGCTGGTACCGCCGCGAAAGGTCGGCGTGGTTCTACTCGCCAACCGCAGCGACTTCCCGTACGAGATCGCCCGCAACCGCCTGCTTTCGGAATTGTCGCGATTACAATGACCAAGGCTTGGAATGCTCATGAGCATCCTGACCTGCCGCCGCTATCGCGGATGGCGATTGACCTGGATCGAATCGAGCAACTTATCCAAATCCTGCTCGGCTATCGCGTCCTGCGCAAATGCTGTCGCGGTCGCAATGCCGCGCCCGGGGCGGATGAATTGGTCATAGAAGGTGTTGAGGTCGATCCGCTGCTCAGGCTCAAGACTGGACTGGCTGCCGGATAGGCGCGGACCCGCCTCGTCCTCGACAGTAACCTTCAATATCCAGCTGTCTCTCGCATGAGCCGGCTTCACTTCCAGGGTCGCAATCATCTCGACCTCGGTGAGGTCTTCACGCTCCTCATCGCCGAGGTGATATTCCGCGCGGAGAGGGACATCGTGGGTCTCAACCGCACGCCGCGCATCGAATTGGAATAGCGATGGCGTCTCCTTTTGCTCGGTGAGAAACCACCTCACGATCTGTTCCGGCTCGATTTCGATCGGATAAGTTGGCATGGCTCCCCTCCAGGGTACGGCCGTCGCGGACAAGGCTGCAGCGTATATTGAGCCGCTGAAGCCGCGCGGGTTCGTTGATTTGAATCAACACGTTTCCACAGCCGGCGGCCCGCGTCGTGCAACTATGATGCTTGGCAAGCCAATTTAGACCGGTACGGATCCCGGATGCTCTTCCTCCGCCCGTGCCAGCTGGTGATGAGCGTATTCACATCGGGCGCAACCTGCAGAAGTTCGCCATTAACGGACGATCTCGATCATCGTGTTCTGCCGTCCCTGTGCCTGAATCAATTCGAACAGGAAACGTGCGTGATCCGGGCTCAGCCTGATGCAGCCATGGGAGACAGGCCGGCCCAGATTGTGGATGTCGTAGCTTCCGTGAATGGCGTATCCGGTGTGAAAGAAGATTGAATAGGGCAGCGGCGTATTGTCGTAGAGCCTGGAATGGTGCATGCGTTCGAGCGAATAGGGCACATAAGTGCCGACCGGGGTCCGGTACCCACGCCGGGCCGTCGACACTGGCCATCTGGCAAACGGGGTGCCGTCGACGGTGACGTCCATGGTCTGACTTGAAAGCTCAATGCGAACGGCGACTGCTGCGAGCACGCCGTCGATCGCCGAAGCTGAGAGCAGGGCGCAGATGATGATAGCTGCCGTTCTCGAGAATCTAACAAGCACTACTGTCTTCCAATCGGCGAGGGCTGCCAGAGGCGCTGGGGACCTTGCGACCCTCGCACACCGAAGATCTCAGACCAGATTTGTTTCCGGACTTCTTGATGAGGATCAATTGGTAGCATGACCATTCGAAGTGTAGTCAATCATCTCCAAGGAGGCCGCATCTGAGGAGGACCTCGAATCGCGACTTCGATGGTTTTCGTTACCCGTTATTCCCGGACGGGCGCAACACGCGAAGTGGCAAAATCCCTCGGTCGTCGCTTCCGCCTGCCCGTCAGGTGCGAGATATTGGCGCGGGCTTAACAAGCTCTTCGAGATCCGGTTCGCCGCAGCGCGCGAGCATCGACTGCCGGACCTGGTCGCGCAGCCGAACGATGGATTGGAAATCCGTGCCTGCAGGCAAGAGCGGATCGCCGATTTCGACGCCAATCGGGCAGCGGCGCGGAAACCATTGGTCACTGCGCAAGACGGTCCGCGTGCCCTTGATAATGCCAGGAATGACCGGAAGGTTGGTTTCGGCGGCAACCTTGAAGGCGCCGAGAAAGAAGCCGGACGGGCCGGCCCTGCGGGTAAACGTCCCCTCCGGGAAGAAGACGAGCAGGCGCCCCTCTCGCGCTATCGCTTCCAGTCGCGCGGCATCCGTCAGGCTGGTCGAAACGTCGTAGCGTTCGACAAAGGGAGTGCCGAGCCGGCGCAGGACGGGGCCCGCAACCATCTGCCGCGCCAGCTCGCGTTTCGCGACGATGGCCGGCTCACCGGGGAGTGTAGCCGCAAGCGCGAACGCGTCCATGTAACTTGAGTGATTGAAAACGAGTACCGCGCCTTGCCGCGGAATTTTTTCGATACCGCGGACGGCGAGCGGTATGCCCATGAGAGCCAGCGAGAGTCGCCCGATCCGCCTGAGTGCAGCCCAGCGCAATTGTTCCGTCGGCAGGGCGAGCACGGCGATGCAGCCCAGGACGAAGGTACAGCCGAGCGCCAACCACCACCACGCAGCGTAGAGGCTCTCACCGAGCAATCGGCCGAACCGTCTGAGCTGCGGGCCAACGCCGGAGAGGGCAAGACGCACGAGTTGCCACAAAAGGGCGCGCTTCCGCGGACCGATATGGCCAGTTTGATAGAGCTCCTTCGCCGCGCTGCGGCGGATCTTGCCGCTTGATGTCTTCGGCACCGTACGCGGCGGCGCAAGCACGACTTCGTCGGGCGGCGTGCCTGCGACATCCGTCACCACTTCGTAAGCACGCGCCTGCAACGCGGCGCGCGCAGCTTCGTCACTCTCCCGGGTCTCGGCCAGGACCACGACCCGTTCCGTGCCGGAGGCGCGGTCGGGCACCCCGAACACGGCGACGCCGCCTTTGTGCACGCCGGGCACATTCGCGACCGCCTGCTCGATCTCCTGGGGGTAGAGATGCCTCCCGGCGCGGATGATGATGTCCTTGATCCGTCCGGTGACGAAGATATCGCCGCCGGCCATGTAGCCACGGTCGGCGGTATCGAGCCAGTCCCCGCGGAACAGTTCGCGCGTTTTGGCCTCGTTGCGAAAATAGCCGCGCGTGGCTGACGGCCCGCGGAACTCGATACGTCCTTCCCTGCGCTCACCAAGCTCATGACCGGCTTCGTCGACGACCCTGATTTCGTGGCCGGGTAGCGGCTGGCCGCAAGCAGGAATCTCCAGGGCATGCGAATCATCCGGTCTTGCGGGTTTGGCGATGCCGTGGATGCTGAGCTGATCGCGGTCAACGCGATCGATGATGGGCGCGCGGCCGAAGGGCGGAAAGGCGAGCCCGACGGAGCATTCGGCAAGCCCATAGACTGGCGCCATCGCCTTTGCGGGAAAGCCGTAGCGGCCAAACCGCTCGGTAAAGCTGCGCAAGGTCTGCACGCTGACCGGCTCCGCACCGTTGGCGACCATGCGAAGTGAGGAGAGATCCAGCCCTTTGATGTCGTCGTCGGCAATCTTGGCAAGGCAGAGCTCAAAGCCGAAATTGGGCGATGCCGAATATGTCGCGCGATACCTGTGCATCGCCCAGAGCCAGCTTTGCGGGCGGACCAGAAAGCTCAACGGCGACATCACATAGAGCCGCGCGGCGTAATGAAGGCATCCGAGCCAGGCGCCGATCAGCCCCATGTCATGGTAGAGCGGCAGCCAGCTGACGAAGACATCCGCTGAACTCGCCTCCATCGTCGTTCCGAGCGCGCGGACATTGGCGAGCAGGTTCGCATGGGTAAGGACAACGCCCTTCGGGTCGCCGGTCGAACCAGACGTGTATTGGATCAGGGCCGTTGCGCTCGAATCCCTGAGCTGTGGCAGTGCTGTCGGCGTTGCGGATGCTTCGATGTCGGAAACACTGGCAACGGTTTTCAGGCTCTCGACAAGATTGCCCAGCAGGCCGGCCAACCGCCTTCCCTCAGGCATCGTGATGAGCAGGCAGGCGCCGGCATTGCGTAATATCCCGGTCTGGCGTCGCAAATGGTCCTCGAGCTGGGAAAGCCGCATCGGCGGATAGATTGGCACCGGGATTGCGCCGGCATAGAGGATGCCGAAGAAGGCCATGAAAAACTCGACGCTGGTCGGAAGCATCAGGCCGACCCGATCTCCGGGCAAGACATCATGCGCGATCAGGCCCTGTGCTATCCGCCGGGCCCTGGCGGCAAGCTCCCCGTAAGTGAGCGTGCCGAGGACCGTCGCCTCGTCCTGCAAGACGGTCACATGCAGGCGGTCGGCGTGCCGTACCGCATGCCAGTCCAGCATGTCGATCAAGGTGCTCGCTTCTGTCGCTGCCGGCACGGCCGCAAGTGCGAGAGGCGGCGGCCTGCCGAGGTCGACGTGCTGGAGCGCAGGGCCAGCCTGTTCGAGCGATCGGATCAGATCCTCGATCGTCTCGGCTTCCCCGATCGTCTGTGCTGGAAGGTGGACGTGAAAAGCCCGTTCGATGCGCAGGATCAATTCGGTACGGGCGAGGCTGTCGATCCCGAGATCGCGCTCGATGCGGCTGGACGGCTCGACCGCGATAAACCGGCCGCGCTGGGGATGGAGCTCCCGAACAAGATCGCGCACTAACGCGATCAGGCTGTGAACCTCTACGTTGTCAGACGCAGCACCCATGCGATCTCCTTAGATCGCGGAATTTGCCGGGCATTGAGCAAAATCAACGCGAAGCCAAAGAGCTATTGGCCGTATCAGGAAGTGTCAGCTTCCCCGTCATGCACCATCGTCGCGTCAGACGCTTTTGCGGTGCCTGCTGCCGCCACCGGAGAGATAAGCGGCCTGGCCGCTGGCGTTGATCCTGGTCAAACGGGAGCGGCGAAGGGCGGATAAGAAGAGTCATTTTCAGGGCTCGGGATTCTCCTTCTTTCGAAGCTGCGGCGCTTGGATGGCATCCAACAGGCAACCTGCACCAGTGACTGCTGTGGAGATGGCGCGCCGGCAGCGCGAAATCTCTGTATCGGAATTCTTTCTGAAAAACCGCCACCTGCTCGGGTTTGATACTCCTGTCAAGGCACTGGTCACCGCCGTCAGGGAGGCAGTCGACAATGCGCTCGACGCCTGCGAGGAGGCGGGGATACTTCCCGACATCAAGGTGCAGGTCAGGGAGCACTCAAACAAAGCGCGAGTGGTTGTAGAGGATAACGGCCCGGGCATCGTGGAGAGCCAGATCGCGCGCATCTTCGGAAAGCTGCTCTACGGCTCGAAATTTCACAAGCTCAGCCAGTCGCGCGGCCAGCAGGGCATGGGAATTTCGGCCGCAGGGATGTACGGGCAGCTCACTGTCGGCAAGCCGCTGCACATCATCAGCCGCGTGAAGGGCGAGAGGCTCGCATCTGAAATGTACGTTTCTATCGACACTGCCAGGAACCAGCCGGACATCCACAGGAAGAAACAGCTGACATGGGACCGTCCTCACGGCACCTTGGTCGAGATCGAGCTCGACGGGCACTATCAGGGAGGCCCGCATTCGATCGAGGCCTATCTGAAGCAGACGGCCATCGCCAACCCGCATGTCGCCATCACCTGCCGGGATCCGCGGGGCAAAGACATTCGCTTCGACCGCAGCACCAGGGAGCTTCCGCTCCGGCCGAAGGAAATCAAGCCGCATCCTTATGGAATCGAGCTTGGCCGGCTGATCCAGATGCTGGAGAGCACCAATAGCCCGACGTTGCTGCGGTTTCTGGTCGACGAGTTTTCCAGCATCGGCAGAACCACCGCGCGCAGCATCATCGAACTGGCCGGCAAGCTTTCCGACAGGAAACTCAGCGATCGTTCTCATCCAAGACATGTGGCCCATGTGCAGGCGGTAGCGCTGCACAGGGCGATCCAGAAGACCCGCATCCTGGGGCCGCGGACGGATTGCATCGTTCCGATCGGCGAGAAGCTTCTGCTGGAGAGCTTGCGCAAGGAGCTCAACGCCGACTTCCTCACGGCGACCACCCGGCCTCCGGCGGCCTACCGGGGCAACCCGTTCCAGGTGGAGGTTGCCATCGCTTACGGCCGCCTCGGAACGGACAACCTGGAGATCGACCGAAGCGGCCACATGCACAAGAAGGCTGCGCAGGATCCGGCCACAGCAGAACAGCTGATCGCATCCAGGGACGAACCGGTCCGCCTGCTGCGCTTTGCGAACCGGGTGCCGCTGCTTTACCAGCAGCCGAGCTGCGCGATCACCAAGGCAGTCACCCACATCAACTGGCGCCTCTATGGGCTGCACCAGCCCAAGGGCGGATTGCCGGTGGCGCCGATGGCGATCCTAGTGCATGTTGCTTCGGTTTGGGTGCCCTATACCTCGGAGTCCAAGGAGGCGATCGAGCCCTATCCCGAGATTCTCAAGGAGATCAAGCTTGGGCTGCAACTATGCGCGCGCCGGCTTGCGCATTACCTGCACCATGAGGCGCAGCTGCACGAGGAATATGATCGGCGCAGCTACATCGAGAAATATCTGCCCCATATCGGTATCGCGCTGCAGGACATCCTCGCTCTGAGCAATGACGAGCGTGACTCCGCCGTGCGAAAGCTCGACGGCGCGTTGCACAGGAGCCGGACAACGACAAGGTCCATCTCATCAAGCGCCTTGCCGCCAGAGGCAAGCCCATGAAAAAGACGGGCGCCGATACCGGGCGAAGCGAACTCGATGACAAGACCATCGCGCTGATCGATGGCATTGCCGAACAGGTTCGAGCGGATATTGAGGCTGGGCGGCTGCCGAACATCAAACTGCCGGTCCGCTCACTGGACAATGTGACCTACGACAGGACGAAGGGCTATTTCGAGCTCGGCGGCGCTGAGAAGGCGCGTACGCTGACAGTGACGACCGCCCGCGCCTTCGCCCAGACGCTCCGCTTGATGGCGGCGTCGCGGACCATGGTCGAGCACAACGACTTCGCGACCAAGCGTGAGGTCTATTACATCAGCAAGAACTGGGGAGAGTGCCGCTTCGACGAACAGGCTGAATCGGACGCAACCATGGACGACATCGAGGCGATGGCGTCGATGCACGGGCTGTCGCGGGAGCAGCTGCGCTTTTATCCCGAATCTCACGGCGGCTCGGTGGCAGGCCGGCTGACCGTCGTCGACAGAAATCCCGCGACAGGAGCGGTCGTCGAGGTCGACTGCGCCAATCTCGGCAGCGGAGCCTACAGCATTCCGCGCTCGGTCGAACATCTGTCTTTCCGTACCGATGCGCAGTTCGTGCTGGCCATTGAAACCGGCGGCATGTTCCAGCGCCTTAACAATCACCGATTCTGGGAGACCGCGCGATGCATCATCGTTGAGATGGGAGGGGTGCCGACGCGCGCGACACGGCGGTTCATCCGGCGGCTCTCCGATGCACAGAAATTGCCAGTCTATTGTTTCGTCGATTGCGATCCTTACGGCTTCACCAACATCTATCGCACCCTAAAGGTGGGTTCGGGCAATGCGGCCCACGTCAACCGTTTCCTGTGCGTACCGCAAGCGCGTTTCCTCGGCGTCACGCCGCAGGATATCATTGACTTCGGCCTCGAGGATGCCACGCATCCCTTGTCGCCGGCGGACATCAAGCGCGCGCAGGATGCGCTGCACAATGATCCGTTTATCAAGGCTCATCCCGAATGGACCGCCGCAATCAAGCAGCTGCTTGCCATGGGCGTCCGCGCCGAGCAGCAGGCACTCGCCAAATGGGGTCTCAACTACGTGATCAGCGAATACCTGCCGAAGAAGCTCGCCGAGGCAGGCGCTTTCCTGCCGTAGACCATTCGGGATGCGGATGGAGCGGAGGCTGGGCAAGTGATGGCGACGTTTGGGTATAAGAGCCAGTCGCCATTTCATGCTGGAGGTAACGGATTTGCGCGCACGTGGGCAATTACTGCGGCTTTTCCTTTGCGGCGATGTCATGTGCGGACGCGGCATCGACCAGGTGCTGGCGCAACCCTGCAACCCCGAGATCTATGAGGACTACACGCGGTCGGCAACGGACTATGTTGAACTTGCCGAGCGCATGAATGGACCGATTCCGCGCGGCAACGCGCCAGCCTATGTCTGGGGGGCGGCACTGGAAGAATTGGCGCGCATGCAACCCGATGCGCGCATCATCAATCTCGAGACCGCCATCACGCGAAGCAATGACCGCGCGCACAAAGGCATCAACTACCGAATGAGCCCCGAAAATGCGGAATGCCTCAGGGCCGGCAAGATCGACTGCTGTACGCTGGCCAACAACCATGTGCTCGATTGGGGCCGTGCCGGCTTGCTGGAGACGTTGGCAACTCTCCAAAGGTTGGACATCAAGGCCGCGGGCGCGGGGCGCAATGATGAGCAGGCCCGTTCGCCGGCGGTGCTCGAGCTTTCGAAGGCGCGGCTGCTGGTCTTCTCATTCGGCTCACCCTCGAGCGGCGTACCCGCTGATTGGGCGGCGAGACGTGACGCACCAGGCGTCAATTGGCTCCCGGAGCTGTCCGAGGCGAGCGCACTGCAGGTCGCTGAACAGATCTCGGCGCTCAGAAGACCGCAAGATATCGTCATTGTTTCGGTTCACTGGGGATCTAACTGGGGATACTCCGTTCGCGACGAGCAGGTGGTCTTTGCCAGAACGCTCGTAGACAAGGCAAACGTGTCGATCGTTCATGGGCATTCGTCGCACCATCCGAGACCAATCGAGATCTATCGGGATCGTCTGATCCTCTATGGCTGCGGCGATTTCCTGAACGACTATGAAGGCATTCGTGGCTACGAGCGATATCGTGACGACCTGACACTGATGTATTTCCCGGATCTAGATTCAGAAAACGGAAATCTCGCGGCACTCAAGCTCGTGCTCCTGCAGATCAAGAAGTTCCGCCTCTGCATCCCGTCGCGTAGCGACATCGAGTGGATCCGGAGAACGCTCGATCGGCAATGTCAGCGGTTCGGGACGAGGATCGTGCTGGAGGCCGAAGGGCGGCTTGCGGTTGTTGCCAGCTAGATCAACAATGATCAGTCGTGCAAATTTCCACTCGGATGTCGGCTCGCACACACCGTGAAATTGCCGGCCGCCTGATGATCCCGATCAATTGAGCCAGATCAACACGGCGATGGTCGGCATCGGTCACTCATTAATACCCTTGAACCCGGCGTGACAGTGTTCGTCTGCGCTGCCGCCAGCAGAAATGAAATCAATGGCAGGCCGTCTGAGCGCTCATTGCGACAAATTCCGGCAGTCTGCAAGGATGGCCGGCGCCTGCACGATGTCGCTCGGGGTCGCGGTCCTCGCGGCGATGCAACTGACTTCGATCGCCGTTGCCGCCGAAGTCGATGCCGTCGGCGCGGCCGCGCCCGTTGGCTTTGCCGATATCATCGAGCGGGTCAGGCCAGCGGTGGTTGGCGTCCGCGTAAAGACCGAGGAACGGGGCTCCTGGGGTGACGATATACAGCAGGAATCTCCATTCCCGCCTGGCTCTCCGTTCGATCGTTTCTTTCGGCAGTTCGAAATACCGCTCCCCGACAATCCGGCTCCAAAGTCAGGCGTCAATTTAGGTTCGGGGTTCTTCATCTCCGGTGATGGCTACATCGTCACCAACAACCACGTCGTTGCGAGTGGCAAAGCGTTCGAAGTCACGGTTGACGACGGCAAGGTTTACCAGGCCAAAGTCATCGGCACCGACCCACAGACGGATCTGGCGCTCATCAAGATCGTCCCGCCGGCCGACATGCCCTATGTGCGGCTCGCGAAGACCGAGCCGCGTATCGGAGACTGGGTTCTTCCGATCGGCAATCCGTTCGGGCTCGGCGGCACCGTCACCGCCGGAATCGTTTCGGCGCGAGGGCGGGATATCGGAGAGGGGCCTTATGACGACTTCATCCAGATCGATGCCCCCGTCAACAAGGGCAACTCGGGAGGGCCGACCTTCAACGTCAGAGGTGAGGTGATTGGTGTCAACGCCGCCATCTATTCGCCGTCAGGCGGTTCGGTCGGCGTTGCCTTCGACATCCCGGCCGAGACCGTCAGGCTTGTTGTCGAGCAACTCAAGGACAAGGGGCACGTCACGCGCGGCTGGATCGGTGTGCAGATCCAGGTTGTGACTCCGACGATTGCCGAGGCCTTGGGGCTGAAGAAGGCACAGGGTGCCCTCGTTGCGGTGCTTGAGTCCGATAGTCCGGCATCCAGGCAGGGGATCGAGGTCGGCGACGTCATCATCTCTATTGAGAGCCACGAGGTCAGCGATCCCCGGGATCTTGCGCGAACCATTGCCGGCATGCCTCCCGGCAGCGCCGTCAAATTCGGCGTCTTCCGGAACGGAGAGGAAAAGTCCGTTGTGGTCACGTTGGGTGAGTTGCCGCGCACGACGGAGGCGAAGGGCGAAAAGCAGGTCGAGCCCAACGAGAAGTCGGCATTGGGGCTCACGCTCGCCCCCGCGCGCGCCGTGCCGCGGGCCGGCGAAAAAGGGGTCGTCGTCACTGAGATCAGTCCAGAGGGCGAGGCGGCCGACTCCGGCCTTCAGGTCGGCGACATCATCCTCAGTATCGGTGGTCACGCCATAGACGCGCCGGCCGATGTCGGCAGGCTCGTCAACGAGGCTCGCGCGCACTCCAGGCACGCAATCCTGATGCAGGTCAAGCGGGACGACGCTTTGAGCTTCGTGGCAGTCCCGATCGGATGATTGATACGCCAACCAAGAGTGGTGCTTTGCCAGCGTCGGCCACGCGTTCCAACCGGTCATCAGCTCCCGCGCCGCGCGCCGGGTGGGAGCACTTCGCGCATGATGCCGATATCGGAATTCGCGGCTGGGGCAGGACGCCGGCGGAGGCCTTCGAGCAGGCCGCCTGCGCCTTGACGGCTGCGGTCACGCAGGAAACCGTCATTGCCCGATCAAAGGTCTGCGTGAGCTGCAGCGCGCCAGATCTCGAACTGCTGTTCGTCGATTGGCTTAATGCAGTCATCTATGAAATGGCGCTGCGCCGCATGCTGTTCGGGCAATTTGCGGTCCAGATCGAGGATGGCCAGCTGCAGGGAAGACTATGGGGAGAGCCGGTCGATGTGGCGCGGCATGCGCCCTCTGCGGAGCCGAAGGGCGCCACCTACACGGCGTTGAAGGTCGGCCAGGATAGCGATGGGATCTGGTCGGCTGCCTGCATCGTGGATGTCTAGGCCATGGAAATCTCGCGCGTCGTTCAGATTGATCCGACGGCTTGGCGCCTGGAGCCTTCCGGCGCCATGCGGGTGCCGGTTGTGATCTATGCCGACCAGGGCCTTCTGCAGGGCATGGACGACAAGGTGATCGAGCAGGCGACCAATGTCGCGACACTGCCCGGCATCGTGCGCGGATCGTATGTGATGCCTGACGGGCACTGGGGCTACGGCTTTCCAATTGGCGGCGTGGCGGCGTTCGATCCTGATCAGGGCGGCGTCGTTTCCGCAGGCGGCGTCGGGTTCGACATTTCCTGCGGCGTCCGAACCATGCTCACCGGACTGACTGTTTCCGATATCATGCCGGTGCAGAAGCGGCTTGCGGATTCCCTGTTTCGCCAGATTCCCGCAGGCGTGGGCAGCACGGGCGCGATCACACTGGATGCGATCGACATGGAGGCCATGCTCGCTGGCGGCGCGCACTGGGCGATCGAGCGTGGCCTCGGGGATGAAACCGATCTCGACCGGATCGAGGAAGGAGGGCGCATGGCCGGAGCGCGGCCGGATTGTGTGTCGGATCGCGCCAAGGAGCGGCAACGCGAAGAGATGGGAACGCTTGGTTCCGGCAATCACTATCTGGAAGTCCAGGCTGTGGTCGAAATCTTCGATTCCACAGTCGCCGGCGTATTCGGAATCGCGAAAGACAGGGTCGTCGTGACGATCCACTGCGGCTCCCGCGGCCTCGGCCATCAGATCGGCACCGAATTCTTGAAGGAAATGGTTGTTGCGGCCGGAGAGCGCGGCATCGTGCTTCCCGACCGCGAGCTTGCCTGCGCGCCGATCAATTCCGAAGTCGGTCAGCGCTATCTCGGGGCGATGCGGGCGGCGACCAACTGCGCGCTGGCGAACCGCGAAATTCTCGGTCATTACGCCCGCCGGGTCTTTACCCACTTCTTTCCCAATGCCGCCTTGAGCATCCTGTTCGATGTGTCTCACAATACCTGCAAGGTCGAAACCCACCTCGTCGAGGCAAAACGGCGCGAATTGTTCGTCCATCGCAAGGGGGCAACCCGCGCCTTTGGCCCAGGTCACGAGAGCCTCCCGGCTGCGCTGCGTGCGGTCGGCCAGCCGGTTCTGATTGGCGGCAGCATGGGCACCGGCTCCTACATCCTGGTCGGCGATGCCAGGAGCGAGGCGCAGGCATTTTCGTCTGCCTGCCATGGCGCGGGACGGGCGCTGTCGCGCCACGCGGCGTTAAGGCAATGGAGCGGGCGCAAGATCATCGATGAACTGGCCGCGCAAGGGATCCTGATCCGCAGCCCATCATCGCGCGGTGTCGCCGAGGAGGCGCCGGGCGCCTACAAGGATGTCGGCGCGGTCGTGGCGGCGGCCGAACACGCCGGCCTCGCCCGCAGGGTGGCCCGCCTGCGCCCGCTGATTTGCGTGAAGGGATAGCTCCCCCTTATGCGAGGTAGGCAGCGATGATCCCGGACAGCACGATGCCATCAAAGGTGCCGGCGCCGCCGATGCTCGCGATGCCGGTTTCCACTGCCTCGATATCCCGGAGGTGCAGGAGGTCGGCCCCGATCAGCGGGCCCATGACGCCGATCACAAAGGCAACCGGTGGGGCTGCTTCCGGCGCGAGCAGAAGGGCAAGCGCTGCGGCAATCATGGGCGATACCAACCCGGGCATGGCAATCCCGATCCTTTTCACGGGTCGCGCGATGGCATAGCAGGCGATGATATTGACGACACACCCGACAATGCCCAGCACCAGCGCGCGCGGATTGAAGGCCGCAAGATAGAACGTCCGGTAAAGCGACAGTCCGACCGGAACAATGCAGCCACCAAGGTTGACGGCGATGACAGTCTGCGGCGCATTTCGTTCGATTTGGGGCCAGACGTCGGCGAGCCCATAGACCGCAAGCGGGTTGCTCGGGACGTCTCTCTTTCGGAGCAACGTTGCGATCGGAATGTTGATGAGGCTCCCGACAAACGTCGCGATCACCAGGGCCAGTGCGATCGAGGGAGCAAGATGCAGCTTCTCCAGACTAGCCAGCATAAGCTGGCCGAACAGGATCGGCGAAAGAATCAACAGAACCAAGAATAGAAGCAGTACGAACGCGGTCATGATACGCTCCGGCAGATCTCGGCGTGTCGACCGTGCTGCCGGTGAGCCGCCCCATAGGCGTGGGGCTGCCAGCGGCAGCCCCACGATTTCCGAGATCTTGGACCTCAAGCCGCCTTGACCTCGATCTTCTTCGCCGACTTCTGCGCTTCCGCAGTCTTCGGCAGCGTCACCTTGAGAACGCCATTCTTGAAGGACGCAGCGATCTTGTCGGCGTCAACGCCCTCCGGCAAGCTGAAATAGCGTTCGAACGAGCCGTAGCGGCGCTCGGAGACGTAATAGTCCTTCTTCTTTTCTTCGGTCTCTTCTTTCTTTTCGCCCTTGATGGTGATCCCGCCATTGGCGACATTCACCTCGATGTTCTTTTCGTCCATGCCGGGCAGTTCGGCAGTGATTTCGTAAGCCTTCTCGGTTTCGGCGACATCGACTGCCGGAGCGGCGGCGAACTTCTTCGGCCAGGTCTTCTCGAGCGCAGCTAGCGAGCGGAAGGGCCGCCGCCAGAAGTCACTGCCGAAATCGTCGAACACGCGATCGATTTCGTTCCGCAAGGCCTCGAACGGACGCCAGGGCTCTCCGGCAAATGCGGGTTCACTGGCCTTTTTCGTAACGGGCAGTTTGGTTTCGGTTACCATGATTTGCTCTCCTGGTGGTTAGAAAGTCAACGAACATCATATGGCGCGACATGACGGGTTGATCCCTCTCAAGGCGGAATCCGGTGTCTGGCGCGATGGCGCATTGCCGAAGAACTGGCAGCGGTCGCCTCAGCGGGTACGCGCCGCGTCATCTTCGTCGTTCGGCGCGAGCACAGCGACAATTTCGGCGGCGACGCCCTTGAGGGGCTCGCCGGGGCCAAAGACGTCGCGATCTCCGGACAGCCATGTGGCGGCCTCTTCGAGGTCGCCAATGGTCGGCCGGAGCGAAGCAATTTCGAGAAGGTCATTCTCGTTCAGCGGGCCAAGAACGGCCCTGATATCCGCAGTCGAGACGATATCTGTAGCGGTCGTTACTACTGGAGCCCGTGACATTGTGAGCCTCATATGCCAGCTTGCAGAAATCTGGGTCAGGCATGGCCCGATAAGGAACCCATGCCGCCCGCCGGGCGAAACCGAGGTCTCCCTCGGGGTGTGCCGGTCGGGACGGTCACGGGTCCCGCCGCCGCGCGTCATCGGTAGAGGGGTTCATCGCCGAGGTAATCCACGCCCGTAGACGCTTCAATACCATGCTTCACCAATCTTGCCTCTGCGCGGCGGTGATACATTAACGCGTACATGCGCACGATGGGCGTTGACTTGAATCAAGACAGGCGATGGCGCGATATTTTGGATGCACGGCGATGCGAGTGGGGCGGACACAAACATTGATCTTGATCAAGTTGACGTAAGAGCAGGTGCGGCAAATTTTGCAATGTTAGCCCCCAAGAGCCGCTGGCTTTTCCCAAGGCTGCTGGCGGCTTTTCTCCTTGGAGGTTGAAGCGATCGCGTCAGGTCGAGCCAAAATCCGGCTCGAGCGCATCGGCGCGTCAATCGGATCGGAGAACATACAATGCGAGACAGCCCTATTAAGGCAGCGGCGAACGAGCCCGCATTGGCGATTTCTCCCGAAAAGGTTTGCTTCGTCATTATCAAGGCGCGCGAATTCGATGCCAAGGACGAGACGACGGAGCCGGATCCGGGATCGAACCCGTCAGATGACAAGGACGTGAGCGTGCTCGAGGAGCATGCGGACGATCCGGTGGTCGAGGAGCTCACCTCTTTGATCAGTTCGCTGTCGGAGGACGAGCAGATCGACCTGGTCGCCCTGATGTGGCTCGGTCGCGATGACTATTCGGTCGGCGACTGGCCGACGGTCCGGGAGGAAGCCGCGCGCGCTCACAACGACCGCACGGCCGAATACCTCATTGGCACTCCTTTGCTGGGTGACTTCCTGGAGGAGGGGTTGTCCAAGCTCGGCTATTCCTGCGAGGAATTCGAGATCAACCGGCTGTGATCGAAGTCGCGGGCGGTATCGGCTGCTGTGTCGGCTTGCGGCTTGCCTAGCTCGGCTGATGCCAGGACGCGATATCCTGTTGCGCCCGCCGATGGAGATTGGAAGAGCTCGATTGTCTGCACAGACTGCGCGAGGTCCAGGTCCTTGTCGATCGGGTATCTGCGGGCAAAGCTTTGCCCTCCCTCACGAAGTCGTGCTAACGTCACATGCGGGCGAAACGGCCTGGTGTCCTCCTGGCCGAATGCTTGCACGAGCGAATTGCGCAAGGCCCCAAGCTCATCGGTCGCCGCACAGTCGACCCACAGCAGGTTCGGTCGTCGGGGTTGCGGTCCATAGCCGATGTGACAGAGGCTCAGCAAAAAAGGCTTGAACATGCTGGCGACTCTGCATAGCCGTCCAACGGCCCGCTCAGGCGATGCTTCCTGCCACGGCTGCACAAGCGTGAGGTGAATGTCGGAGGTGGCGACCAGTCGCGCGCGTGTTCCCTTCAGCTGATCGGCAAGCGCCGCGAGCTGATCGGCAATCTCCGGACTGATCCTCAACCCGACAAATACCCGTACAGGCCTGGTTCTAAATTCGTCGGTCATTTGCGCCGAGAGCTAAATTAACAAGAATAGGATCGATTGGCGGGCAGGAACTTGAACACGCCTGATGCGCGTGGCGTGCCTTCGCGTTATTTCGCGCAAGCGCCAGCAGCGGAAGATGTGAGGTTGGGTCAAGTGACGGGAGGCCATGCAAAAGTCGAGCTTACTTGCTACAATTCATATTGTTGAGTTGGGGCAGTTTTGCCCGGTAGGCCGTTGCTATCGGTTGGGCGAAACTGGCTATCGTTGGTATAGGTCCTGCTTTGGTCCTCACTGGTTCTATCCGCATCATCGGTCCTGTCGGCACGGCTTTTGCTGGGTATCATTGAGATCGGATTCGACCAGCGAGGCCTGAGCGGCCGGTGGATTGCCCTCGCCTTTTTATCTCATCGTGGACCGCAATTTGATGATCGGGCCGTCGACAGCGAACGACCCGAAGCCTCGGTGATGAAGAGTCTTGGGCTTCCTCTGCATCGGGTCGATCCAGGCTTTCAGGACCTCCAAAATAAAAAGATTATAGTGCTTGACGAGCCGTATGTCCTTCACCAAGCACTCGAGATTGCAAAAGCATTCTTTGACCAACGGGGCGCTGACCTGGTCGGCGGGCACAGGCGTCAATCCGAAGCGCCGGAATTTATCGACGTTCCTGCCGGAGCAGTTGCCGACCTTCACGACCTTGTCCGCCAGGCCGCGCGACGGAATCGCGATTACGGCTTCTCCTGAGGAACGAAGAGCAGCGAAACTGAAATTGGCCTCGCTGACCACGCATGCAACGAGCGGAGGCTCAAATTCCACCATCATGTGCCATGACATGGTCATGACGTTTGGCCGGCCCTTGCTGGCGGTCGTCAGCAGGACGACGGGTCCGGGCTCCAGCATCTGGTACACCTTGGAGAGATCGTACGGCCTTACTGCCATGTGGGACGCGCGCGCCTATCCAACCTGTTTCGGATAGCCAACCGTCTGAGCGAAGGTCACAAACTGGTCGGTGCCTAGCTTCATGGCCTGACCCAAGGCTTTTTGATCCACCGCGCCGCGGAACACGGTTGCAAGACCTTCTGACGCGCAGAACAGATAGACATTCTGGCCGATGAAGCAGGCGTCCGCTGATGCAAACAGTCGCCGGTCCTCGGCGGACACATCCGTCATGCGTTCACCGTGGGCGACATAGACAAGATTGAGCGGTGCGCTGGCAACAAATTCCTGAAGGCCGGTTTTCGCGCGAAGGTCATCCTCAAGATGCTGGACGAGCGCGTGACGCTGTGGATCATAAAGCCAGGTTCCGTTCGCCATCACCGCAAACACGTCGATGACCATGACGTGCCGCCAGTACGGCGCTGTTCGGTCGCCGGTCGCCCGATTGACGCCGTAGGCCGACCACAACAGGTCCGACAACATTTGCGCGTCGATGGGCCGATCGGCATATTCGCGAATTGAGCGGCGAAGGTGCAATGCCTCGATCAGGGGCTTGCCACCCGCGGTGCGAGCAGGGGGCAATTGCTTGATCTTCACCTCCGAGGCCGTGCTCGTTCCGTTCGCTGCTGTCGAAGCTGCGGCCAGGAGCCCGATCTTGGCGAGTCCGATGTTGGCTTGCCGGCGCGTCATCATGAGAGCCTCCCATGCAGTTTCACAATAGTTGATTGGTGAGGAGCGAGGCTCGTTGATCGAGGTCAAAACCTAGGATGTGGGGCGGGGCGCGCGAGCGACCGCATGAAAAGCGACCATCATTTGATGGCGCCTACCGCTGCGAGCGCGCCGGTGATCGCCGTGAAAGCAGAAGAGACTTTCTTTAATGTCGTCTTGATGAGGATCAATTGGTCGGCATTGCCATTGGGCTGCAGTAACCTCTGGCTGGAGGCCATCTCTGAGGAGACGTCAATGGCGACCTCAAGAATTCTCGTTATTTGGTATTCTCGGACTGGCACGACACGCCAAGTGGGAAAATCCCTCACCGCAGCATTGCACTGTGACGGCGAAGAGATCCTCGAGGATATCAGTCGGGGCGGGATATTGGGTTATCTGCGATCATTACTCGGATCACTGCGACAAAAGCCGTCCCGCATTGCAGCGACCAGCAAGGATCCGTTGACCTACGACTTGATCGTCATCGGGACGCCGGTGTGGACCTGGTCGGTATCGTCTCCCGTCCGCGCCTATCTGATAACTAACAAGGCCAAACTTCCGGAAGTGGCTTTTTTCTGCACTTTGGGCGGAGCCGGCGGCGATAGAGCCTTTGCTCAGATGCAGGAGCTCGTCGGCAGACGCCCTGTCGGGTACCTGGCGATCACGGCGGACAAAGTCGCGTCAGGCGCCTACAATGCAGAGGTAGCGAAGTTCGCTGAAGCATTGCAACAAGGGCTGGCCAGGCAGGGCGAAAGTGTTGCCGCGAGTGCGGCCTGATTGAGCGGGGTCGCCCGCGGTCGCGACGGCCGATCCAGCCCGCCAGCACAGTGGCATTGTTGCCATCCGGCTTGTCATCTCTCGTACCAGCCGACGAGCGTTGCCTCGGCAAGCGTGAATTTTCGCGCCTCTCGCTCGACGTCGCGACAAGATGCGCTTGTTTCCACCCGAAGATGGTCCGTGGAAAGGGCGAGCAGACGAAAGTGGTAGTGGTGAGGCCCCTGGCCAGGCGGTGGACACGGTCCGCCATAACCGGATTTCCGAAAATCATTGACCGCCTGCTTCATCTTCGTGCCCCGCGCGGCATTCTCTGCCAGCGTCGTTGTATCGGGCGGAATGTCGTAGGCGGCCCAATGGTGCCAGGTGCCGGCGGGAGCATCTGGGTCATCGCATAGAAGGGCAAAGCTGCGTGCTCCGGCCGGGGCATCTGACCATCGGAGGGGAGGCGAGAGATTCTCTCCATCGCAGGTAAAGCGTCGCGGGATCGCGGCTCCATCGGCGAAGGCGGTAGAGACGAGTTTCATGGCTTTCTCCGTTCAGGTGGAGTTGGCTCGGGTTTAACAAGCTCCTTCAGATCCAGTCCGCCGCGTCTTCGGACTGGCACTTCTAATTCGGGCAAAGTGTCCGCGGGCAACCGCTATTCAGCTCTCGTGAGCTTGTCTCTTTCGGATGTGCGCCGCCAGTCGCCGCTGGAAACTGTCGATCACCTCGAGCGCAGAAGCGCGCTCTGGCCCACGGGGAAGCCGCTTTGCTGCTTCGAACAGGATCAGCAGCAGTTGCGTCAGTTCCTTCAATTCACCAAGGTCCGGTTCCGCAATGCGACATTCACTCATGTGTGTGCTTTGCTGTATCTCTGAGCATGGCCCGATCCGCGGGGCCACCTCGCCGGTGGCACGAATGAAAAGCGCGGATCGATCCCGCAATAGGCATTCGTGCCGGATGCGGTGGCCATGCATTGCTCGTAATTCGTGAACTGGCAGTTGCCCGGATAGCCCCAAATCACCCCTTGCAAGCAGTAGGGATAATCCTGGGAAGCGGTGGAGCTCGCTCCTGTCAGCAGAGCAACAACCGATACTGCAGCGAGCAGAAGACGGTTCATGAAGGAGCTCCTCCCTCTAGCTTTGGCTCGCTGAAGCTACGACGGTCAGGGTGAGGGCGGTTGATTGAGATCAACACCCAAGCGCGGCTTGGCGCCGAGAGCCCTGTCCACGGTAGCAAGAGTGTTCAGGTCCATGAACTTGACGTGGGTCAAGCGCACGGGACTCAGTTGCAGGTGACATTGGCCTAGACGCAACAAGCAATTTCCCCAGCATCCCCATGGCCTCCATCGTCGTCCTACAAATCAGCGAGGCATTGGACAGTCTCGGAAGCACGCCTCATGGCTTAAGCCCCGATGAAGCGGAGAAACGGCTCCAGGAATAATCGCCGAAACCGTCGCGCTGCACGCTCGCTATCATCTCACCGTTGTCCCGCCGCTTCCGGAGTCACGGCAACGCGAGGCGGTCGTTCTCGGCGACGAACGCTTCAAGGTCTTGGCCGAGCAGGTCGATCGACGTGTTCGTCTCGGTCGGCCTCTCATGCAGGAGACCATCAATCGCCTCAACTCCGCGGAACAGGAAGGACCAGGGCCGACAACGGACGAGGAGCCGGGGCATAACTCGGAGCGAGCGAGCAAGAATCCGAATGCCTCCCCTGGAGGCGTTGACCCGGAGCTGACGCCGCCCGCGTCAGCGAAGGCGGCGCGCCGCAATCCGAGCTTTGCCCAGCATTCCAAGATGACGAGCCGGGCTAACACGTCCGATGAAGAGTTAAACCCGCGCGTCACACAAACTACCGATCCAAAATCAGCAACAGCGAGGTTGGAGGCTGCAAATGAGAAGCTGCTGTCAAAATGGCGGATGATCCTCTCTGTCTTCCTTCCCTTTGCTGCTGGCTATTATCTCTCTTTCCTGTTTCGAACGATCAATGCGTCGATTTCGCCAGTTCTGGCATCCGATTTTGGGTTCGGTGCGGCCGAAACAGGGTTGCTTGCGTCGGTCTATTTCCTTGTCTTTGCCGGCGCCCAGATCCCTATCGGCGTCCTCCTTGATCGATACGGACCACGGCGAGTCCAGAGCGTCTTGCTGGTGATTGCGGTCGGGGGTGCGACACTGTTCGGCAATGCCGATAGTTTTGCTGAGCTTCTCGTCGGCCGCGCCATGATTGGGCTCGGTGTTGCCGCTTCATTGATGGCCGGGCTCAAGGCGATCGTCGTCTGGTTTCCGAGAGACCGAGTGGCCTTCGTCAATGGTGGCATGATCATGTTGGGCTCGCTGGGGGCAGTCACGGCAACGACGCCGACGGATTGGCTGCTGAGTTGGATTGGCTGGCGCAGCCTGTTTGAAGTCTTGACGATCGCGACGCTTGCGACCGCCGGGTTGATCTATTTTGCCGTGCCCAAATCCGACCGAAGCTCCAATGGCTCCGTCTCTTCGGGCAAACCGCTTACACTGCGCTCCATCTTTTCGGATCCGCGTTTTCTGAGAATTGCCCCTCTCTCCGCAACCTGCATCGGATCGTCCTGGGCGATGCATTCGTTGTGGGCTGCATCCTGGTTCGCTGACGTCGAAGGTTTCGACCGACAAGGCGTGATCAATCAGCTCTTCACGATGGCCATTGGAATCAGCCTGGGCGCATTGCTGCTGGGAGCGCTCGCGGATCGTCTGCGCAAACGCGGCATTTCGACAGAAGCTCTACTGGCAGTGTTTGGCGCACTATTCATGCTGGCCGAGCTCGGCTTGATTATGCGCCTGCCACTGCCATCGATCTTGCCCTGGTCCATCGTATCAGTTGTGGGAGCAGCTACCGTACTGAGCTATGCGATCATTGCGGACTACTTTCCCGTCGAAATCGCCGCTCGTGCCAATGGCGCTTTGAATCTGTTGCATTTCGGTTGGGCATTCGTAGTTCAATACGGGATCGGACTGATCGTCAACCAATGGGCGCCGCAAGACGGACATTATCCGTTGGATGCCTATCAGACTGCATTTGGCTTCGGTCTCGCGCTTCAGTTCGCTGCTCTGTTGTGGTTCGCAGTACCTTGGCTCCGGAGCTTTGCCAGATTCATCTTTGTTCCAGCGGATGGCCGGGCAGTACTCGTACCTGCCGCGGTCACCGAGGAAACCGTCCTTGAGCCGCCTCAAGGAATCGAATGGTAGAACAGGAGCAAAACCTGCAATCTCGATTTCTGTTTATCGTCCGGAGACGTGGGCCCAGACGCTGAATGCGGCAAAATGTTCGCCTTCAGGACCTCTGCGCGACCTTTGACCGGGCATGGTACGTCGAACTTGAACCTGAATCGTCACCATTTGTCGCCTTCGCGATGAAGTTGAGACGACCAACGAGCCTCTTTTCCTTGAAGTTGAGGAAGCAAAGCGATGTCTGTTGATGATGGCCTATTGTGGCTTTTAGTCCCAACAATACCAGACGTCTGGTCGCGCCGAGCCTAGCTCTGCGTGGACGTGCGCTGTGCGAGGCGCATTGGGCTTTCCGTCCTATCCGACACGCGGACATCGGAGCAAGTCAAGTTCATGGCGCCACGCCGCGTGATTGTTTGCTCAAGCAATAGACCGACCCCATGGGGAAGTGGTTCACGTGGTTCACATGCCGCGGTCCGTGCGGCGGAATCGTTGCGCCAGAGTCAACGGTAGATCCCAATCTTTCTTTTCGTACGCCACGCTGCGAATGAGGTCAGCCACTTGTTGCGCGAAACCGTTTTCTGCCTTTTCTAATCATCCCCATCCGAGGCCACCTGAAGTGTGCCTCGGCTCTTTGGGGGACGGTGGTGGCAGTCAATTCCTTTCGGTCGGAAGCGATCTCGCGTGGCGCGCGCATGCTGCGCACGGCATTTGGTCCCGCGCTTGCGCGCTTTCTTGAAGATCCGGCCGTCATTGAGGTGATGCTTAACCCCGATGGCCGGCTGTGGATCGACCGGCTATCGAGCGGCCTGGCAGACACCGGAGAGGTCGTCTCTGCTCCCGACGGGGAGCGCATCGTTCGGTTGGTAGCCCATCACGTCGGCGCTGAGGTTCATGCAAGCAACCCGCGTGTCTCAGCCGAGTTGCCCGAGACGGGGGAGCGTTTCGAGGGTCTGTTGCCGCCAGTCGTAACGGCTCCGGCGTTTGCTATCCGCAAGCCCGCCGTCGCCGTGTTCACGCTGGACGACTATGTTGTCAAAGGGATCATGACCTCCGGCCAGGCCGGCGCGTTAAAGCAAGCCGTTGCAGCGCGCCACAACATCCTTGTTGCCGGCGGCACGTCGAGCGGCAAGACGACGCTGACCAATGCGCTGCTGGCCGAGGTTGCCAAGACCTCCGATCGGGTCGTCCTTATCGAGGACACCCGAGAGCTTCAGTGCAAGGCACCGAATCTCGTGGCGCTGCGCACGAAGGACGGCGTGATCTCGCTGTCGGATTTGGTCCGCTCATCGCTGCGCCTGCGACCGGATCGCATTCCGATCGGGGAAGTGCGCGGTGCTGAGGCTCTAGACCTGCTCAAGGCCTGGGGCACCGGACATCCGGGTGGCATCGGCACCATCCATGCGGGCACCGCGCTGGGAGCATTGCGACGGCTCGAGCAGTTGATCCAGGAAGCCGTCATCACCGTCCCACGTGCCCTGATTGCGGAGACAATCAACGTCATCGCCGTCCTTTCCGGTCGCGGCGCCGATCGCCGCCTGGGCGAGCTCGCCAGCGTCACAAGCCTCGGGCCTTCCGGTGACTACAGCCTCACCACAATAGGGGACAAAACATGAGTGTTATTTCGCCGTTTGAGCGAAGGATCGTTTCGACCGAGGTATTCGTCGCCGCCTGGCTTACCGCCAGTCCGGCGTTCGCCGCCGGCTCCAATATGCCATGGGAGCAACCGCTCAACCAGATCCTGCAATCGGTTGAAGGGCCGGTCGCCAAGATCATCGCGGTCATCATCATCATCGTCACCGGACTGTCGCTCGCCTTTGGCGACACGTCGGGTGGCTTCCGCAGGTTGATCCAGATCGTATTTGGCCTGTCCATCGCGTTCGCCGCGTCGAGCTTCTTCCTGTCGTTCTTCTCGTTTGGCGGCGGAGTGGTGATCTGATGAACGGACAGATCCCAGGCTTTGAGGCGCCCGTTCATCGCGCGCTGACCGAGCCGATCCTGATGGGCGGTGCGCCGCGCTCGATCGCGATTTTGAACGGCACGCTCGCAGCGGCCCTCGGCATTGGTTTGCGCCTCTGGCTAGCGGGCCTCCTGCTTTGGTTCGTCGGCCACATGGCCGCGGTCTGGGCGGCCAAACGCGACCCTGACTTCGTCGAGGTCGTTCGTCGACATCTCCGCATCGCCGGCCATCTCAACCCGTGAGGTCTTCCATGATGAATCTCGCCGAATATCGCCGTTCCAATACCCGGCTTGCCGATTTCCTGCCGTGGGCGGCTCTTGTCGATGAGGGGATCGTCCTGAACAAGGATGGGTCGTTCCAGCGGACGGCAAAATTTCGGGGACCGGACCTTGACAGCGCCGTGCCGGCCGAACTCGTTGCCGTTGCGGGCCGTCTCAACAACGCATTGCGGCGCCTGGAATCCGGCTGGGCAATCTTTGTCGAGGCGCAACGTCATTCGGCAGGAACCTATCCACCCGACACGTTCCCCGACGTGGCTTCCTCTCTGGTCGATGCTGAACGAAAAGCGCAGTTCGAGGAGGCCGGTACCCACTACGAGTCGAGCTATTTTCTGACATTTCTCTACCTGCCGCCGGCCGAAGGGACCGCGAAGGCGGAACGGCTGCTTTACGAGGGTAGCAACCGCACCGTCGACGCTGATGCGCGCGAGATTCTCCGCGGGTTTGTCGATCGTACCAGCCGCGTCCTGCAACTCGTCGAAGGTTTTATGCCGGAATGCGCCTGGCTCGATGACGAGGAGACGCTGACCTACCTGCATTCGACGGTCTCGACCAAACGGCATCGGGTCAGGGTGCCCGAAATCCCCATGTATCTCGACGCGCTGCTTGCCGACCAGCCGCTAACTGGTGGTCTCGAGCCTATGCTCGGGTCAGCGCATCTGCGGGTCCTAACGGTGGTGGGGTTTCCGACAGCGACGACGCCCGGGATTCTCGATGACTTGAACCGCCTTCCGTTCGCCTATCGCTGGTCGACCCGCGCGATCATGCTCGACAAGACCGATGCAACAAAGCTCCTGACCCGAATCAGGCGGCAATGGTTCGCCAAGCGGAAATCGGTGGCCGCGATCCTCAAAGAGGTCATCACCAATGAGGCTTCCGCTCTTCTTGATACCGATGCGCACAACAAGGCCATGGACGCCGACGCAGCCCTGCAGGAGTTGGGGTCGGACCAGATCGGAGAAGCTTTCGTTACTGCGACCATCTCAGTCTGGGATGGCGATCCCGCCACCGCCGACGAGAAGCTCCGCCTCGTCGAAAAGGTAATCCAGGGCCGGGATTTCACCTGCATGGTCGAGACGGTCAATGCGGTCGAGGCCTGGCTTGGCAGTATCCCGGGCCATGTTTACGCCAACGTCCGGCAACCTCCAATCTCGACTTTGAACCTGGCGCACATGATCCCGCTGTCCGCGGTATGGGCCGGGGAGGCAAGGGACCACCATTTCAAGGCTCCGCCTCTGTTTCTGGCCAAGACAGAAGGATCAACCCCGTTTCGTTTTTCGCTCCATGTCGGCGACGTCGGACATACGTTGGTGGTGGGACCGACTGGCGCCGGCAAATCCGTGTTGCTGGCGTTGATGGCGCTGCAGTTTCGCCGCTATCCCGACGCCCAGATATTCGCCTTTGACTTTGGTTGCTCGGTGCGTGCGGCCACCATCGCCATGGGTGGCGATTGGCATGACATTGGGGGTGTGCTCTCGGGTGAGTCGACGGAATTCGTGGAGCTTCAGCCGCTCGCCGAAATTGACGATCCCTCCGAGCGCGCTTGGGCGGCGGACTGGATCGGCACGATCCTCAGCCGCGAGAGAATCGAGGTCACGCCGGAAGCACGGGAGCATCTCTGGTCGGCATTGACCTCGCTGGCCTCCGCGCCGATTCCGGAGCGGACCTTGACGGGGCTTTGTGCGCTTCTTCAGTCGAATGTGCTCAAGCGCGCGCTCCAGCCCTATTGCCTCGGTGGGCCGTACGGCCGGCTTCTCGATGCAGAGTTCGAGCGTCTTGGCGAGGGTCCCGTTCAGGTCTTTGAGACCGATGGGTTGATTGGTACAGCGGTTGCGCCACCAGTTCTTTCGTATCTGTTCCATCGCATTGAGGGACGGTTTGACGGCCGGCCAACCCTGCTCGTCATCGATGAAGGATGGCTGGCGCTTGATGACCGGGAATTTGCCGGCCAACTGCGGGAGTGGCTGAAGACACTTCGCAAGAAGAACGCGTCGGTCATTTTCGCCACCCAATCGCTCGCAGATATCGACGGTTCGGCGATCGCGCCGGCGATCATCGAGAGCTGTCCGACGCGAATTCTGCTCCCAAACGACCGCGCCATCGAACCACAGATCATGGCGATTTACCGGCGCTTTGGGTTGAACGACCGCCAGATCGAAATCCTCGCTCGCGCCACCCCAAAGCGCGACTACTACTGCCAGTCACGTCGCGGCAATCGACTATTCGAGCTCGGCCTTGGTGAGGTCGCGCTCGCCTTTACGGCAACTTCCTCAAAGGCCGACCAACTCTTGATCGAACAGGTCCTGGTTGAACATGGCCGCGACGGCTTTGTGTCCGGCTGGCTGAAGGCGCGCGACATCGCGTGGGCGACCGATCTCATTCCACATCTGCCTGAGTTGGAGGCACCGAAATGAACCGCCTCTGTCGTCTCGCCTCTGCCAGCCTGATCGCGATCACCATTGCGGTTGGCGTCAAGCCTGCCTCGGCGCAATTGATCGTGTTCGATCCCAATAACTATGCGCAGAACGTCCTGACTGCAGCGCGCGCCCTGCAACAGATCAACAACCAGATCGTCTCTCTGCAAAACCAGGCACAGATGCTGATCAATCAGGCGAGGAATCTGGCCACACTTCCGTTTTCCTCGTTGCTGCAATTGGAGCAGTCGATTCTGCGGACCCAGCAGCTTCTCGCCCAGGCCCAGCGCATCGCCTACGACATCCAACAGATCGATCGTGCGTTCTCGACCACCTATGCACCCGCATCATCCAGCGTCTCCGACCAGGCGTTGATCGTAAATGCTCAATCGCGTTGGCAGAATGCGATGTCAGGTCTTCAGGATGCTATGCGGACGCAGGCCACGGTCGTCGGCAACCTCGATACGAATCGCACGCAGATGTCCGCCCTCGTCACCTCAAGCCAGGGGGCAACCGGTGCATTGCAAGCGACCCAGGCCGGCAACCAGCTGCTGGCGCTGGCAGCACAGCAACTCGCGGATCTCACCGCGGTCGTCGCAGCCTATGGGCGCGCGCAAAATCTTGAGTCCGCGCAGCATGCGGCCGCGCAGGACCAGGGGAGGGAGCAACTGCGACGCTTCCTGACGCCAGGCGCCGGCTATCAACCCACAAACGTGCAGATGTTTCACTGATGAACATGCAGAAGCTCAGCCGCATTCCGTACCTAATGGCCTTAGCGCTTGTCGCGCTCGCCATCGCAGCCTGCACCATCCCGCTTCGCGGTGGCGAAGAGAAGCCGAAGATGCTGGAGCCCAACGCCATGCCTGCTGATCCCCTGGCTGCAAAACTCGCAGAGTGCAGGTCCGTGACCTATGAGCAAAAAAACGCTCTCACCGAGTGCCGGAAAGCTTGGGCCGAGAAACGTCACCAGTTCCTCGGACAGGACACTCGGCCACCCTCCGATAGTCGGACGCCCCAAGCGGGATCATCGCTATTCGTAGCGCCGAAGGACGAGAGCCGCGTGCCACCTGGCTTGCCTTCGATTCAACAGAACGAGAAGGAGTGAGTTGTGGGCGGCACTGGCATAATCGATCAATTTCTGGAGACTTTCACCCGCTATATCGATTCCGGTTTCGGGCTGCTTGGAGGCGAGGTCGGATACCTTGCCAGCACACTGGCCGCGATCGATGTCACATTGGCGGGCCTGTTCTGGGCCTGGGGGGCTGACGAGGACATTCTGGCGCGCCTCGTCAGGAAAACGCTCTTCGTTGGTGTCTTCGCGTTTCTCATCAGCAACTGGAACAACCTCGCCCGCATTGTCTTCGAGAGTTTTGCCGACTTGGGTCTGAAAGCCTCGGGCACCGGCCTGTCTCCGGCCGATTTCCTGAGACCTGGGAAGATCGCCCAAGTCGGGCTCGATGCGGGGCGGCCGCTCCTCGAGTCGATTTGGAGCATGATGGGCTATGTCGGCATTGTCGAGAATTTTGCGCAGATCGCGATTTTGCTGTTTGCCTGGATCGTCGTGCTGCTGGCCTTCTTTATTCTAGCGATTCAGCTGTTCATCACCCTGATCGAGTTCAAGCTGACGACGCTCGCGGGCTTCGTGCTGATCCCGTTCGGTCTCTTCGGCAAGACCGCTTTTGCCGCCGAGCGGGTGCTCGGCAACGTCATCTCCTCCGGCATCAAGGTGCTGGTGCTGGCCGTCATCGTCGGCATCGGGTCGACGCTGTTTGCGCAATTCACCGCCGGCTTTGGCGGCAATCAGCCGACCATCGATCAAGCCATGGCACTTGTGCTGGGGGCGCTTTCCCTTCTCGGCCTCGGTATCTTTGGTCCGGGAATCGCCAACGGCATCGTGTCCGGCGGACCGCAACTCGGTGCCGGCGCAGCGGTCGGGACTGGCCTTGCCGCAGGGGGCGCCGTCGTTGCTGGCGCTGGTCTTGCAGCGGGTGGCGTTGGCCTCGCCGGTGGCGCGCTCTTGGGCGGAGCCCGAGGAGCAGCCACGGTCGCGAGTGGAGCAACAAGCGCCTATCGGGCAGGAGGCTTAACCGGGGTTGCAAGCGCGGGCGGCTCGGCCATCGTCAGCCCGTTGCGTCGCATGGCGGCCAGAGTTGCAGATGGTTCACCACCGGTGGAAGGGGCTCCGGCATGGGCGCGTCGCATGAAGCGCGCACAGAGCGTCAACCAGGGTGTGTCCGCCGCTACCCAAGCCGTCCGCAGTGGTGATGGTGCCGGTGGCGGATCCTTGGTCGATCTGTCTGAGGGAGGGCACTGATGTTCAAACGACCCTCCGTGCATTACGGCCGTACGCCGGAAGCCGTGACGCCCTATCAGAAGGCAGCGCAGGTCTGGGACGAGCGCATTGGCTCGGCTCGTGTCCAAGCCAGGAATTGGCGGCTGATGGCGTTCGGATGCCTGTTGCTCTCTGGTGGGCTCGCTGCGGCCCTTGTCTGGCAATCTACCCAGGGCACGATCACTCCGTGGGTAGTGGAAGTGGACCATCTCGGGCAGGCCCAGGCGGTCGCGCCGGCGAGCCCTTTTTATCAGCCGACCGACCCGCAAATCGCATTTCACCTCGCGCGCTTTATCGAAGATGTGCGAGGTCTGCCAACAGACGCCATCGTGCTGCGGCAGGATTGGCTGCGTGCCTACGACTTCCTGACCGATCGTGGCGCTGCGGCGCTCAACGATTACGCGCGAACCAACGACCCCTTTGCAAAGCTTGGTAGCACGCAAATCTCCGTCGAGATTTCCAGCGTTATAAGAGCCTCGCCCGAAAGCTTCCGCGTTGCATGGACCGAACGCCGCTACGACAGCGGTCAGCTCGCCGCGACCGAGCGCTGGACCGCGATCATCTCCATCGTCATCGAAACCCCACGTGATGCTGACCGGCTGCGCAAAAACCCGCTTGGTATTTACGTCAACTCCATCAACTGGTCGAAGGAGCTCGGCTAGTGAGAAACCTTGCACTTTGGTCGCCTACATCAAGCTTCAATCGCAAGCCTGTGCATTTCGCCCTTCTGCTGACGGTCACCCTTTCCGGCTGCACAACCTTCAAGCCACCACGGATCAGTTATGATGACGAAGTGCCGCCGTCCCCCGATCTACCGATGCCGTCGGACGAGCACGCGAAACCCTTGAATGTCCCTCCAGCGTGGACGCCGGCCCGTGGCGGCAACAAAGGTGATGCGGAAGCCAAGGACCCCAGTGATCGCATCGAGATTGCCAACGAGGTCGCGCGCGTCCAGCCGCGGCGCGCGGGGTATTTCAACGCCGTCCAGGTCTTTCCCTTTAGTCCCGGCGCACTTTACCAGATCTATGCCTCGCCAGGGCAAATCACGGATATCGCGCTTGAACCGGGCGAGCAACTGACCGGCTCCGGACCGCTGGCAGCCGGCGACACCGTTCGCTGGATTGTGGGTGACACCGAAAGCGGCAACGGCGACACCAGGCGCGTCCACATCATGGTGAAGCCGACGCGACCTGCCATCGAGACCAACCTCGTCGTCAATACCGATCGGCGAACGTACCTGATCGAACTTCGCTCCCGTGATAAGCTCTATATGCCGTCGGTTGCCTGGTTCTACCCCGAAGACCGAATTGGTCGCTCGAAAGCTCTGCCTGTAGCACCAGTCATCCCGGAGATGAGGGAGCGCCGCTACCGCTACGTGATTGAGGGCGACAATCCGCCTTGGCGGCCGGTCAATGCGTATGACCACGGCCGGAAAGTCTATATCGAGTTCTCGCCCGGGATCGCCCAGGGCGAAATGCCGCCGTTGTTCGTCGTCGGCCAGGACGGTAAGCCCGAGCTTGTCAATTATCGTGTCTACAGGAATATCCTGATTGCCGACCGTCTGTTCGCCGCGGCCGAACTGCGTCTCGGGGGCGAGAAACAGCAGAAGGTGCGGATCGTCAGAAACGATGGGAGGCCATCGTGAATAACAATGGCTCAGACCCCAATGCAGGTCCCGTATCACGAGGACCGTCATCGCCCGAGAAGGGCACACAGGCCTTGCGTCTAGGAGCTGAACGTCCGCGGATTACACGGCTCTCTAGGAAAGTCCTTGCCGGCGGCACTGCACTGGCTTTGCTGCTCATCTCCGGAGCGGTGCTATGGGCGTTGAGGAGCAATCAACCGCACAATCCATCTCCGGATGAACTCTACAGCACGGATCATCATACTATTGCAGATGGCCTGACGACGTTGCCGCGGGACTACGCAGGGATTGCCCACGACATCCCACAGATCGGACAGCCACTCCCGGGCGGACTGGCGCGCCCCATCTCTTCGACTGAAGGCCAATATGCGCCGATCGGTCTGGATGCCGAACAACAGCGTGCCAACCAGGAGACCGAGGCAGCACGAACCAGCAAAGTATTTGCGTCCACAACGGCGCCGGTTGCCCAACCACAGTCGTCAAAGGAAACGTCAACCAACGCGACCTCATCTTCGGATGAAACCTTCACGCAGAACGGGCAGGATCGCAAACTACTGTTCGTAAATGCTCCCGTTGATCGGCGGACTACTGCGCCTGACAGGCTTTCCCGTCCGGCATCACCCTTTGTCATCCAAGCGGGGACGATCATCCCTGCAGCTCTCATCACGGGGATCCGTTCTGATCTTCCTGGTCAAATTACTGCCCAAGTGACCGAAGCGGTTTTCGATTCTCCTACTGGCCGCGTCAAGTTAGTGCCGCAGGGGGCACGGTTGATAGGCATTTATGATAGCCAAGTGGCATTCGGACAATCGCGCGTGCTGTTGGTCTGGACAAGACTGATCATGCCCAACGGCCGCTCTATCGTGCTGGAACGGCAACAGGGAGCTGACGCGGGCGGATATTCTGGTCTCGAGGATGAGGTCGACAATCACTGGGCCGAGCTATTCAAGGCCGCACTCCTCTCGACGATTCTTGGCGTGGGGGCGGAACTCGGCTCTGGCGCTGATACCGGCAGCAACACGGACATTGTTCAAGCGCTCCGCCTGAGCGCGGCGAACTCGCTCAACCAAACGGGACAGCAGGTAGTCAGGCGGCACCTCAATATTCAACCAACGTTGACAATTCGTCCTGGATTTCCGGTCCGGGTGATCGTTAATCGTGATCTCGTACTCGAACCATATCGAGGCTAAGTGTGGTCAAGCTCAGCATTGCAGCACTCATCAGTGATAGGCCTATCAAGGTGACCGTCGAGTTGCCGGCCGCCGTGCATCGCGATCTCATTGCTTATGCGGAAGCATTGGCCCGGGAAAGCGGACAATCGATCAGCGATCCCGCGAAGCTGATCGTTCCGATGTTGGCACGCTTCATGGCGACGGATCGAGCGTTTGCGAAGCTCCGTCGCACACATCAAGGTACCAAGCGAGGTGAGGGGTAGCGCTCGGAAAGAAGCTTCAGGAAGGTTTCCAGAGCTGGATTTTCGTTGTCGTTCTGCCAGTAAGCCGAATAGCTCAATACGCTCGGCCCGGTGCCGTCTCGCAGTTCGCGATAAACGAGCCCTGAGAAGTTTGCGCCGACGTCGGATTCGAGAACGATGCTAATGCCCACATTCATCGTGACAAGGCTCTTGACCACACCTCGACTGACATCATGTCGCTCGATCTTCGGGCGATCGAACGATGAAACAAGTTTCGACACAAGCAGATCTTCGATTTCCTGCCCCGGGTCGTATTGGCTCAGGATAATGATCTCGTCGCGCAGGTCAGTCCAATATATAGCCTCGTTTGCCGACAGCGGATGTTCCGCAGGCAAGACCGCGAACACGCGTTCATTCCAGAGAGGCTTTGTGCTGGCATTTGTACACGAGACCCTTCCTATAACGATGAGGACGTCCAGTACACCATTGCGCATAGCAGTTGCTAAATGCGCACGACGCCGTTCAACTGTGGCGAGTTGGATCTGTGGAAATCTCTGACGAAAATCCAAAAGGGATGCTCTCAGATTTCCCGCCGTAAGGGATGTACAAAAGCCGACGGCCAGCCGACCAGCTTCACCTCGGCCCGTCGTCCTCATAACAGTGGTGAGCGCGTCAAGCTGCTCAAGCATAGAGCGGGCTATTCGGAGAAATTGGCGGCCAGTCGGTGTCGCCCGTACTCCACCGCTCGACCGTTCAAAGATCGCTATACCGAATCTGTGTTCGAGAAACTGAATTGAGCGGCTGAGAGTTGATTGCTTAATTGATAAAATTTCGGCAGCTTGGCGAAAACTCCCATAATCTGCCGCCGCTATTGCGTGCTGAAGTTGATTAAACGCAACATTCAAGTTGATCGTCTGCGCAGACAAGGCGAGGGGACGCTTTTCTTTCATGAGCCTCAGACCATAACGAGCAATCGCTGGAGTCGGTGTACAGAAATAGACAAGTGTTGGTTGCATATATCGACATTTGCGACTTGATCCAAGATGCTCCCATGAGGTCTTTCTCGATTCGAAAAAAGATCGCGTGTTCTGCCTTATCGTACAAAATGAGCACGAATGTCATAATGCGGTCATGGAGCCGAATTTGGTTTAGGTGGAGCGGGAATTGGATAACATGGTCCAAATGACCTTCAATCTGTCTCGCTTTCAACTGGGCGTGTGGACGCCATTGCCTTGCCGAAAATCTGTTCGGCTTCGCCATACGAATAGGTATCGGCCGTATCGATGAAATTGATTCCACGATCGAGTGCCGCGGGAGGCCGTGCCGGCAATGTTTCAATTAACATCAGACCAAATTCTTGGCGTAGTTCTCTCGGGGCGTTTGCCCAAATCGAGTCATTGAGGCCGGGGAGGTTTGTTCGGCCGTGCGCTGATCGAGCGATTGGCCGATCTGCCTCACCTGCACGCCTGGGCCAAGCGCATCGCGCAAAGGCCCGGGGTGCAGGCCGGCATGCAGTTTCTGGAGGGGTGAGATGAACGGCGCCGAATTGCTGGTGGCGCCGGCGAGGGCGGGGCGAGTCTGCTCTTGCGTCAGGCGCCTCGATGCTCCAGGGGAGTATCGCGACGTGCTCGTTTTGATCGGCCGGTATTATATCCGATCAGATGCCCAAGGTTCTGCCGAGACGGCGCTCGCCTCCTAGCGCGAGAGTATCCGGGCCCTCCCAGCGCTGGGCGTCGGCGTGCCGAACACGCTTCTGATCATGCTGCCATATCTGCTGGCGCTACTCGCCGTTGGTGGCCTGGTCGGTCGGCAGATGGCGCCAGCGACTTTGGATGAGCCGTACCGGCGTTGAACTGGCTTTCGGCTCAAAATCGGACCTGGCCGGCGGCGAGCACTCGATCTTTCGCAAGTGAGGCCAACCAATCAGGGTCGATTCAGGGCGGCCGCCAAACGAATCCTGCCCCGCGCCATCATGCCGCTTGCTTGCGCGTCCTCGGCTTTCCCTTTTTGTCGGGCGAAACGTTCTTTAAAGCCGGCCGCGCGCCCGGCCCAGGATGTACATGAATCTCCTTTGCTGAAAGCGGCTCGCCGCATTCCGAGCATACCATGACAGGATCGAACATCTTGCCGCACTTGCGATGTTCGTGCAGTAGGGGACGTCCGCGCACGTCGACCATGTGAATATCGCCCCAATGGACGATCGCCATCATGATTGGATAAAGATCGAGGCCCTTCTGCGTCAGGATATACTCGTGACGTTTGGGCGATTCCTGATAGGGAATGCGGCGCAGGACACCTTGGCGAACCAGTTTTTTCAGCCTTTCGGCCAGCAGGTGGCGGGTGATTCCGAGCGCTGATTGGAAGCCCTCGAAGCGGCGCGTGCGCAGGAAGCATTCGCGGAGGATCAGAAGCGTCCAGCGGTCGCCGATCACTCCGATGGTTCGAGCCATCGAACATGGCTCTTCCTCAAGTTCATCCCATTTCATTCCTGCTCTCCGGTCGTCCGGCTCGTGCGAATCATCCAGCGGAACCGCGCGCTGCCAGTACCATTCTAGATAGGTACTTATTCCGACACAACACCCACCGTGACAAGCTGTATCCGGCTTGATTTAATGCGAATTTGACAGTTCGATTTTAGAACTGTATGAACAAATAGCAGCCTCGGTTGCCAAATCGCCAAGCTGACTATCTGCGTCTGCGGGAGGACCTGACATGCCCCTGAAAGCTGAATTCCTGTTCGATTTCGGCAGTCCGAATGCTTACCTGGCGGAGCTAGTCCTTCCAGGAATCGAGCGACGCACCGGCGTGAAGTTCGACTATGTTCCCGTTCTTCTCGGAGGCATTTTCAAGGCCACGGGCAACCTGTCGCCGTTTGAATCGCTTCGCGGGATCAAGAACAAGCCGGAATACCAGGCGCTGGAAACTCAGCGCTTCATCCGGCGCCATAAAGCGACGAAATTTCGACAGAATCCCTTCTTTCCCGTCAATACGCTGATGTTGATGCGGGGCGCCGTCGCGGCCCAGTTCGAAGGGGTGTTCGAACCCTATTTTCGGGCTGCCTATCATCATATGTGGGAAGAGCCGAAGAAGATGGATGACGTCGAAACCTTCCGGCGTGCATTCATCTCCTCAGGCATCGATATCGACCGGTTGATCGCGCGTGCGCAGCAGGACGACGTCAAGAAGAGGTTGATCGACCGGACCGCCGACGCGGTCAACCGCGGAGCATTCGGATCTCCGACTTTCTTCGTTGGAAAGGAAATGTTCTTCGGTAAGGACCAACTCCACGACGTCGAGGCGTCGATTGTCGAGCAGACCAGCCAGCCCATCCCGAAAACGGCCTGATATTGGATCGCGGCCCTGCACAGTCAGGTCGACGTCCGAGCATCAAGAAAGCCCGGTCGGACCGCACCAAAAGAACCGAGGGAGTACGTCCATGCCTGGCCCACTTAACGGTGTTCGTGTCCTCGATTTGACGGGGGTCGTTTCGGGACCTTTCGCGACGATGTTTCTGGCCGATCAAGGCGCTGACGTCCTCAAGATCGAGCCGATCGGCGGTGATATTACCCGCCGTAGCCGCGCAACGATCGACAAGGCCGGCGAGTTCTCGGCGCTGTTTATTTCCTCAAACCGCGGCAAGCGTTCGTTGTCGATCGACGTGAAGAGCGCCGCAGGCCGTGAGGTTCTTGCCAAGCTTGTCGCGCAAGCCGACGTCCTCGTGCAGAATTTCAGGCCTGGTACGATGGAGCGACTTGGTCTCGGCGTCGAAGAGTTGCGCAAACGTCATCCGCGCCTGATCTATGTCTCGATCAGCGGCGTCGGCGAGACCGGGCCCTATGTGAAGAAACGTGTCTATGATCCAATCATTCAGGGTTTGTCGGGTTTTGCCGACATCCAGTCCCAGCCCGTAACCAATCGCCCGCAGATGATCCGCACCATCGTGTGCGACAAGACCACGGCGGTGTTCACCGCGCAGGCGGTGGCGGCGGCGCTCTATGCCCGCGAAAGGACCGGGCAGGGCGATCATATTCAGGTCGCCATGCTCGACGCGATGATCTCGTATTTGTGGCCTGAAGGCATGATGCAATACACGGTTGTGGGCGCCGAGGCTGCTGTTGCCGATCCCAACGACCGGCCGGACCTGGTGTTCAAGACCAGCGACGGCTACATCACGGCCGGCACCATCTCCGATTCCGAATGGCAGGGCTTTTGCCGGGCCTCTGGCGATCCGGAACTCGTCAAGGATCCTCGATTTGCTACGCCGTCGGCCCGCTCGATCAACGCCACCGCCCGCATCAACAAGATGGCGGAGTATATCGGCCAGCACACGACTGCCGAATGGCTGGAACGCCTGGACGCCGCCGATGTCCCTTGCGCGCCGATCCTCAGGCGAGGCGAAATCATCCACAACGAACAGGTGATGGCGCGCGAGATCATTGCCGAATTTGATCAGCCGAAGGTTGGGCGCGTGCGGCAGCCGAAGCCGGCGGCTCGCTTCGAGATCAACGAGGCCGCGATCGGCGGGCCCGCCCCGCGGGTGGGCGAGCACTCCCGCGAAGTGTTGCGAGAGCTGGGTTACGACGACGGCGCCATCGACCGCATGGTCACCGATCGCAGCGTGCGCGTGGCAGTCTAGCCCGAGAGAGTCTCCCGCGCGAACGCTAGGTGGTTTCTAGACTCTCGCCGGCTGCGGCGTGATAGGCACCAACGGGATATTCGCTGCGACAGCTCTTTGATAGGCGTCTCGTTTCTTCATGCGATCGAGATAGGGCTGTGCACTGTCGCCGATGCCGACGCCATAGGCGGTCGCCCACTCGAGGCAGGTCGTGAGCAGGATGTCGGCGCTGGTAAACCGGTCGCCCATCAGGAATTGGCGGCCGTCTGCAAGCGCAACTTCGACATGATGCAGCTGCTGGCGGAAATACGCACCGGCCTGGCTAACGACGTCGGGTGCAATTCCGTAGATCGGGCCAAGCGCGTCGGCCCGATGGCGGCGCATCACGTAAAGGCTCGTCGAATCCAGTTCCGCGACGATAAAGAAGCACCACTCCAGCCAGGCAGCATATTGGAGTGGCGCTTCCGGAATCAGCGCGCGCTCGGGCGCGGAATACATTCGCGACAGGTAGGCCACAATTGCGGCGCTCTCACCGATGCAGAAGTCGCCGTCCTGGAGCAGTGGAATTTTCTGACGCGGATTGAGCTTGGTGTATTCAGCGGTCTTGGTCTCGCCCGTTCGCGGTCCGATCGGCTTTGTCTGGTAGGCCAGACCCAGTTCGTGCATGGCCCAATGCGGGCGAATGGTGCGGCTCGTTCCAACTCCCCATAGGGTCAGGTTTGGTGTCGCCTTCATGTCACCACTTCTCCACTGATGGCCTGAGATCGAGTTCGTGGGTCCATCCATCCCTGCTCTGCTGGTGGGTGAACCAGTAGGCGTCGGCGATGGAAGCGGTCTTGGTCAGGCTATCTGGGGGGATTTCACTTGCCTCGATACCCTTCGCTGCCTTCATGCGCTGATGGATGGCTTCGCTATCCACGCCCGCATCGATCAAGAGATGTACGACATGGATATTCTTCGGCCCCAGTTCGCGCGCCATCGCTTGGGCCACCGCCCGGAGCCCGAACTTTGCAGATGCAAATGCTGCAAAACCGTTGCCGCCGCGCACACTGGCCGTCGCACCGGTAAAGAAGATCGTGCCATGTCCGCGCGAGAGCATGACGCGTGCAGCCTCGCGGCCGACCAGAAATCCGCCATAGCAGGCCAATTCCCACGCCTTGAAAAACAGCTTCTCCGTGGTGTCCAGAAGTGGCTTGTTGACGTTCGAACCTGCGTTGTAAAGACAGACCTCGATCGGACCGAGCTCGTTCTCGATCCGCGCGAATATGCCCTGCACCTCTGTTTCCTGTCGGGCATCGACGCTGAATGCGTGAATGTCATGCCCTGCGGCCCGCAGCTCGGACACAAGCCCTTGCGATTTGGAGGCATCGCGCCTGCAAATGCAAACCGTATAGTCGCCTCCGGCAAAACGTCGCGCGACCGCCGCACCAATGGCATCGCCCGCACCCACAAGTATTGCTGCACCGCGGCCAGCCGCCATCTTAATCCTCCCGCAAAGTTCTATTTTGATACTATAAGGTAACGGCTGCGTCGCGCGTTGTAAATGGGTGCTTTTGATCAGACAGGACTACAGAGGATGGGGCAGCCATAATGCCTCTTTTTGATTCAAGGCGACCCTGATGCGGATTTCAATTGACGAGTTCTAAAAAAGAACGTTATGTGGGCGAACAACATGCCACGTTGAAAAAGTAGGCATTGTCTTTGTCGGGAGGTCAGTCGTGACGGGACTTTCGGAACTGGTAAGTCTCGACGAGATTGCGGTTGGCTTGCCGGCGCGCATCCACGAGGTCACAGCACGACAATTCGCCAATGCCCCTGACCGCATCGCGCTGGTGGAGGATGGGGCGGTCTGGAGCTACCGAGATCTGGAGCAGCGCGTTGGCGAGGTCGCCGCTGAACTCTCGTCGCTAGGCATCAGGCCGGGCGACCGAATTATCATTGTCAGCGAAAACTGCATTGCGCTTGCCGCCCTGTTGCTGGCCGCCAGTCGGCTCGATGCCTGGGCAGTCGTCGTAAACCCGCGATTGTCCGCGCGCGAACTGGACCAGATCCGCGACCATAGCGGCGCCCGCCGCATGTTCTTCACATCGAGTGTTTCGAAGGAGGCCGCGGTCCACGCTGCGCGCTATGGTGCAGAGAGCCGGCAACTGGGGCCACTGGCGGATATTGACGTTGGTCCGCTCAGCCAAAGTGCAATCGCCGAACCGGTGGAAGCCGACGCGGCAAAGCAAGTCGCGGTGCTGATTTACACTTCCGGAACCACGGGGACCCCCAAGGGTGTGATGCTCTCGCATGACAATCTCCTGATCAGCGCAAGGACGACGGCGTATTTCCGCACAATGAATGAAGACGACAAGATCTATTTGGTCTTGCCGATCTCCCACATCGTCGGCATCTCGCTCTTGATCATGACTTTGATGGTCGGCGGTACGGTTCGGATGGTGAGCAAGTACGATCCGGCCGCCACCGCCAAGGCGATAGCGGAGGAGGGCATTACCATCCTCAACGGTGTGCCTGCCACCTATCAGCGCCTGCTGGAATATAAGAACGTGGCGGGCACAAAGCGGTTCGCTCGAGGTTCGCTGCGCCTGATCGCCGTCGCCGGCGCCCCTCTCGATCTAAATCTGAAGTCGCGGGTCGAGGAGGAGTTCGGGCTTCCGCTACTCAACGGTTACGGCATCACCGAATGCTCGCCGGGAATATCAGGGGTGCGCTTCGATGCGCCGCGGTCGGATCAGGCCGTCGGCAGGCTGCTGCCGGGCGTGGAGGCGCGGGTCAGAACGCTCGACGGCATTCCGTTGGCAAAGGGGCAGGTCGGCGAGTTGCATGTTCGTGGGCGCAACGTCATGCTCGGCTACTATCGCGCCCCCGAGTTGACCGCCAAAGTGATCGACAGCATGGGCTGGTTCAACACCGGCGATCTGGCCCGCTTCGACGGCGATTGTCTTTACATTGTCGGCCGCACCAAGGAAATGATCATCCGGTCGGGCTTCAACGTCTATCCCGCCGAAGTGGAGGCGGTCCTCAGTTCACACAAGGACGTCGTGCAATCTGCCGTGGTTGGTCGCGCCGCGGACGGCAACGAGGAGATCGTCGCCTTCGTTCAATTGCTGCCGGGGTCGCGCACCACACCTGAGGACCTGATGTCCTTTGTCCGACCTCAACTGACTTCATACAAGCGGCCGTCCGAAATCGTCATCCTCAATGCCTTGCCGGCAACCTCGACCGGCAAGATACTCAAGCACAAGCTGGCGGAGTCCCTGCCGGGCGAAGGTGGCGAAACGCCTCCGGCGCAAGCAGCCGCCTTCGGCAGGCAATAATTCCAACCTTACCGGGAGAACATCCTTGCAAAAGAGAAACGCTACCGTGGCCGTGATCGGGGCCGGAGACTACATCGGCGCTGAAATCGCCAAAAAGTTCGCTTCCGAGGGCTTCACGGTGTTCGCCGGTCGCCGCAATGGCGCGAAGCTCGAGCCATTGGTCAATGAGATCGAGAAGGCTGGCGGCGAAATTCACGCGCGCTCGCTCGACGCGCGCAAGGAGGAGGAGATCATCTCGTTCCTTGGCGACGCCGACAAGCATGCTCCGCTGGAAGTTTGCATCTTCAACATCGGCGCCAACGTCAATTTTCCGATTCTAGAAACGACCGAGCGCGTGTTTCGCAAGGTCTGGGAGATGGCCTGCTATTCCGGCTTTCTCGCCGGCCGCGAGGCAGCTCGCCTGATGCTGCCACGCGGCAAGGGCAACATCTTCTTCACCGGCGCGACGGCGAGCCTCCGCGGCGGATCGGGATATGCTGCTTTCGCCAGTGCCAAGTTTGGCTTGCGGGCCGTTGCACAGGCGACTGCCCGCGAATTGGGTCCAAAGAACATCCACGTGGCGCATCTGATCATCGATTCCGGTGTCGACACGGAATGGGTCCGGCAGCGACGGCTTGAAGCGCTCGGTCCCAATGCGTTGGATGACCCCGATCTCTTGATGCCGCCATCGTCGGTCGCGGAATCCTATTGGCTGCTTTATCAGCAACCCAGGAGCGCCTGGACTTTCGAACTGGAAATTCGTCCGTTCGGCGAGAAGTGGTAGCTGGAGCCGCTTCCGATGGAGCTCAATCTTTCCAGCGAAGACGCTGCCTTTCGCGACGAAGTGCGTGCCTTCATCGCTGAGAACTATCCAGCGGAAATGCGCGTTCCGAATCCGGAAACCGACCTGTCCAAGGAGCAGATGTTGCTCTGGCACCGCATCCTTCACAAGAAGGGGTGGGTCGCGCCGCTATGGCCCAAGGAGTATGGCGGTCCGGGGTGGTCGGTCACGCAACGCTTCATCTTCGAGCAGGAGACGTCGCGTGCCGGGACGCTGCCGCCCCTGGCGTTCAGCGTGACCATGGTCGGCCCGGTCATCTACACATTTGGCAACAACGCACAGAAACAGAGGTTTCTGCCGCGGATCCTTTCCGGCGAGGATTGGTGGTGCCAGGGCTATTCAGAGCCGGGATCCGGCTCCGACCTCGCGTCGGTCCGCACCAAAGCTGTGCGGGACGGGAATTATTACATCGTCAACGGGCACAAGACCTGGACGACACTGGCCCAGCATGCCGATTGGATCTTCTGTCTCGTCCGGACGGACCCGCTGGCCAAGGCCCAGGCGGGGATCTCCTTCCTGCTGATCGATATGAAATCGCCCGGCGTCACGGTGCGGCCGATCATTACGATCGACGGATCGCATGAGGTGAATGACGTGTTCCTCGAGGACGTGCGTGTCCCCGCGGAAAACTTGATCGGCGAGGAAAACAAGGGGTGGACTTACGCAAAATTCCTGCTGGGCAATGAGCGGACCAGCATGGCCGGGATCGGCCGGTCGACGCGTTATCTGGAACGCCTCAAGCACATTGTGAGAACCGAAGTCGGCGAGGACGACCCGACCTTCGGGGAATTTATCAGGGAAATTGCACGCGTCGAGCTCGACGTGCTCGCGCTGGAGGCAACCGAACTGCGGATCGTCGCGCAGATGTCGCGCGGCATCGATCCGGGGCCGGCTGCGTCCCTGTTCAAGATCAGAGGCACCGAAATATTCCAGCGCATCACCGATCTGATGCATCAGGCAATCAGCAACTACGGTCTGGCCATTCGCGAACATCCGGTGAGCGCCAACCGTTTCATGCCTGGGCCGGACTACGGGCACACGGCGACGGAGAAATATCTGAACTCCCGAAAACTCAGCATTTACGGGGGCTCAAATGAAATCCAGCGCAACATCATCGCGAAAGCGGTCCTAGGTCTCTGACCACATCGCACGAGGCATCGGATGGATATCCAGTTCACGGAAGAGCAGGAATTACTTCGTTCCAGCATTCAGAGGTTCCTGCGCGATCAGTACGATTTCGACGAGCGTCGAAAAATCGTTGCGACGGATGAGGGTTGGAGCCGCAAACACTGGAACGCCTTTGCAGAACTTGGACTGTGCGCGGCGCCGTTTCGGGAAAGCTCTGGCGGCTTGGGCGGCGGATCACTTGCGACGATGATTGTGATGCAGGAATTTGGTCGCAACCTGGTCGTCGAACCGTTCTTCGAAACCGTGGTTCTCGCGGGCGGGTTGATCGAGGATACCGGCTCGCGCGAGCAACGCGAAGCGCTACTGCCGGCGATCATGGATGGCAATGCCATATGGTCGCTTGCCTGGGCTGAAGGACAGTCACGCTATGATTTCAACAACGTCGCGACTACAGCGCGACGCCAGGGAGACAACTATGTCCTGAGCGGAACCAAAGCGGCCGTGATTGGGGCGCCTTGGGCTGATAAGCTGATCGTATCGGCGCGGACGTCCGGTGCGCCGCGCGACCGCGCCGGGGTTAGCCTGTTCGTGCTCGATCGCCATTCGCCTAATCTGCATTTGCAGAGTTTCAAGACGGTCGACGGTCGGCGTGCGGCCGAACTCACGTTGACGGATGTTCAGGTGTCGGCGGGCCAGCTCCTTTGTGCCGAGGGCGAAGGCGTCGCGGCTCTCGAAGCATGCCGCGACCGTGCCATCGGTGCACTTTGCGCGGAAGCGGTCGGCGCGATGTCGGTGCTGAATTCTGCGACGCTTGAATACAGCAAGGCGCGCAAGCAGTTTGGAGTAGCTCTCGGGACATTCCAGGTGTTGCAGCACCGCATGGTCGACATGTTCATCGCGCTTGAAGAGTCGATCTCGCTCACTCAGCACTTGAACCTCAGCCTGGCAGCTCGCGAGCCCAACGGATCGAAACTCGCGTCTGGTGCGAAGTCGAAAGTCGGCTACGCCGCGCGTTTCGTTGCAGAACAAGCCGTGCAACTGCACGGAGGCATGGGCATGAGCGACGAGTTGAACGTCGGCCACTACTTCAAGCGAATAAGCGCCATCAACATCCAGTTCGGCGATCCTGCCTATCATCTGATGCGGTACGCGCAACAAAGCTGAGCGTGCCGACTATAGCATTCAACAAAGGTGAACCAATGACTGAAGCTGTGATCGTCTCGACTGCGCGCACCCCGATCGGGAAGGCATATAAGGGCGCGCTCAACCATACCGAAGGCGCCACCCTATTGGGGCATGCGATCTCGTCGGCGTTGTCACGCGCCAAAATCGAAGGTGCCGAAGTCGAGGATGTCGTGATGGGTTGCGCCATGCAACAGGGCACCACGGGCAGCAATATCGCGCGGAAAGCGCTGCTGCGCGCCGGACTTCCGGTAAGCGTGGCCGGAACGACAATCGATCGCCAATGTGCGTCCGGCCTTCAGGCGATTGCGCTGGCGGCGCGTTCCGTGATTTTCGACGGGGTGCCGGTGGCTGTTGGAGGCGGCGGCGAGTCCATCAGCCTGGTCCAGAACAATCAGATGAACATGTTTCATGCCGTCGATCCGGCGTTGCTTGCCATGAAGGGAGACGCTTACATGGCGATGCTGGATACAGCGGAGATCGTCGCCAAGCGCTATAATATCTCGCGGGAGCGCCAAGACGAATACAGCCTCGAGAGCCAGCGGCGGACGGCATCTGCGCAGCAGGCCGGCCGCTTTAACGACGAGCTTGCGCCGATCAAGACCACGATGGCAGTCACCGACAAGGCGACCAATGCCGTGTCATTTCGGGAAGTGACGCTGTCGGCAGACGAGGGGCCGCGTCCCGATACCACCGCCGAGGGTCTCGCCGGCGTCAAGCCGGCCAAAGGCCCGGGCTTCACCATTACCGGCGGCAACGCGAGCCAGCTCTCAGACGGCGCAAGTGCCGCGGTCATCATGAGCGACAAGCTCGCGGCTCAGAAGGGATTGGAACCGCTCGGTGTCTTCCGCGGCTTCGTGGCGGCGGGCTGCGAGCCGGACGAGATGGGGGTCGGCCCCGTCTACGCCGTGCCCCGGCTGCTCAAGCGTCATGGACTCAAGATCGGCGACATCGATCTCTGGGAGCTGAACGAAGCATTCGCCGTCCAGGTCATCTACTGCCGCGACAAGCTCGGCATCGACCCGGAAAAACTGAACGTCAACGGCGGATCGATCGCGGTCGGCCATCCCTACGGCATGACCGGAGCGCGGCTGATCGGCCACGCGCTGATCGAGGGACGTCGCCGCAAGGCAAAATACGCTGTCGTCACCATGTGCGTCGGCGGCGGCATGGGCGCTGCGGGCCTTCTCGAAATCGTCCACTGACGAACAACCAACCGAACCAGATAGGAGGCAAATTGTGAAAACAGCAATCACGGAGATGTTCGGTATCGAACATCCAATCATCCAGGGCGGAATGCACTATGTGGGCTTCGCCGAACTCGCCGCTGCGGTGTCGAACGCCGGCGGTCTTGGAGTGATTACCGGTTTGACGCAGAGGACGCCGGAACTGCTGGCCAAGGAGATCGCGCGCTGCCGCGACATGACCGACAAGCCGTTCGGTGTGAACCTGACGTTCCTGCCGACGTTCAGCGCGCCGCCCTATCCGGAATACATCGCCGCCATCAGGGAGGGCGGCATCAAGGTGGTGGAGACGGCGGGACGCAGCCCGGAGCAGTACATGCCCGCCCTGAAGGCGGGCGGCATCAAGGTGATACACAAATGCACGTCGGTTCGGCACTCGCTGAAGGCCGAGCAGATCGGCTGTGACGCGGTCAGTGTCGATGGTTTCGAATGCGGCGGCCATCCCGGCGAGGACGACATGCCAAACATGATCCTGTTGCCGCGTGCAGCCGAGGAACTCAAGATCCCCTTCGTGGCATCAGGCGGCATGGCGGATGCACGCAGCCTGGTTGCAGCCCTCGCGATGGGGGCTTCGGGGATGAACATGGGCACGCGCTTTATCGCCACCAAAGAGGCGCCGGTGCACGAGAACGTCAAGAATGCGCTGGTCAAGGCGTCAGAGCTCGACACGCGTCTGGTCATGCGAGGGCTTCGGAACACCGAGCGCGTCTTGAACAACAAGGGCGTCGAGCAATTGCTCGAGATCGAACGCGAGAAGGGCAAGAATCTCAAGATCGAAGACATCCACGATCAGGTAGCAGGCGTCTATCCTAAAGTGATGATCGACGGCGATATGGACGCCGGTGCGTGGAGTTGCGGCATGGTCGCGGGGCTCATTCACGACATCCCGACGGTCAAGGAACTGATCCATCGCATCATGGCCGACGCTGAACGAATCATTCGTCAACGGTTGATCGGCTTTCTCGACGATGTGGTGCACGAGCCGGCCGTCGTCCGCGCCATTGCGTGATTGAGCGACTAAGCCCGACCGTCTGCGTGGTCTTGCTTCAGCAGTTTAGGAGAAAGTTATGGATATGGCCGATTTTCACTACTACGAGCCATCAAAGGGGCACGGTCTGCGACATAATCCATTCAATGCGATTGTCGCGCCGCGTCCAATTGGGTGGATTTCGTCGCGCAATGCCGCCGGTCAGTTGAATCTTGCTCCGTACAGCTTCTTCAACGCGTTCCTCTACGACCCTCCAATAATCGGCTTCTCCTCGATTTCGTGGAAGGACACTGTCAAGAACGTCAGCGAGACCCGCGAATTCGTCTGGAATCTGGTTACGATGGACCTGGGTGAGCGCATGAACGTCACCGCGACGCCTCTTGATCACGGTGTGAGTGAGTTCGAGGCGGCAGGGCTGACGCCGGTACCTGGCCGCCGCGTAGCCGTGCCGCGGGTCGGCGAGAGCAGGGCCGCGATGGAATGCAAGGTCGTCGAAGTTTCTCAGCTGGCGAATGCACGTGGTGAGAAGGTCGAGGGGTGGTTCGTCCTCGGCGAGGTGGTCGCGGTATACATCGATAAATCGCTGATCGAGGACGGTGTTTACAATACGGCACTTGCGCGTCCCATCCTGCGGGCTGGCCGCGGCGGAGACTATCTCGAGGTGAAAACCGAGAACATGTTCGAGATGAAACGCCCACCTGGCAGCAGCAAACCGGAATTCCACGGCACCTGATGCGGAAGTTGCCGACCGGCTGAACGGTCGCGGCGCCGCAAAGCGATCACGATTCTAGGCGGCCTGCGTACAGGCAAAAGGCTAGCAGCGAAAATGCGCTCAACACGATGCCCAGCGCCAACATTGCTTGATGCGACACCGTGGCGGCCAGCCACACGCCGATGGCGGCGTTTGTCATCTGCCAGAAACCCAGCAGTGCCGACGCGGCGCCGGCCTTCTCGCGGAATGGAGAGAGCGCCCGCGCGGTGGCCAGTGGACTGACGACGCCCATCCGAGAAGAAATACGCTCATCGCTCCCAGAAACGGCAGGAAGGTCGGGCTGGTGAGGGAAATGACCAGAATAGCTACGCTGCTTGCGGTCGTCGCCCACAATCCAGCCCTGATCGGGCCGTCCAGTCCATAGCGTGACGCCAATCTCGTCGCCAACAGACCGGCCGCGAATACGATAAAGACGGTGCCGGCGAAAAACAGGCCGAGCTGGATCGGTGTGAGGTGGAGCGCTTCAATGAATAAGCGCGGTGCAGCCGAAAACATCGAGAACAAGCCGCCTATGATCAGGCTCGCGGTTGCAGCCGGAACCGCAAAGCGACGATCGCGAGCTAGGTCGGCATAGATCCTGAGCGTGTCGGCGCGAACTGGCGGACGGGTCGCTCATTCGGCTGTAGTGGGAGATGGCCGACATTCAAGTCCACGCCTATTTTCCGCTGGGCCGGGCGACCCGTGCCGCCCGGCGTGCCCTTATCGAATGTGTCGTGGCAAAGCTCGCAGATGAAGAGCGCTCCACCTGAAAACCAGGAGACGTCACTTCGCCTCGCCAAAACAGGGCTCCGCACCTGAGGGGCGATTGATCAGGTCTTTTCCGCTGCTTGCTAAAGTTGATTTTGCCGGCCTGGCATTCCCGGAGAGGAAATTGACACTTATCGGCATGAAACCAATATGTGCACACTCCCCTATCGGACGGGCCCATGCGAGAGATTGATGACGTTATCTATCCCAGCACCGGAGAGACGCGGTGCAATTCCACAGCGATCCGGCAAGCCGCGCGGCACATGGCGCGCTTTTACGATGCTGCCCTGGCACGTACGGGCCTGCGCGGTACCCAGTATACCACGCTGCTCTACCTCTCCCGACACGGACCGATGACGATCGGGGGATTGGCCGAGGCGATGGTGATGGATCGTACGACGGTCGGTCATCTCGTCAAACCGCTCGAACGCGACGGATTGCTGCGTATCGATCCTGATCCGAACGATCGTCGATCACGACGGATCAGCGTAACCAAGAACGGCATGGCGCGTGTCCGCGACGGGTTCGCGGCATGGGAGAAGGCGCAGAACGTCTTCGAAGCCAGCTTCGGTGCGGAGAATGCGCAGCGAATGCGACAAATGATGGCGGCAGTCGTGGCAACCGAACTGCCGCTGGGATAGCGCGCTTACGGTTCGCCGCGTCGTTTTGCTACCCGGCTTCGATCGATCGTGTCGAGGACGTCGTGAGCAACTCGGCCGGCGCCGCGGGCTGCTCGACATGCGGCCAGTGCGCCGCGTTTGGAACGTACCGCACGACCGCCTGCGGAAAGCGAGGGGCAATGACGGCTGTCAACAGGTCGGGCGTCACGAACCCGTCGGCCTGCCCGCCGGCGATCAACGCGGGTCCGCCGAAGGGCGGTAGGACCGTTTCCGGCCGGATCGCCCGCGCTCCAGGTATCGAACCGTGCCGCTGCAGCCGGCGCCGACACTTTCATCCCGACATCGAGGAACCGCGTCGGCGCGGCTTAACTGAGCAGCGAATTGCGTGCGCAGCTGGACCTGCCCCGCGCGATTGCCGTCGAGTCCGCGCATCTCGGTCGCTACTTCCGTCGGCAGCGCAATACCGTCCAGCGGAACCGGCGTGAGCAGCATTATCGCGACCGCATCGGGACGTGCCCCTGCGGCGCACTCGGCGACCTGCGCGCCCGCGCTGGGACCCACGATGATAACCGGTGCGGTCACGCCATCGATGACGTCGAGTACAATGCCGTTCAGCCGGGCAAGGTCATAAGGCCCCGCTTCGTCAGCCCGCGCCCCATCTCGGGCAGGTCGATCGCGATGCAGCGGTATCGGTCGGCTTCAAGGCGTTCGATTGCAGGATCCCCACAGGCTGGCCTCATCGAGAAACCCGTGGACCAAAACGACGACGGGATGCGCATCGATCGGCCCTTCCTTGGGATCCGACCTGTCTTGTTCGACTTTCGGCCTCAATTCGTTCCCCAGAAATTTTTAGCGCCGTCGTTGCCAACGGCGCTGGCACATCCATATATGTGCATAGTACCGTATTTGGATTGGGAACCCCGTATATGGTTTCGAAAATCGATGTGACCTTTCCGGCTGATGAAGGCGTCATGCTCGGCGCATGGCTGTTCCGCCCGCACGGAGCGGGGCCGCATCCCGCGATCACCATGGCGCACGGCTATGCGGGCACCAAGGAGCACGGCATCGAGCCGTTCGCCAGAGCCTTTGCTGAAGCGGGGTTCGTTGTGCTGGTCCACGATCATCGCAATTTCGGCGCGAGCGGCGGGGAGCCAAGGGGCGACATCGACCCCTGGCGGCAGATCGCCGATTGGCGCCGGGCGATCTCGTACCTGGAGTCGTTGGAGGACGTCGACGCCACGCGGATCGGCTTGTGGGGCACGAGCTTTGCCGGCGGCCACGCGATCGTGCTCGGGGCGACCGATCGTCGCCTGCGTTGCATCGTCAGCCAGGTGCCGACAATCAGCGGCTACGAGCAGGGCCTGCGCCGGATCGCGCCGGAACACATCCCTGCGCTCGAACGATCGTTCGACGAGGACGAGCGCGCGCAGGCCGCTGGCGAACCTCCACGGCGCCAGGCGATCGTAAGCGACGATCCCGCCGTACCCGCCGCCTATCGGTCGAGCGAGGCGATCGACTTCTATCTTCAGCCGATCCCCGACGGCATCTGGGAGAACGAGATGACTGTCCGGTCGACGCGCGCCGCGCGCATGTACGAACCCGGCGCGTGGATCGCCCGCGTGTCGCCGACACCCATGCTGATGGTCGTCGCGACCGAGGATCGGGTCACCGTCACCGATCTGGCGCTTGCCGCGTACGAGCGCGGTCTCGAGCCCAAGCGGCTGGCCCTGATCCCGGGCGGCCATTTCGACCCCTATATCGCGCAGTTTTCGCGCGCGTCGTCGGCCGCCATCGCGTGGTTCCGCGACCACCTCGCTTGAAGGCGGAGGCTTCCCCATGCCGCATCTTACCTATCGCATTGACGGCCCGATCGCGACGGTCACGCTGAACAATCCGCCGCAGAACCGCCTGACGATCGAGCTCACCGCCAGTCTCGAGGACGCAGTAGCCGCGATCAGCGAGAGCGCGGCGCGCGTGCTCGTCATCGAAGCCGAAGGGCCCGATTTCTCGTGGGGCGGTGACATCACGTTCTGGCCAGGGGCGGAAACCGGCTACCTGCGGTCGTTCTTCGAACGCTTCCTGACCGTCGTCAATCGACTGGAACGCCTGCCGATCCCTACGATCGCTGCCGTAAAGGGGTTCTGCCTCGGAGGCGGTTTCGAGATTGCCTTGCGCTGCGACATCATCATCGCTGAACGCTCAGCTCAATTCGGGCACCCTGAGCAGACACTCGCCGTGACGACGCTCTTGGGCGGCGTGTATCGCGTCGCCGAGCGGGCCGGCCGTGCGTTCGCCGCCGATATGGCCTTCACGTCGGCCAAGGTTCCTGCCGAGGAGATGCAGCGGCGCGGCGTCGTCAATCAGGTGGTGGACGACGGAAGCCTACGCGATGCGGTCGCCGTCTATGCCACCAAGATGGCGACTGGCCCGACCAAGGCCCATGCCGCGCACAAGGCGCTGCTTAGGATCTGGGCGCTGGGCGGCGTCCAGGCCGCCGACGAGGCGCTCATGGATATCTCGATACCGCTGTTCGACAGCGATGATACGCAGCGCGCGCTGCACTCGGCGGTCGACAGCCTTGCGAAGGGCGTGCCGCGGCCGACCTTAGATTTTCATAACCGCTGAGATGTCGTCGGCATCGAACCGCAATCGGGCAAGAAAGACGATGGATCACGAACTCTTCTGGATCAGCGGCAGCCCTTATTCCTGGCGGGTGCAGCTGGCGCTCGAATATAAGGGCGTGTCGTACGTCTCCCGCCGCCTGCACACGGGCACGCAGGAACATCGCTCGCCTGCCTTCCTCGCGCTCAACCCGCGAGGCAAGGCGCCGGTACTGAAGACCGGTGACGCGGCAATCTGCGAATCCGTCGCGATCATCGCTTTCCTCGACCGCGTTCACCCCGCCGTTCCGCTGTTCGGCCGAACGGCGCAGGATCACGGCCGCATCTGGCAACGCGTGTTCGAGTTCGAGAATTACGCGCGCGATCCGATCGAAGTGGAGATCGTCCGACCGCTGCTGCGTGGCCATGCAAAGGAGAATGCCGAGGCGATGCGCGCGTCCGCGGGTTGCGTACATGATGCGCTCGGCTGGATGGATCAGGCATTGTCGAGTGCGACTTATCTGGCAGGTGACGACATTACTGCAGCGGACATCGTTGCTCTGCCAAACATTCAGCTGCTGCGACGAGTCGCCGCGCGTCCGGAAGCGACCGAAATGGCGCTGGGGCTGGATGAGCTCAGCGCACGGTTGCCAGCATTGGGCGCTTGGCTGGGACGCATGGAGGCGATGCGGGGCTACGACACAGCCTATCCTCCACATTGGCGGAGTCCATGAAGGGGGGCCGCGCACGCGACGCGGCGCATTTGATAGTCTCGATGCAGAACTGGGATGATGGAAATGTATAAAAGATTTGACCTATATGGAAAGGTAGCCGTTCTAACCGGGTCGACAGCAGGAATGGGTCTTGCAATCGCCCGTGGTCTAGCCGAATGCGGAGCTAGCGTAGTCGTATCTAGTCACCGTGATGATGATACGGACGCGACCGCACGATTACTTTCCAGCGAGGGCTTCGCCGCAAAAGGGATCAAGTGCGATATCACAGACCGCAATGATGTCGAAAGCTTCGGTGAACGGGCGAGCGGTGCATTCGGAAAGGTTGATGTGCTCTTTTGCCTGGCCGCCGAAGTGCCAGAAATCGGCTCCATCCTCAGCCAGTCGCCTGAGACGCTTCGCCGCCTGCTATCGACAACAGTTGTCAACACCCATTCGATTGTGCAGCAATTTCTTCCGGGGATGGTCGCTCAACGAGACGGCAGCATCATCGTGATGTCCAGCATTGCGTCGGAGAGAGCCAGTCCCGGGCTTGCAGGGTACGGGGTCACCAAAGCTGCTCTCAATAGCTACGTTCGCAGTGTCGCAGCCGAATTTGGCGAATTCAATATCAGGGCGAACGCAATTGCGCCTTCGTTCGTCCGAACAGAGTTTGCCAAAGATATTTGGAGCGATAAAGAACGCGCACAGATGATGATTAACAAGGTCCCGCTAAAAAGACTTGCTGATCCTGATGATGTTGTTGGCCCATCGATACTATTGGCATCATCAGCCGGATCATACATGTCTGGACAGGTCATTCTTATCGACGGGGGCCGATCAATCGCCTGAGCGAGTATGATCATACGTCAATCGACGAGATCGGACAGCAGTGGCGAACGTGTTCGAGATCATTTCGCCGGCGAATCTTGAGTGGTTCAAAGTTCATCTCGCGGCCTGATTCAAGCTGAACACCACGAAGGAGAAATTCATGCCGATATTCCACGCCTATGTTCCTGCTCAAACATTCTCAAGCGAGGAGAAGCGAGCTCTTGCCGGTGCCTTAAATCTCGCTCTTCATGAAGCGATGGATACGCCCATGGATGATCGTTTCGTCATCATCAGCGAGCATCGCGAGGATGAGCTCTTCATCCACCCGACGTTCCCAGCCCAGAAGAGATCCGACCGGCGCCTGATCGTAACCGTGACGTTCGGTGACAGCAGGACGATCGAGCAGAAGCGCAAGCTAGCGGATTTGGTGACGCGCTACGCAGTGGAACGTGCAGGTGTCGGTCAGGATGATATAAGTCTGCTGATGTATGCCATTCCGTTGGAAAACATGAGTTTTGGCGGCGGCAAGCTAGTCTCGGACATCGGCCTTTCTATGCCTTGGGTGAACAAGTAGAAAGAACTCTGCTGCCCCGTTTTTGGGAATGAGGCAGTTTGAACGCGCCAATCTGTTCGATGTCACGTTCGTTGATTGTCGGAAGTCTCTTGAGCTAACTGACGTCAGGTGGATGTTATGGCCGGTAGTCGCTTCTGTGCCTGTGAAAGTCAGGAAAGCCGCCTGCGGAGCACCATGACGCCAAGTCTCGCCAACTCTGACCTTGTCTATTTCGAAATTTGCGCGGGGCAGCTCTTCAAGCTTGAGCGACCGCGAGATTAACGAGGCGGGCAACGCGACGGCATCAGGTGCTCGCGGAATACTCGACATGTCCACGAACCGATCGCCTAAAACAATTACTGGTGGTCGGCCAGCAGCACCGCGGTGACACGCCACGAGTATGAGGAGATCTGGTCGTTGATCAGTCATTCGGATCGCAAGGTTCGGCTGGTGGTGCCGCAAAACGCTGGAATGGCTGGCACGCTTCGATCCGCAAGCCGCGGGCGCTCCAAAGGAGTTTCCGTTCATGCTGGCGGCCGGCGGTCGCCGCATGTTGAGCCAATCAGATCTTTCGCGATCCCGCATGGCGCCGCGACGATCCGGACGGCGCAATATCGATCAAATCGAGCGATCTGAGCGAGTTGGGCGCGCACGACGATTGGATCTCCGTCGAATCGGTGGTCGGCCGTCTTGTCGTGCGCTGCAAGGTCGACAATGCCATGCGGAGCGGGCAGTTGGCGCCGCCGCACGGCTGCGGTCAGGCATATCCCAAGCCGGACAGAGAGCGATTGATCAACGGGCCGCGCATCAACCTGCTCACCGAGAGCGGCAACCGCGATCCTATCGCGGGCACGCCCTACCACGAGAACGTGTCGCGGTTCGTTTAGCCTTGGTATACCCGCACGAGGCCGCCGCCTATCAGGCGGAGTCCGAGCGAATTCATATGAGACAATAGCTAGAAGGAAGAGTCGAATGCCCGAGAAACCGATCGCGATCGTGACCGGGGTAGGGCCAGGTACCGGAGCTGCCATCGTCAGGCGGTTCTCGGCTGGCGGATTCCGTATCATAGCGCTTGCGCGCTCAGCGGAGCTAATCAATCGGCTAGCGCTGGAGCTGCCCGACGTGCACGCGATGACCTGCGACGTCTCGGACGAGTGGCAGGTGCACACCGTGGTCAGCGACATTAAGCAGCGCTTTGGTGCGGCCGAGGTTCTGATCCACAACGCGGTGGGAGGCGGCTGGGGGAGCTTTCGCGAGATCGACCCGAAGATGCTGAAGGGCAATTTCGCGGTCAACGTGATGGGCTTGTTGTACCTCGCGCGCGAAGTGACGCCCGACATGATTAACCGAGGCAAGGGCGCAATCCTAGTGACCGGAAACACATCTTCGATCCGGGGCAAGGCCAATTTCGCCGGCTTCGCTCCAACAAAGGCGGCGCAGCGCATTCTGGCCGAATCCATCGCACGTGACATCGGACCGCTCGGCGTGCACGTCTCCTACCTTCTTATCGACGCCGTGATCGACACGCCTCGGATGCGCGCGCGGATGAGCGACAAGCCCGACGAATTCTTTATCAAGCCTGCTGCCATCGCGGACGAACTCTACCATCTCTATGGTCAAGATCGGTCGGCCTGGTCGTTCCTCACGGAGCTGCGGCCATTCGGTGAGAACTGGTGACGCCGCGGCAGGCAGGAACACAGTCAGAATGGGGACTCCCGCTCATTTGTAGGAGTGTGCCGCGGCGCCGAACCTGAAAGGCCAAGATCATGACTGATAGTTCAATCTCGATCGATACAGGGACCGACGAACTGCTGTGTGCCGTCCAGGACCGTGTCGCCTTGATCACCTTGAACCGGCCGGAGGCACGAAATTCGCTCTCCGATCATCTTACACCAGCGTTGCGCCGGATGATCAAACGCGTCGGCGATGATCCGGACGTCGGAGCGTTGCTGATCACGGGTGCAGGCGGCGCCTTCTGTTCGGGCGGCGACGTCAAGGGGATGGGCGGGAGCTCAGCCACGTCGGCCATGACATTCAGCGACAAGGTGGCGCGGTTGCGGGAACGTCAGCGAACCCTCACCGGCGTCCTTGTCTCGGTGCGGAAGCCCACCATCGCGGCCTTGCCGGGACCGGCGGCGGGCGCCGGACTTGCGATCGCGCTTGCTTGCGATCTTCGTATTGCAGCCGAATCCGCCATCATGACGACTGGCTACGCCAGGATTGCGCTGACCGGCGATTACGGTATCTCGTGGCTCTTGACCCGCCTGGCCGGGACGGCGCGTGCCCGCGAACTGATGTTCTTGTCCGAGCGGATCGATGCGCGCCGCTGCGAAGCGCTCGGGCTGGTCAATCGCGTGGTGCCCGATTCTGAACTGCAGCGAGAAGCATTTGCAGTGGCGAGGACGTTGGCGAACGGTCCGGGGAGCGCGTTTGCCTCTATCAAGGACAATCTTGATCTTGCGCTGTCGGCTGACTTCCTGACGTCGTTGGATCAGGAGGCCGAGAGGATGGTCGTTGCGGCGGGCACTGCGCAGCATGCCGAAGCGGTTCGGGCTTTTATTGAGAGGCGCCCTCCCACTTACAGGTAAACCCATTCGGCCATTGCCCTGCAGGCCTGGCGGGCCGGGTTCGCGATCGCACGAATTGGAGATGCCGGGCGAATTGCTCATTTGGTTTGGGCGACGCGAATGGGACGTGTTCCGATCGGAGCGCCGGTTGCGCGGTCGATGGTGAGGGGATCGTTCTCCGTTCCGTTCTCGGCATCGAAGAATCGGATCACCTTGCCTTCGCCGCGATGCTTGCGTCCCCACGCGCCAATCGCGAAGAGGACCGGCAAGAAGTTGCGCCCGGCTTCCGTCAGCACATATTCGTCCCGCCAGGGACGCGATGCGTCTTTGCTCGGCTTACATTCCGCGAAGGCGTTGAGTTGGTGATTCTCAAAGATAATCCCACGCGTGAACTGCGTCGGGCGCTCATCAATCGGAGCCAAGGCGGCCGGCAGGCTCGATAGCGACCGGCTCGTTGCTGAAGTCGGTCGGCAGTCAACATAACCCGCCCGGCTGCATCCGGGTGCTGCGGTCCTGGGTCGGCGTTTGAGGCCTCGAGATGTCAGCCAAACTTCGCCTTATCGGGTTTTCCAAGCGCCAACGGTTTCCGGTTATCGATGAGATGTCCTTTTAATGCTAAATAGGCATGGAGTCCGTGTTTCAGTTTGTACGGCAAACGAAGCGGTATGACGTCGGACGTGGATTGACAGTTCTATTTTAGAACGCTAATGAGGTTTCCGACTGTTGCCGCTCGCCTGCCGACCGTCACAGGTGCGCGACATCTGATCGCGAAATGGGAGGTCCATACCTTTCCCAAAAAACAAGCGAGCAAGAATTCGCCGCGAGGGAGGATCGCATGAAGAACATGGACGATATCACTGCGGCCGAATTGCTGGACAGGCTGCCGTCCAGGGTGCACGAGGTCTACGCTCCGTTCGTGCGGGATATCCCTGATCATCCGGCCTTCGTGGAAGGCGGTCGTTCCTGGAGCTACCGGCAGTTCTCTGATGCAGTCGACGCTGCGGCAAAGGATCTCGCAGGCTTGGGCATTCGGCCCGGTGATCGCGTGATGATTGCCAGCGAAAACAGCGTGGCGCTGGGAGCAATACTCTTCGCGGCGAGTAAGCTCGATGCATGGGGTATTCCTGTTAATCCACGCCTCTCGGCCAGAGAGATCGACCTGATCGGAACGCACAGCGGTGCGAGACGCGTCCTGTTCAACTCGGCGCTCTCGAAGGAAGCCGCCGATCACGCCCGCCGCCTCGACGCCAGAACTGACGCGGTGGGGCCGTTTGGCGGAATCGGTATTGGTCCTCTCAATGCAGATGTGCAAGCAGAGCCTGTCGAAAAGGACGGCGCCCGCCAGGTCGCGGGGCTTCTGTACACTTCGGGCACGACCGGTACTCCGAAGGGGGTGATGCTGAGTCACCGCAACCTCCTTTTCACCGCAAAAACTTCAGGAATTCTTCGCCAAAGCGGACCGGGCGACCGCGTCTACGGCGTGCTGCCGATGTCGCACATTGTCGGGTATTCAATCCTGCTGATAGCTACGCTGATGCACGGCTGCACGCTGCATGTCGTAGCCAAGGCCGATCCCGCCGCGCTGGCTCATTCCCTCGCCGAGGAGGGGATTACGAGCCTGTTCGGTGTGCCTGCCACATATCAGCGTCTGCTCGAACACAAGGCGGTCAAGGGCATCCAACGGCTCCAACGGGGCAGTCTGCGGGTCATGGCGGTTGCCGGCGCTCCGCTCGACCTCGATCTCAAGAAGCGGATCGAGGACGAGTTCGGTATCCCGCTGTTGAACAATTACGGCATAACCGAGTGTTCGCCAGGGTTGTCGGGGGTCCGTTCGGAGCACCCTGTCTCGGACGAGTCGGTCGGCCCCTTTCTTCCCGGCATCGAGCACCGGATCGTGGATGGGCAAAGCAAGAAAGTGCCAACGGGCGAAGTCGGCGAATTGCACGTTCGTGGTCCCAACGTGATGCTCGGCTACTATCGCGCGCCGGACCTGACGGCAGCGGCGATCGACAGCGAGGGATGGTTCAACACAGGCGATCTCGCTCGCGTGAATGCTGAGGGGCACCTCTATATCGCTGGTCGGACCAAGGAACTCATCATCCGCTCCGGGTTCAATGTCTACCCCGCTGAGGTGGAGGCGGTGCTGAACGCGCACGACCAGGTCGTTCAATCGGCCGTGGTCGGGCGAAAGGTGAGTGGCAATGAGGAAGTGGTCGCGTTCGTGCAGCTTCTCCCCGGCGCCAGCGTCAACGCCGAAGGCCTGAAGGCGTACACGTCAGAGCTGCTCACGTCCTACAAGCGTCCGACCGAAGTGATCGTGCTTGACGTGCTTCCCTCGGCCTCCACCGGAAAGATACTGAAGCACAAGTTGCGGGAGATGGCGGACGCGCGGGTCAGCGCAGAGATGAGCGCGGCGGCCGCAGGCTGACGGACGCGGGAAACAACAAGGCGTCCGCATTCGAATTGCATGCGTTCCAGAAATAATGATGAGCGACGAATTCGTCGCCGAAGGGAGATGGCAATGTTCAGAAAGATCATGATTCTCACCACGCTCGCGGCGTCAATGGCCGGTGCGCCGGCGCGCGCGGAGACACCGGGCGTGACGGAGTCCGAGGTCAAGATTGGAGCGACCTTTCCATTCAGCGGTCCCGCTTCGCCGCTCAGCAATACGGGAAAGGGCCTGATCGCCTACGTCAATTCGATCAACGAGCGTGGCGGCATCAATGGACGCAAGATCAACCTGGTCACCTACGACGATGCCTACAGTCCTCCCAAGACGGTGGAGCAGACCAGGAAACTCATCGAAAGCGATGAGGTGGCGTTCCTGTTCGGTCCGCTGGGTACGCCCGGCATCAGCGCTACCATCAAATACGTCAACGCGAAGAAGGTGCCGCATCTGTTTGTCGTGAGCGGAGTCACAAAGTTCACGAATTTTGCTGAATTCCCCATGACCACGACCGGATTGCCGAGCTACGACACGGAGGGACGGATCTACGCGAAATACATCACTCAGACCCGTCCGGACGCGAAGATTGCCATCCTCTATCAGAACGACGATCTGGGTAAGGATTTCGTCAATGCATTCAAGGGCTATCTGAAGGACGATTTCGAAAAGAAGGTCGTCGTGTCCTCCTACGAGGTGACCGAGCCGACGATCGACTCCCACGTCGTGTCGTTGAAGGCGTCCGGTGCAGAAGCGTTCCTGGTTGCGGGCACGCCGAAATTCGCGGCGCAAGCGATCAAGAAGGCCGACGAGATCGGTTGGAAACCACTGTTCTTGATTAACTTCGTTTCGAGCTCTGTGTCTTCGACTATCGTCCCCGCGGGGCCGGAGAAGGCTGTAGGGATCGTCGCCGCCACGATCACCAAGGATCCGAACGACAAGAAGTGGGCCGACGATCCCGGTATCAAATGGTATCGGGAATATTTCTCCAAATATCTTCCGGGGGCGGACATCGGCGATGCCAACTATCTGTTCGGTACCCAACAGGGACAGATCCTGGAGCAGGTGCTCAAGCAGTGCGGCAACGATCTCTCGCGCGAGAATATCGTCGAGCAGTCGCGGAGCATACGCGGGTTGTCGCTTCCCACGCTCATACCTGGTGTTATCATCAACACAGGTCCCGAAAACAGCATGGCCTATACGCAGCTGCAGTTGCAGCGGTGGAACGGAACCACGTGGGAGCAATTCGGTGACGTGCTCAGCGCCGAAGGAAAGTGAGCCTTTACTCTCCCAAGATGTTACGAACGGCAATTAAGCTCAGAGAACCACCAAAATGAATTGGAGCGCGGATGTCCAGCGACGTTCTTTTCCGGCCTTTCAAGCTTAAAGGGCTGAACCTGCCGAACCGTGTGGTGATGGCGCCGATGACGCGCTCATTCTCTCCGGGCGGCATTCCAACCGAAGACGTCGCGCAATATTACCGGCGCCGTGCCGAAGGCGCGGTCGGGTTGATCATATCGGAAGGTACGGGCGTGGATCGTCCAGCCTCCCTGAACGACCCGAACGTTCCCCGCTTTCATGGAGAGAAGGAGCTGGCTGGGTGGCGGCGTGTGGCAGACGAGGTGCACGCCGCGGGTGGCCTGATGGCGCCGCAGCTCTGGCATGTCGGCGCCGTTCGCACCCGTGCTCAGAATTGGTCTCCTCCCGGGGCCTACGACAGCCCGTCCGGTCTATCCCGGCCAGAGAAGAAGTTCGGCGAGCCGATGAGCGAGGAGGACATCGCGGACGCTATTCGCGCGTTCGCCGATGCAGCGCTTGCGGCGAAGCGCTTGGGGTTCGATGCGGTCGAATTGCATGGCGCGCACGGTTATCTGATCGACCAGTTCTTCTGGGAGGGCACCAATCGTCGCGAGGATGCTTATGGAGGCAGTGACCTGCCGGGCCGGGCGCGGTTTGCCGCTGATATCGTTCGCGCGGTGCGGAAGTCCGTCGGCGCGGACTTTCCGATATTGCTCCGCATCAGCCAGTGGAAACAACAGGACTATGAAGTGAAGCTGGCCGATACGCCCCGGGCATTGGAGGCGTGGCTCAAACCTCTGGTCGACGCTGGCGTCGACGTTCTGCATTGCTCGCAACGGCGCTTCTGGGAACCGGAGTTCGATGGCTCCGACTTGAATTTTGCCGGATGGGCGAAGAAGGTGACGGGAGTACCGACGATTTCAGTTGGATCGGTCGGTCTGACCGGCGAGTTCATTGCAGCATACGGCGGAGAAAGCTCTCGTCCCGCTTCCCTCGACGAACTGATCCGACGCCTCGATCGCGAGGAGTTCGATCTCGTTGCGGTGGGGCGGGCGCTGCTTCAGGATCCGCAATGGCTGCAGAAGATACGTGACGGCCGGACGGAAGAGCTGATGGCTTTCGAACGGACGGCGTTCGCCGCGCTGAGCTGAGCGACGACGGAGTTCGGGGCAGGGTGGATCGCGATATTTTGTAGCCGGTGTTTCGGCGATACGTTCAAGCTGGCTGACAAAGGATGATCGGCTGCACGGCAGTCGACGGGAGGAGCCTGCGTATCGTCGCGCCGGCGCCTGGAAGCAGGATGGAGACCGCACATGAGCGAGACTAAAACGCAGGTTGGACAGATCCGGACCGAAGTGCACGGGCATGTGTTCAAGATTGTCATCGACAACGTGGCGAAGAAGAACTCCTTCAGTCCGCAGATGATGTCACAGCTGTCGGATGCGATGACGCTTCTTGACCGAACGGACGACTACTGGGTCGGCGTGCTCTGCGCGGAAGGCGCGGATTTCACGGCCGGACTTGATATGCCGAAGTTCTTCGGACCAAAGGCCGAGAATACTGAGATTAAGCCCGGGAACATCGATGCGTTCGCCCTGAAGAACCGGTGCCGCAAGCCGATTGTGACGGCAGTCCAGGGGATCTGCTTCACGGTCGGCATCGAAATGATGCTCGCTGGCGACATCGTCGTGGCGGCCGACGATGCCCGGTTCTGTCAGATGGAATCCAAACGCGGAATTGCACCGCTTGGTGGTGCCCACTTCCGATATCTGACGCGGGCCGGATGGGGAGATGCGATGTATCATCTGTTCCTGTGCGACGAGTTCAGTGCCGCGCGGGCCTACAAGATCGGATTTGTTCAGGAAGTCGTCGCTCCCGGCCAGCAGATCGGGCGTGCAATGGAGATTGCGAATCTGATCGCGAAGAACGCGCCGATCGGCATTCAGGTCACCAAGGAAGCCGCTCTGAAATACATTGAGGCTGGTGAAGCAGCTGCGATCGACTACATCCCGAAGATCAAGGATCGCGTCTTCAGCAGTGAAGACATGAAGGAAGGTATCCAGTCCTTCGTCGAACGTCGGTCGGCGGTGTTCCGCGGGAAATAGGGATATCGCAGTGACCCGGGTAACTGCGCAGCGGAAACTCGCGCGCAAGCTGGAGGATTTGACCATGGGAAGCATCAAGAAGGCGTTCGATCTAACCGGCAAGAACGCTCTTGTAACGGGCGGCTCGCGCGGCCTTGGGCTGCAGATCGCCGAGGCGCTTGGCGAGCAGGGGGCACGGCTCGTGATTTCCTCTCGCAAGGCGCCGGATCTGGAAAAGGCCCAGGCGCATCTTGCCGGTCTCGGCATCAAGGCCGAGTGGATCGCAGCGGATAATTCCAGGGACGAAGACGTCAAGCGTCTCGCCGAGGAAGCGATCAAGAAGCTCGGGCGGGTGGACATTCTGGTGAACAACGCGGGCGCAACCTGGGGCGCGCCGACCGAAGATCACCCGATCGAAGCTTGGGACAAGGTGATGAACCTAAACGTTCGTTCGCTGTTCCTGCTCAGCCAGCAGGTGGCAAAGCATTCGATGATACCCAACAAATATGGCCGCATCATCAACCTTGCGTCGATCGCGGGCCTGTTCGGAAGTTCCGGGGAGATGCAGACTGTCGCCTACAATACGAGCAAGGGCGCGGTGGTCAACTTCACGCGGGCGCTCGCGGGGAGTTGGGGGCGCTACGGAATTACGGCCAACGCGCTGGCGCCTGGATTTTTCCCATCGAGAATGACGAAGGGTACGATCGAGGCTGTCGGTGTCGAAAAGCTCGCTGCCGGCGCGCCGCTGCGCCGCATCGGCGACGAGGACGATCTGAAAGGCGCCGCCGTTCTCTTCGCCAGCGATGCCGGCAAGCACATTACCGGACAAATCCTAGCCGTCGATGGGGGCCTGACCTCGGTGCTATCGGCGTCCTGAGCCGTGCAGCCGCCTCGCTGTGCGGCGATGCGGCTCGCAAAATTGGAGCGTTAGGGGATGACAAGGGCCAGCGTCTCGGCAACGAGAGCCGGTGTTTCGCTGTTCTCGATCTCAAGTACCGCGTTGCCCTTGATCAGCAAACGCCCGTCGTCCTTCGGTTCGACGCCGGTCATGGACAGCTGAAGGCGAACGCGGTTGCCGAGTTTACCGGTTTCAAGAACCTGACATTGTCCAGGCCATAGTTCAAGACGGCGGATGCATTGACCGGAGCGAGCCCGAGGTCCGTGCCCAGGGGTGCGATCAACGATAGGCCCAGGAAGCCGTGCGCAATGGTGCCGCCCACCGCACTTTCGTTGCTTGCGCGATCCGCGTCGACGTGGATCCATTGCCTGTCCCCAGTGCACAGCGTCGGCAGGCACGCTAACGGGCCCGATGCAACGCGCACCGCCCTGCTTGGCGGGAAACCACTTTTAAGATGTGCCCATGCGATCGACAGCGGATCGACTAGCGAACGTATGCGTCATTTCGGCAGGTTCAGCTACATCGAGCTGGACCACAATTTGAGAAGCCCGATGAGAGACAAACGTGTGGGTTATTGCGTCGCGCTCGGCGAGCACGATCCGGAGGTCGCGGCCGCCGCGTTCCCGGTATTGACGACCGGGGCAAACCGCACGGCGCGCTGTTGGCTTCAGCCATCCGAACACGCTTCGACGCAGGCCCAGAGGACTGCACTCAAAGCGCTCAAGTCAGAGGCGCAGACGCTTGCAGGATCGCTGCCAGAGTGGCACTCGCTCCGGGCGTGCGCTTGGCGCCGACGTTTCTGGTCGGTTGTGAAGGGTCCTCTTATGAACGGTTTTCGTTCCTGCTGGCGCCCTCGGCATACTAACCTCGCCCGTTCAAACTACCATTGTGGAGACAGACTCTCTTAAGGCGCGCCATTTGGCTTCCCCAACAGCCTTCGGTCATCCTATGATCAATCAAGGAGCAGGCAGCTGAGGGCCTCGGATTCCCCCAGCTTCTAAATCCCGGCTTGTTCGCCGCTGATCGCGCGCTCGACCGCGTCTATAAACCTTGCATCTCAACGAATTTAAGCCGCGCTCGCTCCACCCTTATCGCGATCAAATTGTGCGCCAAACTACCACGATTCAGAACAAAACTGCCAAATTGGGCGAGGAGGGCCCGCGACATGAAATCCGGCGTGAGCGGGGCTTTTTGTTTCATCCCGCGCTACGGACGCATGAAGGCGAAGTCAGTGTCGGGATCGCAGTTGTCCGCGACAAAGCGCAATTCTGACTGCACATCGGCCACGCTCCGCGTTTCCAGATAGGTGGAGACGATCAGGCCCAGCAGCGAGCGGCAGAGCGCGTCGGTATCGACGGCTTCGGCTTTCGCATCCGAAAGAGCCGCGGTGAGATGACGATTGGCGATGTCGGCCGCAGACATGTGTTTTTCCTCTTCTTGTATTGGATACTTGTGCAGGCATCCTCGATCATTGCTGCGAGGTCTAACAAGCTCATCGATCAGCCCTGGCGCATTATATGATGGGTTTAACGGTTCTAACCACAGAAAGTTGATATAAGCACGCCGATCGGCGTCCGAGTCCTGCGGCGCTTCACAGAACATAGCCTCTCGGCGCATCCTTTCCACGGCAGGCCGTTGTTCGCTGCGAAGATTGGTCTCAAAAGACGAGGCGAATGTGATGAAGCCGACAGCTAGGCTCGTCCACCCTTCGCGAGGTCCGATTGTGGACGAGGCCACGTTGATAGATGCCGTGGAACGGCGAGGGATTGGCGGTGCGGTGCTGGATGTCTTCGGTCGGAAGCCTCTGGCAGCCGGGCGTCTCACACAGGTCTCTGGACAACGTTCTCGCGATTCAGTCGCCGATTTGATGAAGATGACCGTCTCATCGCGACGCTTTTCCCGGGAAGGCCGAATGTTGATCTGTTGCGTCGCGGACTGCGCGGTATCCTTAAGCGAGATATCCAAGCGACGGAGCTCGGCGGCCTAATCGCCGTGCCCTGATATTCATGCGGTGCAGGGTCGTTCCTAACACTTGAATGGCTTGAGGCATCAGTTTAGCATTGCAACCGAAGTTCTCAAGCTGGCTGACATGGGACGAGCTGTATGAAAGGAAAGAAAACTGATCTCGGTTCAAGTGCGTGCGCAATCGCACGTTCACTTAGTGTCGTTGGCGACTGGTGGTCTCTGCTTTTAGTCCGCGATGCACTAAGTGGCGCCCGCCGGTTCAGCGAGTTCGAAAGCCGGCTCGGCCTCGCCAAGAATATTCTGGCGGTGCGGCTTCGGAAGCTGATCGAGGAAGGGATATTCGAGAGAGTTCCATCAAGCGATGGCGGAGCCCGCGACGAATATCAGCTTACGAAAAAGGGCGAAGAGCTCTACGTGGTCCTCGTGGGCCTGTGGCAGTGGGGAGAAAAGAACACCGCTTCTCCCAAGAATAGGCGGCTGATCATGGTCGATCGGCAAACACAACAGAAGATTGCCCGGCTTGAGGTGCGTGCCAAGGATGGCCGACGCGTCGGACCGCGCGATTATACCAGCAGAGAGATCGGGGCCGGCTCGTAAGCTGTTGCTGATGGCTCGGGGTTGTGACATCGGCCGGGCGACCAACGTTTAGTCCGAGCGATTGGGCGGCTTAATGCACTCGCGGGCCGTGCAGAGCCACTCGTAATCCAGAAATGGCCGCCATCCGGCGACGCGCTGCCGTCGTTGTATGTTGCAGCCGTCGGCCTCCACTTTGCCGACGCCATCGCCGCGCCGTTCGCTGTCCGTAAGTATTTGCGTTCGACATCCCCCGGCTTGTTGCAAGGTCCGGCCGAATGGAGTAACAATGCATCCAATGGTTTAAATTCGCAACCTAATATTAGAGACCGAGGTTCTCCAGATGTCGATAATTGAAATCGGCGCGAAGCTCGATTGGGAACTGTTCGTCAAGCGGCGCGGGAGCGCCACGCAGGGGATGCCTCCCGGCAAGGAGGACCTCGCTTGGGTCACGAACGCCGTGACCTTGGTCTCGGGGAGCCGGGATGCGCTACTCGTACCCATGAGGGCGAATCGCTGCGTCGATCGGCGGCCACCATGCTGCGTGCATTTGAGGCATTCCAAGAAGATGTGCGGCAGCAAATCGCCTTGCGGTCATCGGTCGTGAGAATTTCGGCGTCCGAAGGTATGACCAAGCATTGGCTGCTTCCCCGACTCAAGCGGCTTCGAGACATGGACGACCAACTACAGTTCGAGGTCCACACCACGGCGTCTCAAAGGAGTCTAGCATCCGGTGATCTGGACTTCGTGATCAGAATAGGTGAGCCCGGCGACTGCGAGCTCGTCGGCAAGCGAGTCGGGCAGGTAGCGTTCGGCATCTACGCATCAGAAGCCTACCTGAAGTCGCGCCCGGTGCCTCAGTCGGTCGATGACCTCCGCGACCACTGCCTCATCGGCGCGACGCTCGATATCCCCGGTTCCCGCCGCGAGACCGAGGCGGGACAGGATCTGGTATCACGTTTTCTCGCTGCGGAAGCGGCGGGCTGCTGCATCAAGATATCTCATGTCGCAGGCCAGACCGCGGCGGCCTCCGTCGGAATGGGATTGGCGTTGTTGGCCGTGCCGTTCGCCGAAGCGGAAGGCCTCTCGCGCGTTCTTCCGAACGTATGCGCAACGCTGGATATCTGGCTTCTGCGGCGGCGGGAGAGCGACCTTCGTAGACAGACCAGACGACTCCAGCAATTTCTCGAACGGGAGCTCAGGGCTTCCAAGGAGTGGCTCAGCGGCCGCTGCAAGGGGGACGCTGCGTCCGGCTAACGTCGGCGGTCGCGACGAACCGAGATATTGGAGTACGTGTCGTACAGAACCACTGCAGTCGGTGGGCAGTCGCGTTCGGTCGTAACTCGCATCGCGTGCCGGCATGCTGGGGGTCGAGCTGGACCTTTCGGCTCTTAGCCGTCGTTGCGGGGTTCTCCAGCGTTGAGCAAGTCAATCGGACTTCCTTCCGATACAAGCCTGCTATTCTGACGAAGGCGAGGAACTCCTCGTGGGCCTCGGACGGCGCGTCGCAACCAGCCCCTGAAGGCGGATCGCTCAATTCGCTTGCACCCAAAGTGAGGTGAGCAAACAGAGCCGACGCAGTTAGGGCATCGGGCGCTATCGCACGATAGCCAGTGCAAGGGCAAAAAAATGACAGGGAGCGATCGAAGTGGGCAGCGTCAAACATTCCATGGATATGACCGCCAAGGTGGCGTTAGTCACCGGAGGATCGCGTGGCCTGGGACTGCAAATCGCAGAGGCCCTCGGCGAGCACGGTGCAAAGAGTCTGCTGACATCCAGAAAGGCGGAGGATCTTGCCGCGGCCCAAACGCACCTTGCCGGGCTCGGGATCGAGTCCGGCTGGATAGCGGTAGATAGTGCGAAGGGCGACCAGATCGTAGCGCTGGTCGATGAAGCCCTGAAGCGCGCCGGGCGTATCGACGTCCTAGTCAACAACGCAGGCGCCAACTGGGCGGCGCCGACGGAGGATCACCCGATTGACGCCTGGGACCCCGCGCAGACCATAGGCTACAGCACAAGCAAGGGAGCGGTCGTAAACTTCACCCGCGCTTTGGCCGGAAGTTGGGGTCGATACGGCATTACTGTGAATGCGATCGCGCCGGGCTTCCTTCCGTCGAGGATGACGAAGGGCGTCATCGAAGCGGTCGGGATCAACAAAATGCTCTCTGGCGTTCCGCTTCAACGACTGGGTGACGGTGACGATCTCAAGGGCGCCGCCGTGCTTTTCGCAAGCGACGCCGGAAAACACATCACCGGGCAGAGTCTCGCTATCGACGGCGGTCTTACCGCGGTGATGGCATTGTGATTCCAACGCAGGGTTATGCCGGCCGCCGTCGGGGATAGGGGGGCCTGTCGCTCGGATCGGAGCGGCTTTCGGAATGAACATAATCGCGTGGAGCCAGAACCTGACCGCTCAAGCGGCTGACGCAGTCGGTGCCAGGTTGGTGTCCAAAGAGGAACTATTTGAGAAGTCGGATCTGCTGACCATTCATCTTGTGCTCAGCGATCGGACCAGAGGCCTGGTCGGTGCTAAGGAGTTGAGCTTGATGAGGCCGACGGCGAGATTGATCAATACCTCCAGAGGTCCGATCGTCGACGAAGGCGCCCTGATCGAAGCCCTCAGGACGCGCAAGATAGGAGGCGCCGCCCTCGACGTTTTCGATCATGAACCATTGCCGAAAGACCATGCTTTTAGACAGCTTGATAACGTGCTTGCAACGCCTCACGTAGGATACGTCGCCCAGGACTTGTACCGAACCTTCTATGAAGACACGGTCAAAAACATCTCCGATTGGCTAGATGCTCGAGGAAAGCACTGACGTCGTAATGAGCACGACGCCCGTAGCCAACAGAATATCCGCGCCCGCGTCAAATCGTGCTGCAACGGTCGAGGCAAAGCGCTCGCCGAACTTCATAATCGAGCGTCCTTTAGGCGGGACATTCCGGGTGCCATGGCATTGGCAGCCGTTCGTTATGACACAGCTGGGCGAAGACGGATGCGCCGCAACGTCACTCCGTAAGAGTGAACCGCGACTTCCTGCTGGTCGAATGCGACGTGGTCAACGGACCAATGCGATGGGTCGGATTGATCGAACGTGCCTGCACCGTTGTGTGCACATCCGTGAACCACGACGCGCTTGTGCTTAGTCTCGTGTCTCGGAGCAAGAAACAATGCAGCCAATTAGGCTCAATAAATCTGAAGAGCGGTTGTTCGGCATCCGCTAACTCGTCTCTTTGCGCCGCGGTTATATAACGCTGACCAGGATCCGGGGATACGCGGCTATCAATGTGATCGATTTGAAATTGGTCCAACAAATTTGAAGAGGGGATCACCTTCAGTGTTCGATGCTGCTGTGTCGCCGAATCTACTGGATTACGCCTAATTGTATGTTTCCGTCCTTCAGGTGTAACATCTTGCGTGCGCTGCCGGTGCTGATGAGAAGGACTTAAAGAGATGAAAAAGTTGCAGGCACCTGGTGGGACAGCTCCACGCTTTGAAGCCAGTTCAGAATGAACGGCACGCTAGATGTGCCCCAGATCGCGCAGGGCCAAAGCCAGGCCATTCTGACGTCGATAGCTTTGCACATACATGATGTATGTCGTTATGCAAAGATCAGTACTGATCATCGATTGTCTTCGCGTAGTCGGCGGAGCTTGCCCAATGCTGAGTGCGCCGGACGCGGTGCACCGAGATGCAGGTAACGTAGTTCATCCATCAAGGCGTTCCAAAATGACGGGCCACCCTTTTCCAGCAATTCCGCGCGCAGAGACGCCTCCTTGCTCGGATGCGTATGCCGAAGGCCCCAAGCAGCCATATGTGCGATCAGAGGTACAAGCTGTATTCCCGCTTCCGTGAGGCTGTAGACTCCTTTCTGCTTATGATGAGGATCCGAAGATCGGGTCAGCAGGCCAGATGCGGTCAAGTGCTTCAGCCGGCTTGCGAGGATGTTCGAGGCTATGCCTTCCTCATTTTGCTCCAGCAGGGCGCCATAGCTGCGCCTGTTCTCGAACGTGACATCGCGGATAACAATCAAGCTCCAGCGGTCGCCGATTTGCTCAAGCGTCTGGTTGATCGGGCAGCCCGATCGGCTTGTTTGCGGCATAGCTTTTCTCCTTAAATTTCCACTTGCGTTCTGCAAGTGGTCGGAGTAATAGTCAACCACTTGCATTTTGCAAGTGGTATGGAGATGCTGGCGGATCGACAGAGGAATCGAACATGCGTGCGGCTTTCATCACGGGTCACGCCGGCAATTCGGTAATGCGGGTGGCCTGAACGGTGGCAACAACGACATGGCACGATGAGCTGGCGTTCCGTCAAAGATCATTACGTACCCACCACGCACAATGGTTAGGAAACACTATGAAATTCTCCACCATCACTTCGCGCACCGTGCTCGCGGTATCGTTAGCATTCGCCGGCGCCTTCGTTGCTGTCGCACCGACCCAAGCTGCAGCGCCAATGCAGCATAGGCAGGTTCCGGGCTTCTATCGCACGATGATTGGCGACTATGAAGTCACCGCTCTGTATGATGGCGGAGGCAGCATTGACTCCAACCTCCTGCATGGCGATCCGGCGCTCATCCAGTCCCTCCTGGCGCGCTCCTTCCAAAACGATCCCAAGAGTGTCTCGGCGACGGTCCAAGGCTACCTCGTCAACACCGGTTCCAAGCTCGTTCTCATCGATGCTGGTGCAGGCGGCCACTGGGGCCCCCCCACGCTGGGCAAGCTCGTGCAGAACTTGAAGGCCTCCGGCTACAAGCCGGAGCAGGTTGACCTGGTGCTGCTGACCCATCTTCACGCTGACCATGCTGGCGGAATCTACGAAAACGGGCAACGCGTCTTCCCGAACGCGACCGTGATGATGAAGAAGGCCGACGCCGACTTCTGGCTGTCGAAGGAAATCATGGCTAAGGCTCCGGAAGAAGCAAAAATCTTCTTCACCGTGGCACAGGACGCCGCCGCGCCTTACATCGCTGCAGGCAAGTGGACGCCGTACGAAGGCATGGACGAAATCGCCCCCGGCATCGCACCGTATGCCATTCCCGGCCATACGCCCGGTCACACCGGCTACATGATTTCCTCAAAGGGTCAGTCGCTGCTGGTCTGGGGCGACGTCGCTCACGTCATCGCCGTCCAGATGCCGCACCCGGAAATCGGCATCGCCTTCGACGTAGACGGCGCGACGGCCATCAAAACCCGTGAAGACCTTCTGGTGAAACTCGCTGCGGACAAGACGATGATTGCCGCCGCCCACATGCCGTTCCCTGGCCTGGGCCGTGTTCGCAAGGCCGACACCGGCGCTGGCTACGACTGGGTACCGGCGACCTTCCTCGACGTGGAGTGAGCTCAACCATGACCTACGACTCATCTTCCATCCGCAAGCTCCGCGATGCGATGTTCGCCTTCGACTTTGTGCATCCCGTGCGCACTATCGAGACACTCCGCGTCGGCATGGAGGCAATTTCTCAAGCAAACCCACCGGCGGCTGACCTAACCGTCGAGCCCACCGAGCTCGATGGCGTAGCCGCGGTGGCGATTACGGCTCCCGGCGCGTCCAAAGACCGAGTCATCTACCATTTCCACGGTGGTGGGTGGGTGGCTGGTTCTCCTGCCTCGCATCTGGGCATGCTCGGAGAGCTGTCTCGGGCGGCAAAGTCCCAGGTCATCGTTCTGGACCACTCCAAGGCGCCCGAGCACCCATTTCCGGCGTCCTACGACGAATCCATCCGCGGCTACGAAGCGGTGCGTGCGCTTGGCAAGCCGTTCGCCGTGACAGGAGATTCCAGTGGCGGTGGCATGGTTCTCAACGTTCTTGCCTACGCATCCTCTAAGGGCCACAAGGACGCGCGAGCAGCGCTACTAATCAGCCCATGGGCAGACTTAACGCTGACGCTGCCCTCGTTAACGCAGTTGGCCGGCCGCGACCCACTGGTCAACGCGAGCGCGATGCGGGAGATGGTCGCGGCTTACGCTGGCAATCACGATTTGAAGGATCCGCGCATCTCACCCATGTTCGCCGACATGCACGGTTTTCCGCCACTGCTCATCCATGTCGGAAGCGACGAAGTACTTCTCGACGACGCGCTTGAAATTGACCGCAAAGTGCGCGCAGCCGACGGCGAGTCGCACCTGGAGGTGTGGCCGGAGATGCTGCACGTCTGGCACATTCAGACAAGCTCTTTGCCTCAGGCGCACGACGCGCTGCAGAGAGCCGGCGAGTTTCTCATCGGGCACCTCGAGAAATAGCATGCGCGCGCCCTCAACGAAGACGTGGACACTATATTGGAGGTTGTAATGACTACTGACACGAACCCGCCGGGAACGGCATGGATGCAAATCGTCAAGAAGAAGGGAACGAGCGACTTCGCGACGTCGTTCTCCGCTGACGCGAGCCTTCAGACCTCAGCCCTCAGCAAGGCCGTGGTCGGCCCGACACTGATCGGGGCATTCTTTGCCGCGACGAGTACGATGTACGAACAGTTCGTGTTCACTGCGGAGACGGTTGACGGTGTGAAGACTTACCTTGAATGGGATGCCATCCGCGCTGGCAAGCCGGTCGCCGGCGTCACCATACTCACTCGGAATGAGTCTGGCCTCATCAACAACATCAAGCTGTTCCAGAGTCCGTTTTCCGTCGTTCGTGAGTTCTCGTCTGGCCTCAAGGAGCGACTCGCAGGGACACTCGGTCAGGACTTCTTTAGCTAAGTCGGGAAAACAGCCAACTTCATCGCCTCCTTTAGCCTGAACAACACAACTGAGAAAAACACTCATGCCAACCTTTCACGCTCACATTCCAGCTCAAAAGTTCTCTAGCGAAGAGAAGCGGGCTCTGGCGGATGCGTTGAATCTCGCTCTTCATGAAGCCATGGGTACGCCTATGGATGACCGTTTCGTGATCATCAGTGAACACAAGGACGATGAACTCTTCATTCATCCGACTTTTCCGGACATGAAGAGATCCGACAAGCGCATGATCATAACGGTGACGATCGGTGCGAGCAGGACATTGGAGCAGAAACGCAAGCTCGCGGAGTTGGTCACCCGATACGCGGTAGAAAAGGTTGGCGTCAGTCAAGACGATGTCAGCCTGATGATGTATGCCATCCCCTTGGAGAATATGAGTTTTGGCGGTGGGAGGCTCGTTTCTGACATCGACCTTTCTATGCCTTGGGTAGACAAGTAGGCCGGTTCAACACTGCCCTTTCCGTTAGGTTGCGGCCGCAAATTGAGGTGAAACGGATGCCTGTCAAGCGTCGGTCAACTAACCGCTTGGTAGCCTTGGCGAAAGAGGTCCGCGCACGCCAGCGCCCGTTTCATCACTTGAGCTTCCGTGGACGGGCGACTTGCCGGAGGAAACGCGCCTCCATCCGGCTAACTGTTGGTTTCCACTTTGCCGAAGCTCGATCGCGGCGCTCTGCGCCTGATCGCGTCGCCGGCGCTCCGCTGGACCTCGCGAAGCAGCGCGAGAACCTGCTTGCCTCGGGACTGAATGAATTTGTTGCAGACTTGCTGCTCGGATTGGATTGTCTCTTTCGCTAGCCGGCGCTCGCTGAAACGACCTCGGCGGTCGAGAAATTGACGGGCCACGCACCGCGGTCTGTAGCAAGCTGGCGGAGCGAAAACATCTCGAAGTTTCGGAATTAAGCCGCAGAGAAGGTGCCAGTTCGAGGCACAAGGCACGAATTTCATGTTGAACGGAATCGTGCGCGCAGGACCGCGGCCCAGGGCCGATCCGACGCCATGCGCCGCATGCTGCGCCAGTCCTTCGAGACCGGGCTCGTCGATCGGCTTTGGGCGGAGAAAGAATCGATTGAGGGAACGCGCCTCGGTGAGCTTCGCCTGCGGATGTGCCGAGACTGCGGCCACACCCGCAGGCCGGCCCCGTTTCCTTACCACTCAACCAGGAGCAGACCATGAGATGCCACCACTTCTGCAATCGCGGCAACAAGAGGCGGCGCGTCTCCGCGACGAGCGCTTCAAGCTGTTGGCCGAACAGGTCGACCGGCGAGTTCGGCAGTGCCAGCCTCTCATGCAGGAGACGGTCGACCGTCTAAATTCAATGAAGCGCGGGGAATCGCAACCAACGACGAATGCGCAGAACTTCGAAACTTCAAATAACGATCGGAAAGGTCCCGCTGAAGGTGCCGACATCGACCTCGCATTCTCCGCTGTCGCCGCGGAGGGCGGCGGCAACATCTACTTTCGTCTCCCGAACTGACTCTCCTAAAGGGCGAGGCTAAATGCACGCATCCGACGGCAAATTCAAGGGCCGAATCGAACCCCGAGGAGAAGGACGCGCCTTCAACATGGCGCTTGATTCTTTCGGTATTCCTTCCCTTTGCCGCCGGCTACTACCTCTCCTACCTCTTTCGAACGATCAACGCGTCCATCTCGCCGGCGCTGGCGTCGGATTTTGGGCTTGGTGCCGCCGAAACAGGATTGCTCGCGTCGGTCTATTTTCCGATCTTTGCGGGCGCCCAGATCCCCGTTGGGGCGTTATTGGATCGGTATGGCCGCGGCGAGTACAGGGCTAGGCGACCTGGCGCAAAGCTCTTCAATCGTCGAAACGGGCTTGACTATTCGACGGCACAAGATCAAGCCCGCCAGAATGAACGAGGAATCTGGGCAGGCGGCTTCGTCAAGCCATGGCGGTTTCGCGATTGCGCTGCCGAAGGACACGTCGCCTGTGAGAATGGGATCCTCGCGGGCGAGGCGATCTCAAAATCGCCCTTTACGCCAGATGGAAACACTGGCTGTCGTACAGTTGTTCGCACGCTACAGGCGCTCGTTGCCTTTCGACGCTTCAAAGCGATGCGCCATCGCCCGACATTCGCCAATACTCAGGCTTTCCGTATGCAAACGTCTCAACTCGACCTCAACCTCCTCAGCGTTTTCGAAGCCGTGTACACGGAAGGCGGCGTCACCAAGGCGGCCGACCGGCTTAATCTGACGCAACCTGCGATCAGCCACTCGCTGCGTCGTCTGCGCGACTTTTTTGGCGACCCGCTTTTTCAATGGCAGGGGCAGGTCATGGCGCCAACGCCGTTGGCGCGGGCAATGATTGAGCCTGTAAGGCGCGCGCTGAGAACAATAAGCGACGTCATAGATGAAAGGGGCGGTTTCGATGCGCGAACGGCATCGCGGCGGTTCGTCATCGGACTGCGCGACGTGATGGAATCGGATCTGCTGTTGCCCTTGATGAGCCGCGTTGCTCGCGAAGCCCCAGGAGTCGATCTGGCAAGCGTTCGGATCTTTCGCGGCGACCTAGAGCGCGATCTCGCTTCGGGAACACTCGACGTCGCAATCGACATCTTGATGCCTCTGTCAAAGGACGTGCGCCATCGCCTTATCCTAAGCGATAGGCTCGTAGTCGTCGCACGGCAGGGCCACCCCTCCGTCTGCGACGGACTGACGCTCGAAACATACTTGCAACAAGAACACATCCTCGTCACCTCAAGACGCGAGGGACTTGGGCTTGCTGACCTCGGAGTCGCTGCGCACGGCAAACATCGCAAAATCAGACTTCGCTGCCAGCAGAACTTTGCAGCCCTTCGGGTGGTCAGCGAAACCGATCTTGTTCTGACCATCCCGGCTCGCTTAGCGCAAGCCGCCAACCTGGTATTTGAAAACCAAATCATCGCGGCGCCATTCGACAAACTACCACAGGACTCGTATCTCTATTGGCATTCAAACGTCGATTTAGACCCTGCAAATCAATGGCTACGCGATCAAATGTTTGCTGCTTTCGGCACTAGCCAAACAGACCACAGCGCCTGAGCCTCTCGGTGTCGCCAGTCCTCATTCCACCGCCATAAGCTTCATGCATGGCTCCATATGCAAAACATTCATTTTTCATATGCCGCTCCTTTGTTTACCAGTTTGCGTCAACCGGCAGGCCCGCCGCGCTTGAAGCGAAGGAGTTCATTATGGATTTCGCCCATTCTGAGAAGACGAAGACCCTTATTGCCCGACTGACCGCGTTTTTCGAGGATCACGTCCTGCCGCGCAACGCACAATGGGTGAAGGAAGCTGCGGCTCACGCCTACCCCATCAGCTTCATGAGCGACTTGAAGGCCCTGGCGAAGTCCGAGGGGCTTTGGAACCTGTTTCTGCCGCATCTGCGAGAAGACGAGCCAGGCACGCGCCTGACGAATCTCGAATTTGCGCCGCTTGCCGAAGTCATGGGCAAGCTGCCATGGGCGCCAGAGGTATTTAATTGTTCCGCACCAGACACCGGAAACATGGAATTGCTGCACATGTTCGCCACGCCCGAGCAGCAGGAGCGCTGGCTCAAGCCTCTGTTGGAAGGCGAAATCCGGTCCTGCTTCGCAATGACCGAGCCTGATGTCGCGTCCTCCGACGCGACGAACATTACGACGTCCATTCGCCGCGAAGGCGAGGAATACGTCATCAATGGACGCAAGTGGTTCATCAGCGGCGCCGCCAATCCGGCCTGCAAACTCGCAATCGTGATGGGCAAGACGGACCCCAACGCTGAAGCCCACAAGCAACAAAGCATGGTTCTCGTGCCCATGGACGCACCTGGCGTAATGGTTCTCCGCGACCTTTTGGTCATGAACCACCACAGCCACGGCACCCATGCCGAAGTGCGATTTGAAAATGTGAAGGTGCCCGTCGCAAACCTCCTCGCCACGGAGGGATCTGGATTCGCGCTGGCGCAAGCGCGCCTCGGTCCGGGCAGAATCCATCACTGCATGCGTTCGATCGGCCAGGCGCAGCTCGCTCTGGACATGATGTCAGAACGCGCCCTCGACCGCAAAGCCTTCGGCAAATATCTGCACGAGCAAGGCGTGATCCAGGAAATGATCGCGCGCTCGCGCTGTGAAATCGAGCAGGCGCGCCTTCTCGTGCTGAAGGCTGCATGGATGATCGATCAGGCGGGGACGAAGTCCGCCCGCGATGAAATCGCGATGATAAAGGCGATCGTCCCGCAAATGCAGGTCAATGTCGTCAACCGCGCCATTCAGGTTTTCGGCGCGATGGGATTGTCGTCGGACACGCCGTTGCCGGAATTGTGGTCGCTCGGACGCTTTCTTCAGATCGCGGATGGTCCTGATCAAGTCCACCTGCGCAGCGTGGGTCGCGAGCAAATCAAGCGAGCTAAAAACGGGGCGCGCTCGACCTACAAATATTTCACTCAGCCGGACCGCGCGAGCGAAAGCGATATGAGGATCGGCCCTGCCTATGCGAAATGACTGCCAACAAAGAAAGAACGGCCAGACGCCTGACGCCTTATCTACACGGGCCGCAGCATCTCCAACACCAATAGCTCGGTGCACCGTGCGTGCGGGTATCTCACCGATTTCTCGATCAAGCGGCCCTATCGCAATGCGCGCGTCTGACGGCCGCCGGTTTAAGCGAGGAGTTTTGATCGCATGACCGCTCCTATCTGCCTGATTTCAGGCGTCGGACCCGGCACGGGTTCCGCGCTCGCCCGGAGGTTCGCCGAGGGCGGCTATCGCGTCGCCCTGCTCGCAAGGAGCGAAGAGCGTCTTGCCGCACTCGAGAAGGAGCTGCCGAACGCAAAAGGATATCAATGCGACGTGTCCGATCTCGCTCAGGTCGAAGCCGCTGCGTCCGCCGTCGAGCGCGACCTCGGCAGTCCGTGCGTCGTGATCCACAACGCCGTTGGCGGAGCATTCGGTACTTTCCGGGAGATCGATCCGGAAATTCTCAACCGTAACTTTCAAGTCAACACGATGGGGCTGTTGTACCTGGCGAGGCGCTTTGCCCCTGCGATGGTCAACGCCGGTGAGGGCGCCATCGTTGCCACCGGCAATACGTCCGCATTGCGCGGCAAGGCCGGCTTCGCTGGCTTTGCGCCAACCAAGGCGGCGCAGCGGATCTTGGCCGAGGCGATGGCCCGCGATCTGGGCCCAAAACGCGTTCATGTCGCGTATGTCTTAGTTGACGCGGTGATTGACCTCGAATGGACTAGGAAGCGCTACCCGGACCGGCCGGACGACTTCTTCATCAAGCCGCGCGCGATCGCAAACGAAGTCTGGCACGTCGTTCACCAGGATCGCAGCGCGTGGTCATTTAACGTCGAGCTGCGGCCGTTTGGAGAGAACTGGTAGTCGCAGCAAGAGCAGCGAGGCTGTCAACGGAGCGCTAAACGATGCGAGACACCGACGCCAAATCCATCGGCTCTGTGCCGCGAACCACCGGCACCCAACAGGCCTACTCGTCGCTGGTCTGGAACTATCGCCAGGCCGAAACCGTCGCGGTGATGATCTACATCGGCCGCGAGCTCGGCCTGTTCAAGGCAATGGCAGACCGGCGCATCTTTATCCAATGATCGATGTGTTCGGACCTTATTGTAATAGCTGGCGTAGAACCGCAGGATTCGGCGTAGATGGGCCTCACCGAAAACGACGATATGATCCAGGCACTCGTGGCGGATCGACCCGATCAGCCGTTCGGCAAAGCCATTCTGCCAAGGAGAGACCGGTGCGGTAGGCTTGTCCCGTGCCCATGGCACGCAATCGACGAGTGACGCTGCCGCCGTAAATGCGATCGCGGTCTCGGATCATGAAGCCTGGAGCCCCATCCCAAGGAAATGCCTCCGTGATCTGACGTGCAACCCATTCCGCCGTCGGATTCTTTGTGACGTTGACCCAGACGAGGTCTCTGCGGTCTATCCGAACGATGACGAATGCATAGAGGAGGTCGAAACCGATCGTCGGGACGACGAAGAAGTCCATGGCGGCAATCTCCGGCGCGTGGTTGCGCAAGAAGGTCCGCCATCCCTGGCTGGGTGGTCCTCGCCGCTTGACCATGTACTTGGCGACGCTCGACTGCGCGACCTCAAACCCGAGCTTGAGAAGTTCGCCGTGGATGCGCGGCGCGCCCCAAAGAGGGTTGTCCATGCTCATCCGCCGGATCAATGCGCGCAGGTCCGTCTCGATCTGCGGCCGCCCTCCCGGAGAGCGCGACTTCCAGGGCCAATAATGGCGAAAGCCGGCCCTGTGCACGAGCGTCTCGGGCCGGATGATTGTGAGAACCTGGAGGATTGACGGAAACCAGCGATAAAGCTGGATAAAGAACCAGCGGTCACTGTTCGTCAGCCGGGCGCGACCATGCAGCCTGCGCCTCAAGACATTCAACTGATGTCGAAGCACCGCGTTC
>Ga0070741_10000913_pt1 | contig 97657 bp, 93 predicted proteins | sample Coa_R1_4_FD_66440 | JGI IMG/M metagenome (GOLD analysis project Ga0070741, IMG submission 66440) | Surface soil microbial communities from Centralia Pennsylvania, which are recovering from an underground coalmine fire - Coalmine... | ecosystem: Environmental > Terrestrial > Soil > Unclassified ... | reverse complement strand
CCGATTTTCGCGGTGAGCCGGATGTCGGGCTGGACGGCGCATATTCTGGAACAGTACGCCCACAACCGGCTCATCCGGCCGCGGGCGGAGTATCTGGGTCCGGCGGTTGGGCAGAAGTGGGTGGACTTGGACGCCAGGGGCTAGCACCGGATCACTGCTCTCCAGGAGCCAGGCTCACGGCGTGCGTATAAAATCGGAGCACACTCTGGCCAGGACTACGACTCGCCGGCGAGGTTTTTCCAACACGGATTTTTCGATTGTGGACATTCTGGATCAGGATGGAGCGATTGTCGAAAGAGTGATCCACAAGGACGGCAGGAGTTCGCGCCATACCGCCACATCGAAGGAATCCTGAAACATTCGCGCAGCGAGTGAAGCACGGAGAGCTCCTGCGCTATGCTACTGGACGAGCTCACCATGTACGATCTTGGATACTTCAGGAGTAATCTAAACACCATCGCCCGCCGGCTGGAGGACCGCGGCTTCACCGTGGATGTGGAGGCGTTTCGAAAATTGGACGCAGAGCGGCGGGCGGCGCTTTCAGAGTCGGAACAGCTCAAAGCGAAGAAGAACGCGGAATCGCAGGAAATCGGCAAGCTGAAGAAGGCCGGGGCAGATACGGCGAATCTGCAAGAGCGGGTCCGCGAACTCGGCGAGCTGATCACGAAGCTGGACATGCGCGCCACAGAGCTGGATGAGCGATTCAGCCAGCTCATGGCGGGGATTCCGAACACTCCGCATGAATCGGTGCCGACCGGCAAAAGTTCGGCGGACAATGTCGAGGTGCGGCGGTGGGGAACACCGCCGGAGTTCTTCTTCAAGCCCAAAGCGCATTGGGATCTGGGGCCGGAACTGGGAATTCTGGATTTCGACCGCGCGGCCAAGATCACAGGCGCGCGCTTTGCGGTGTACATGGGCCTGGGAGCGAAGCTGGAGCGCGCGCTGATCAATTTCATGCTGGACGTGCACACCAAGGAGCACGGGTACACCGAAGTCCTGCCGCCCTTCATGGCCAACAAGGACAGCTTCTACGGGACAGGCAATTTGCCCAAGTTCGAGCAGGATCTGTTCAAGCTCCAGGGGACCGACTACTATCTGGTGCCGACCGCAGAAGTGCCAGTAACCAACCTGCATCGTGACGAGACGCTCGATCTGGAAGCCCTGCCGATCAAGTATTGCGCCTACACGCCCTGCTTCCGCAGCGAAGCGGGCTCGTACGGGCGCGACGTGCGCGGGATCATCCGGCAGCATCAGTTCCAGAAGGTCGAGCTGGTTAAGTTCTCGCGGCCGGAAACGAGCTACGACGAATTAGAATCGCTGACACGGGATGCCGAGGACATTTTGCAGCGGCTCGGTCTGCCCTATCGCACCGTGGTGCTGTGCACGGGCGACATGGGATTCAGCTCGGCCAAGACGTACGACATCGAAGTGTGGCTGCCGGGGTTGAACGAGTACAAGGAAATTTCCTCGTGCTCGAATTTCGAGGCGTTTCAGGCGCGGCGGGCGCAGATCCGCGCGAAGTCGGGCAAAGGCAAGTCGGAATACGTGCACACGCTCAATGGCAGCGGTCTGGCCGTCGGGCGGACATGGCTGGCGATTCTCGAAAACTACCAGCAGGCCGATGGCAGTGTCGTCGTTCCCGAGGCGCTGCGCCCGTACATGGGCGTGGAAGTGATCGCGGCACGGTAACCGCCGGGGTTCGCTCGTATTTCGCGTCAATTCTGCGCGTTCCCGCATCGACCCGCAGGGCGTCGGGGCCTGTGCTTCAAAACTGAAGCCGACAGGAGGAGTCGATGCTCAGTTGGAAGAGGCTGATGCCGCTGGTGGCAGCCGGAGCGCTCCGTGTGGCGGCACAGCCGGCGTTGACGACGATTCAGGACACGCTGTACCGCGCGGACGGAACCCGGTTTTCCGGAACCATGTTCATCCGGTACAACAGTTTCCTCGCCGGTGACACATCGAACATTGCGACGGCGAACCTCACATTACCGATCGTAAACGGAACCCTGCGTGTGCCACTGGTTCCGACAACGACCGCTTCCGCCGGCGCGCAGTACCGCGTGACGTACAACAGCCAAGGCATCGACCAGTTCACCGAGATTTGGGCCGTTCCCCCCAGCACAATGCCGTTGCACGTGCGCGACGTGCGAGTATCGTCCGGAACGGTGGTCGGGCCGCCGCCGATCATCACACCGATCCAGATTACGGACGTCTTGGGACTCTCGAGTGAGCTTTCGGCGCGGCCCATGAGGGGGGTCGGGTTTGGCATCGGGCGCGCGGCAGTGATTAATTCCGCCGGCCAGATCGATGCAGCTTCGGGAACGCTGTCAGATTGCGTCCGTGTGGATGGGAGCTCAGGGCCGTGCGGCTCCGGAGGCGGCGTGGCGGGATCGAGCTTCGCGGATGCAGAGGTTCCATCCGGAGCCGTAAATGGAGTGAACACGGTGTTCACGCTCGCATTCACGCCGTCGCCGGCGAGCAGTCTGGACCTGTATCGGAATGGCCTGCTGATGAGCCAGGGGGCGGATTATCAGATCAGCGGGAATACCGTGACGTTCTTTCTCGACTCGGTTCCCCAGAGTGGCGATCTGCTGGTCGCCCATTACCGGTTCGCGAACGCGAGTGATCCGCTGAGCTCGCTGGCCGCGCCGCAAGTGGTGTGCAGCAGCACAGGCTCGGGAACGTCCAGCACGACGCTGGTGGAATTGGGAAGTTGCACGATTCCTGCGGGCCTGCTGGCGGCTGGCGACCGGGTCGAGATCCGGTTCCAATACGGACACACAGGAACCGCAACCGGCTTTACGGGCGTCGTGCAGATCGGCAACACCACCATCGCATCGCGGACGGGCGGCGCGACGGAGCCCTTGCTGACCGGGCATAGCAGCTTCGGGATCGGCGAAAGCGGACAAGTTTGGGATACACAGACCTGGGGGACGGGGCTGAGCTTACTCGCCTCCGCCGGGAGCACAGGCGAAAACACGGCGCAAGCGCTTACGGTAAGCCTGCGAGGAGATCTGTCGGCAGCAACGTCGGACTCAGTGGTTCTGCGCAACTTCACGGTGATTCGCTATCCGGCGCAAGCGAATCCCTAAGGAGAATCACGGAGTGGAAATCCAGTCGAACCTCGTAGTACGGGTAAATAGGGGTTTTGCCTCGCGAGAGTTACGGTCAATTCATTCTTGTTCCAGCGGGGAGATTCGTTCATGATGGAACTGACGCGGCGAGGACACTATGATGACTTTGATGACTCTATATCGGTGGACAAAGAGCTTTCTGGCGGATCAGCGCGGCCAGGACTTGATTGAGTACGCGCTCGTGTCGGCGCTGGTAGTCGTCGCGGCCGTCAGCGGGCTGGCGCCCTGGGTGGGGCCCACGCTGAGCGAGATTTTCTCGAAGGTCGGCAGTGTGCTGAATGCGTCCCAGTCCTCATAGCCAACAGTTTCTGTGATAAAGCCAGCCGGCGGCACAGACCGCCAGCCATCGGCGATTCGAACGAACGGAGCCGCGCCTGACAAGCGCGGCTCATTTTTTTAATCGGGCACAACGCGGGAAAACCGCTGCGCCCTCGTCTTTGATCGGGCACAACGCCAATGACCGCAGGCAGGGTCGCCTGCCCTACCCGCTCGACAACTCCATGCCTCAACGGGCAGTCAGGCGCGCCAGACGATCTCGCCAGCCACAACGGTCGCGATGGGACCGCCCTTGAAAGTCTTGCCGTGGAACGGGGAATTCCGGCTCTTGGAGAACGATTTATTCACGTCGTAGGTCCATTCACGGTCCGAGGAGAAGATCGTGACGTCGGCGGCGGCGCCCGCAGCAAGCGTGCCGCGGTTGATGCCGAGAATTCGGGCAGGACCTGTCGTAAACAACTCGACCAGGCGGGCGATCCCGATTTTCCCACTGTGAACTAAGTGCTCGAGCGCCACGGCGATAGCGGTTTCCAAACCGAGAATCCCAAACGGGCAACTTTCGAATTCCTGCATCTTCTCGCTTCCGGGGTGAGGAGCGTGGTCCGTAGCGATCGCGTCGATCGCGCCGCTCGTGATCCCGTCCAGCACGGCCGCGACGTCCGAGCAGGCGCGCAGCGGCGGCTTCATTTTGTAATTGCTGTCGTAGGGCTTCATGTCGCGATCGGCCAGCGCCAGGTGATGCGGCGTCGCCTCGGCGGTTACGGGCAGGCCTCGGGCTTTCGCGAATTGCACCATCTCGACAGAATGCCGTGACGAAATATGTGCGACATGGTAACGCGCGCCCGTGACTTCCGCGAGCAGAATGTCCCGCGCCACCATCACGTCTTCCGAACATCCGGGAATTCCGCGCAGACCAAGGCGAACCGACTCGATGCCCTCGTGCATATCGCCGCCCGCGCTGAGATGCAGATCTTCGCAATGGTTGATGACCGGGATTCCCAGGCCCCGGGCGGATTCCATAGCCCGCCGCATCACGCGCGCATTCATCACGGGACGGCCATCATCGGAGATCGCTACGGCTCCGGCCTGCTTCATGGAAGCGATCGCGGCCAGCTCTTCTCCGGCGCTGCCCTTGGTGATGGCGCCGATCGGGAAAACGTTCACGAGGGCGTGCCGCCGCGCCGTTTCGATCATGTAGCTGGTAACGGTGGCGTTGTCGTTCACCGGTTTCGTATTGGGCATCGGGCAAACCGACGTGAATCCGCCGGCGGCAGCGGCGCGCGATCCGCTCTCGATGGTTTCGGCATGCTCGAAACCGGGCTCGCGCATGTGAACGTGCATGTCGATGAATCCGGGGGCCACGATCAAACCCGCGGCGTCGATCACCTCGGCGCCCGAGGCGCTCAGATTCGATCCGACGCCTTGGATCAGGCCGCCCTCGACCCACACGTCCGCCACGGAATCGTGGCGAGAAGCCGGATCGATAACCCGGCCGTTTTTAATGAGCAGTCGCGCCATCGGTCCTCTTGCCCGCCATGACACGCTCCAGCACGGCCATGCGCACGGCGATCCCGTTTTCCACCTGGTTCAAAATCACGGAGCGCTGTGAATCCGCGGCTTCCGAGGAAATTTCGCGGCCGCGATTGATCGGACCCGGATGCATGACAATGGCGTCCGGCTTGGCCAGTTTGAGGTGTTCCAGGCGCAGCCCGTAAAACTGAAAATACTCGCTGGCAGAGAAGCCGGGCTCGTGCTGGCGCTCCAGTTGGACGCGCAGCATCATGATCACGTCGGCTCCGCGGATGGCCTGGTTCATGTCGGTGGTGAGCGTCACACCGGCGGCGATATGCTTCAGGGGCTCCGGAAGCAGGGACGCTGGCCCGCACAACACGATTTCGGCGCCGAACTTGGAAAGCAGGTAAACGTTGGAACGGGCCACGCGGCTGTGCGCAATGTCGCCGATGATGGCCACGCGCAACCCTTCGAGCCGCGCGCCGCGGTCCAGGATGGTCCGGGCGTCCAGGAGGGCCTGGGTGGGATGTTCGTGCGTGCCGTCGCCGGCGTTAATGATCGGAATTCCCAAGTGCCGCTGCAAGAAATGCGGCGCGCCGGAGGCTGCGTGGCGCATGATGATGGCGTCCGGCCGCATGGCGGCGAGGGTGTTGAGCGTATCGACCAGCGATTCGCCTTTGGACACGCTGGATGCCTGGGCGGTGATCGAAACGGCGTCGGCGCCCAGGCGCTTGGCGGCGATCTCAAAGCTGGTGCGCGTGCGCGTGGAAGCTTCAAAAAACAGGTTCACCACCATGCGGTCGCGCAGGATGTCGTACTTGCGAAAACTCTGGCCCTGGCGCGGCTGAAAATCGCGAGCGCGGTCCAAAATCGCCTGGATCTCCTCGCGCGAAAGCGCCTCGATACCCAGCAGCCCCTGCGGCACGTCAGCCTGCCTTCTCCGTGAGCAGAACTTTTTCCATTCCGTCGATTTCCTGAAACTTGACCTCGACGATCTCGTTGGCCGTGGTTTGGATGGTACGGCCGATGTAGCGCGCCTCGATGGGAAGCTCGCGGTGGCCGCGGTCGATCAACACCAGCAACTGCACACGGGCCGGCCGGCCATGATCGAACAAAGCATCCAGAGCCGAACGCGTGGTGCGTCCGGTGTACAGCACGTCGTCCGTCAGGATCACGTCTTTTCCGGAAACCGGGAACGGAATGTCCGTGGCGCTGACCACCGGCTGATGTCCCAGAGTGGAGAGATCGTCGCGGTAAAGCTGGATGTCGAGGATCCCTACCGGCACCTTACGGCCCTCGATGGCTTCGATTTTTCGAGCAAGCCTCTGCGCCAGAGGAACGCCGCGGCGGCGGATTCCCACCAGCACCAGATTCTCGAGGTCCTTGGTTTTTTCGAGGATTTCGTGGGCCAATCGGACCAGAGTCCGGTCGATTTCGGAGGCGCTCATCAACTGGCTTTTTTCACGAGTGGGGCTCATGCGTAAACGCTGACAGGGTAACACAGGACAGGCGGCCCGCTGGCGGGTAAACACGGCCGCCTGCCGCACTCCCGCTAGTTGCGGCGGAGGCGCTGGCGGATATCTTTCGAGAGCTTCTCCACATCTTCGAGTTTCTTCAGGGTTTTTAAGGAAACCAGATAGCGATCGCCCTTTTCCAAGTCGTCTTTGATCTCCTGGGAAAGACGGGCGAGCTCGCCGGCATCCCTCAAATTCCGTTCGTAATCCGCGCGGATGATTTCGTCGCGCTGCGATTTCCCGTTGGGCAGCCGCACGTCGGCATCCTCTTTGATCGACGAGTTTTGCTGCGCAAGAGCCAGGCAAACCACGCACAGAAACAAGCTCAAATGCCGCATACTTATTAGTGTCCCATGCCGGGAAACCGTGATTCGGCGAGGTCGCCTGCAAATGGCCGCCCGCTTCAGCGGACGCTCCGCCAGGGACCTGTTCCGCCGCTGTGTCGGCATGGGCGATTCGCTTGACCTGACCATCACGGCGCTGCCGGTGCCTCGCCAGGGCCAAATCGCGTTTCAAGATGCGCAGATCAGCACTCCCAAGGATTCCTACTACATCCGGCGCGTGCGTTCCGCCATAATGAAGAGCTTCCACCAGGAGTTCCGGATCGATATCCGGGATCCGGCGCGCCGGCTGCTGGAGCGGCCCGCGTCCTCCGAAGCGGCGTATCAGCAGGAACTGAAAGAGCTGGACCTAACCGGGATTCGCGTCACGCCGGATGCACTGGTGTTGACCATCGATTTCAAGCTGGTTGTGAAATAGGACAAACCTCCGCGGCGCGGTTTGCGCGATTATAGAATCTTCAAGTCTCCATGCAGCCAGTCAACATCGGCCTCGTCGGCCTGGGAAACGTCGGACTCGGGACGCTCGACGTCCTGGCCGAGAACCAGGAACTGATCGACCAGAAGCTCGGATTTCCGCTGCGCGTTATAGCCCTGTGCAGCCGCAGCGTGACGCAGCGGCACGTTCCCGGGGCGTTTTCGGCTGCGCACCGCACCACCAACTGGAAAGACGTGGTGAATCATCCCGAGGTCCACATCGTTGTGGAGGTGGTGGGCGGAACGAGCGTGGCGCGCGACGTCATCGAAGGCGCAATCTCCCAGAAGAAATCCGTGGTCACGGCCAACAAGGAACTGATGGCCTTGGCCGGCGCCGAACTATGGGACAAGGCGATCGCCGCAGGCGTGAATCTCGCGATGGAAGCGAGCGTGGCGGGCGGCATCCCGATTCACAACGTGCTGCGGGAAGGGATTTCCGCGGATCGCATCACGACGCTGTACGGGATCCTGAACGGTACCTGCAACTATATCTTGACGGCCATCGAGCAGCACGGATCGAGCTTTGCGCAGGTGCTGGCGGAAGCCCAGCGCGCGGGATACGCCGAAGCCGATCCTTCCGCCGACATCGACGGCTACGATTCGAGATCCAAGCTGGCAATCCTCTCGGCGCTGGCCTTCGGCGAGCGCATTGTTCCCTCCGATATTTACACCGAAGGGATCCGCCGGATCACGCCGGTGGACTTCGAGTATGCGCATCAGTTGCACCACACCATCCGGCTGATCTGCGCGAGCCGCCAGACTCCGAATGGCGTGATTCTCTCCGTGCGACCTTCCTTGATCCCGCAAGCGACGATTCTTGCCGGTGTGCGGGGCGCCTACAACGCCGTCTGGGTGCGCGGAAAGTTCGGAGGAGACACGTTCTATTACGGGCGGGGCGCGGGCCCGCATCCGACCGGCGTTGCGGTAGCCAGCGACCTGATGCGGGTGGCGCGCGAAATCCGCTATGGCGGGCCCCAGCGTGTTTCGCCGTTCGCCCATGCTCGTCTGGGCGCGTACACGCCGATTTCGGTGACGCTGCTCCAATCCGCTTACTACCTGCGCTTTCGCGTACACGACCGGCCGGGCATCATCGCGCAGCTCGCGGCGGCGCTCGCCGCCGAAAATATTTCGATCGATGCGGTTCTCCAGTTGCCGCATTCCAACTGGCGCGATCTGCCGTTCGTGATCACTGTGCAGCCGACGACGGAAGCCTCGATTCGGGCGGCGGTGGCGCGCATGGCGGAGTTCCGTTTCATGATCGAGCCTCCGCTGGCGATGCCGATGGAACTCGCGCTTACTTCCGAAAAAACTCCACCGGCTCCAAGCGCGTAATCCTCCAATGCCTGCCCTGCTTTTCGAGCTGGCACTTCATCACTTGCCGGCGCGGGTCGCTCTGGTCGATCGTCAGGAGCCAATCCAGTTCGAGCGAGCGTTCTCGATCGCCGCCTTCATCCGTGATGACGTCTATGGTTGATCCGATTTCCTGCGCTGCTGCCGTCAGTTCACGGATCTCGTCCTGGAGCACGGCGAAGCCCGGCATGCGCGGGTCGAAGGGATCCAGAAACGCGCCGGCATCGCGGTTCGCAAGGGCTTCGGAGACCGCGCGCAACGGTTCCATATAGGCGGGAGGCGGCGTTTGTCCTATGGCTGCCAACGATGCAGCAAACAGTGTTCCGGCGAGGAGCTTCAGAATCACGTGCGGTAGCTCGCGTTGATCCGGATGTACTCTTCCGTCAGATCGCAGGTCCAGAAGCGGGCCCGGCCCTTGCCACCGCGGCGGATCACGAAGCGGATAAAACATTCGCTCTGGTCCAGCTTGCGGGTCAATTCGGCCTCGGAGAATGCCGCGGCCAAACCGCTGCGGCACACTGGCATCCCTTGCAGGTAGATATCGGTCTTGCGCGGATCGAAGCTCACGCCGGAATAACCGGCGGCGGCGAGGATCCGTCCCCAGTTCGGATCCGATCCCGCGATGGCCGTCTTCACCAAAGGCGAATTGGCGATCGAACGGGCGATGCTCTCGGCTTCGCGCACCGTGGCCGTGCCTTCGACGTCGATCGTGATCAGCTTGCGCGCGCCCTCGCCGTCGCGCGCGATCTGCATGGCGAGCGACTCCAGAACCTCGGTGAGGGCGGTCTCCAGTGCACGCGCTCCAGGTTTGAATCCCGATGCGCCATTCGCCATCACGGCGACCACATCGTTAGTGGACGTATCGCCGTCCACGGACAAGCGATTGAAGGAAACCGCGACCGCCTTCTTCAGGGCGGCGCGCAGTTCGGCGGGCGAGGCAATGGCATCGGTCATGACAAATCCGAGTGTGGTGGCCAGGCGCGGATGGATCATACCGGAACCCTTGGCCATGCCGGCGACCGCCGCTCGTTTCATCCGGGCGTGAGCCGTTTTTGCGCGCGTATCCGTAGTCATGATGGCGGCAGCGACGGAATCGAACGAATCGGGCCGCAGCGCCGCGACGAGTTCGGGAACCAAGTCCACGACCAGGCGGGCGTTCATCTCGACGCCGATCACGCCTGTGGATGCCGGCAGAACTTCCTGCTCAGGCACGCCGAGCGTTTTTGCGACAAAGCGTATGCATTCGAGGGCGACCCGTTCGCCGGTTCGCGTCGCGCAGTTGGCGTTGCCGGCGTTGATCAGCCAGGCGCGCATCCGCCCGCGCGAGGCTTCCAGATTTCGCCGCGCGACTTCCACCGGCGCCGCGACCACGCGATTCTTCGTGAACACGGCCGCAGCGGACGCGGGCGTGTCGGAGACGATCAAGGCAAGATCATCCTTAGCGACCTTGCGAATCCCCGCATAAGCCGCGGCGTATCGAAATCCCAAGGGCAGGTTGAGGCTGGGATTCATGCCAGTGCTTCGCCCTCGTTCAGCGTGAATCCGTTCAGGAACGCCGCCGCCGCCATTCTTTTTTTCCCCTCCATCTGCACCTCCAGCAATTCGATCGAGCCGGCTCTGCAACCGGCGTACAATCTCTTTCCTGCGGCGTGCAGTTGGCCGGGCGGAAAAGAGTATTCGGCCGGCTTCGCACGCCAGATATGAAACCGGGAACCGCGCAGCAAGCCGTAGCATCCCGGCCACGGAACGAATCCGCGCACACGGTTTACGATTTCTTCAGCGGTCATCGACCAATCGATGTGGCCGTCTTCTTTCTTCAGTATGGGCGCATAGGTAGCCTCAGCGTCGTTCTGCTTCTGCGGTACGATGCTTTCGAACTCTGCCAGCGTCCGCACAAGGAGTTCGGCGCCGGCCAAGGCCAGGCGCTCGCCCAGTTCCACGGCCGTTTCTTCCGGTCCGATGGCTGTTTCCCACTTCAGCAGCATGTCGCCCGTGTCCAGACCGGCGTCGATCTTCATCGTGGTCACGCCGGTGCGGGTTTCGCCGCGCGCGATCGCCCACTGGATCGGCGCCGCGCCCCGATATTTCGGAAGCAGCGACGCATGCACGTTGATGATTCCCTTGGGAGGAATGTCCAGTATCGCCTGCGGGATGATCTGGCCGTAGCCCACCACTATCATCGCTTCCGGAGCAAGCGACCGCAATTGCGCGATCACCTCCGGCCGCCTGATTCTTTCGGGCTGGTGCACCGGCAGGCCCAGCCGCAGCGCCGCTTCCTTCACGGGCGGCATCGTGTCCTGGTGCCCGCGGCCTTTGGGCCGGTCCGGCTGCGTGAACACGGCGGCGACTTGGTGCCCTGCTTCGACCAGACGCTCCAGCGTGGGGACCGCGAACTGCGGCGTGCCGAGAAACACCAGCTTCACTGGAATCAACCCTTGGATCAGCCCCACTCGTTGGCTTTTTGCAGTTTCCGGACTTTGCGCCGGATCAGGTCGCGCTTCAAGGGACTGATGTGGCTGATATACAGGGTCCCGTTCAGGTGGTCGGTTTCGTGCAGGAACGCGCGCGCCAGGAGATCCTCGCCGGTCATCTCGAACGGTTTGCCGGCAGCATCGAACGCGCGAACCGTCACGCGCTTTGCGCGAGTCACGGTTTCCCGGAAGGTAGGCAGGCTCAGGCAGCCTTCTTCGCCGCTCTGCGTGCCTTCCTTGCGGATGATTTCCGGATTGATCAGGACCAGCTTCTGCCCGGGATCTTCACCGGTAGTCGTGTCGATCACGGCGATCCGCTTGCTGATGCCGATCTGCGGCGCGGCCAGACCCACGCCTTTGGCCGCGTACATGGATTCGAACATATCCTCGATCAGTTGATGCAGCTCCGGCGTATCAAATTCTGTGATCGCCGCCGCCTGTTGTTCCAGCACCGGCTGGCCGTACTTCACAATCGGATAGATCATGCCAAAGAGCCCATATCAGAAGTTCTTCACCTGTTCCAGATATCCCTGATAATTCCGTTTCGTCTCGGCCATCGAATCGCCACCGAATTTCTCAAGCGCCGCCTGGGCGAGCACCAGGGCCACCATCGCTTCGCCACCAACGCCCGCAGCGGGCACCACGCAGACGTCGCTGCGTTCATAAGCGGCCGCAACGGGTTCGCGCGTTTCGAAATCGACGCTTTCCAGGGGCCTGCGCAGCGTCGAAATGGGCTTGAGCAGTCCGCGGACAACGATGTCCTCGCCGTTCGTGATGCCGCCTTCCAGTCCTCCGGCCCGGTTTGCGCCGCGAGTGAACCGGCGCTCTTCTGCCCTGTAGTGGATCGTGTCCTGCACCTTGGAGCCGAACGACGCCGCGCCTTCCGCTGCGAACCCGATCTCGACGCCCTTCACGGCCTGCAAGGAGACGATCGCTTGCGCCAGCCGGCCATCCAGACGGGAATCCCAGGTAATGTGCGAACCCAGGCCCGGAGGAACGCCGTGCGCGACTACTTCAAACACGCCGCCCACCGTGTCGCCAGTCTTGTAGATCTGGTCCACGACCGCCTTCATGCGCTGTTCGGCCTCGGAATCGACGCAGTTGAGCAGAATCTCGTCGCGCTGGTTGAGGGCGACCAACTCGTCCCAGCTCGCGGACCGACCTAAGCGTTCTGGTCCGACCGCGATCACGTGGCTCAACACTCCGATCCCCAACTCCGCCAGAAACGCTTTTGCCAGCGCTCCGGCAGCCACGCGAGCCGTGGTTTCGCGAGCGCTGGCCCGCTCCAAGACATAACGCGCATCGTGAAAATTGTACTTGAGCGCGCCCGCCAGATCCGCGTGTCCGGGCCGGGGTCGCGTCAGCGGTTTCCGTTTTTCTTCGGAACCTTGAAAATCCTCGACCGGCAGCGCTTCGGTCCAGTTTTTCCAATCGGCGTTGACGATCACGACGGCGACCGGCGATCCGATGGTCTTGGAGTGCCGCACACCGCTGACGATATGCGCGCGGTCGGTTTCGATCTTCATGCGTCCGCCGCGGCCGTAGCCTTGCTGGCGACGCCACAGGTCGCGGTTGATCGATTCGAGCGATACCGGAACGCCCGCCGGAAGCCCCGTCAACGTGGCCACCAGGCATTCGCCGTGCGACTCTCCAGCCGTTTCGAAACGCAACATGAAGGGGAAAGTCTTATGTTAGCAAGCGAGCCTTCCCGTTGTTAAACTAATTGACATGGCGAAACGAACCACCAGTCTTCTCAGTCTTATGGCCATGCTCGCGCTGGCTTTGACCGTGTTCGCGCAGAGCAAAGGTGGCAAGTCCAGAATTCTTCAACCCCAGTTGACGATTGGCCCCGATGGCGGCACCTACAAACAGCCGCTCGGCAAACTCGGAGAAAAACCGACTGAGCCGTGGAGCGCCACCACCGTCGGCGCTTCCGTGGACGGCAAGCCGAATCCGGGAACCGTGAAAACCGTGGTCGGCGAAATCGTCGATTTTTCGTGCTATCTCCAGGTGGGCAAGCACGGCGACAAGCACCGCGATTGCGCGCAGAAATGCTTCCGTAACGGCCAGCCGATCGGCCTCCTGACCCAGGATGGCGGGCTGTACATGCTGATGGAAGAGGAGCATGATCCTCGCCGCGACGGCATGACGGTGTTCCGCCAGGCGGCCATCGATCACGCGGCGCACATCATGGAAGTGACGGGAACGGCGACGTCGGTCAACGGATTCAACGCTCTGTACGTGCGCGGATTCGTCAAGAAGTAAGAACCGGGGATCCCGAACCGCAACCTTTCCCCCAGGAAATTCCCATAAATATGGGAGAAGGGATGCCGCTGCGGCAGTGCATCACCGAGGCGGTTCCGGCGAGATTGACATCTCCCTCGGCTCAAGAAAAGCCTAGCGCCGCACAGGGTTGCGGCATTCCTCGCAGGCGCAGATCGAACGCAGGTAATCGAATGAATAGATCCCGGACCCGTGGCCATCGCTCCAGTCGATGCGGAGGGCGTAGCCGCCCACGGGTTCGACGTGCAGCATCTTGAGCGCGGGCGTGTACATCTTAAACGGATTCGCCGGCTGCGGCACGGAATAGCTGGTCTTCTGCGGACGCGTGCCATGCGCACCGGTGCAAGTGGCGCAGGGGCACTCGTCACGAAGATAGGCCAGCGGGTAATCGCTACGATGGCCGTCTTTCCAATCGATCTTGATGCCCTTGGATTTGGAAATGGCGATGTGTTCCGGTTCAGGCGCGTTCATGCACTCGCTCAATGTCGCGGACGCCGGAGATCCGGCGGATGGCGGAAACCACGCGTTCCAGCTGCCGCTTATCCCTGACCTCCAAGGTCATGTCAATGACAGCGCCCCCGTCGCTTTCTCCGCCATGCGTCTCCAGGCTGTTGATGTTGGTCTGCTCGTTAAAAAGGGCCGTCGTGATCTGACTCAGCATGCCCGGCCGGTCCTCGGTTCGAACCAGCAGCTTCACCGGGAACGTCTGGCTGACAGCGCGCGCCCATTCCACGTCGATCTTGCGCTCGGCGTCATACAGCAGGTTCTGCACGTTGCTGCAATTGACGGAATGCACGGCGATTCCCTTCCCGCGGGTCACATAGCCGACGATCGGCTCGCCCCGAATCGGATTGCAGCACTTGGCCCGGTAGGTCATCAGATCGTCGATGCCCTTGACCTGAATAATCAGATCCTTGTCATCGCCCGGCCGGACCGCGGGCCGCTCGGGTGCGGGCGCAGCGGGTTCAGGCGCCTCCGCCGGAACCAGATCCGGCGCGAGCTTCTGGAGCACCTGCCGCGCGGAATACTTTCCGTAGCCCAGAGCTGCATGAAGGTCGTCCATTTTGGAGCAGCCGTACTCGCCAGCGACCGCTTCAAGCTGGCTCTTCGTAATTCGTCCGAGTTGAATCCCCAGGCGGCGGGCCTCACGCTCCAGATACTTCTGACCGATCTCGATGGCCTTCGCGCGCTCGGTCGTGTTGATGACGTGCTTGATCTTGTTGCGCGCGCGCGACGTCTTCACCACGGCCAGCCAGTCCTTGCTCGGCAGGTGCCCGGCCTGCGTCAGGATCTCGACCACATCGCCGTTGCGCAGGGCGTGTTTCAACTGCACGATCCGCCCGTTCACCTTGGCTCCAACGCACGTGTTGCCCACATCGGAGTGAATGGCGTAGGCGAAGTCGATGGGCGTAGCGCCCCGAGGCAGGGCGAGCACGCGGCCCTTGGGAGTGAAACAATAGACTTCTTCCGGGTAGAGATCCACCTTGAGGGTGGACAGGAACTCGCCGGAATCGCGCATGTCGCGCTGCCACTCGACCAGCTGGCGGAGCCAGGCAATGCGCTGGTCGTCGTCCGCCGGACCGCGCCGGCCCTCTTTGTACTTCCAGTGCGCCGCGATGCCCTCTTCGGCGATCCGGTGCATCTCCTCGGTACGGATCTGAACCTCGAAATGGCGGCCCTCCGGACCCATCACCGAAGTGTGCAAGGACTGGTACAGGTTCGGGCGCGGAATGGCGATGAAGTCCTTGATCCGGCCGGGGATCGGATGCCATTCGTTGTGGATCACGCCCAGGGCCGCATAGCAGTTCTTGACCGAATCCGTGATGATGCGGACGGCCAGCAAGTCATAGACCTGGTCGAGCGCGATTTTCTGCCGCTTCAGCTTCTGGAAAACCGAATAGGCGCGCTTTACGCGAGTTTCCACGCGCGCGGGAATGCCTTCCCGCGCCAGATTGAGCTCGACAATGTGTTTGATGTTGTTCAGAAACGCTTCGTTGCCCGGGCGGGCAGCTTCGAATTCCCGGAGCAGGCCTGCCGAAGCCTCCGGTTCGAGATACTGGAAGGCCAGGTCCTCCAGCTCACTGCGCACCTTTCCCATTCCGAGCCGGTGCGCGATGGGAGCGTAGATGTCCATGGTTTCCTGCGCGATGCGGAGCCGTTTTTCCTCGGGCAGCGAACCCAGAGTCCGCATGTTGTGCAGCCGGTCTGCCAGCTTGACCAGGATCACCCGGATATCGTTGACCATGGCCAGAAGCATCTTGCGGACGCTCTCAGCCTGACGCTCCTCGCGCGAGGCGAGCTTGAGCTTGCTGAGCTTGGTGACGCCGTCTACGCAGCGGGCCACCTCGTCGCCAAACTCTTTGCGGACTTCTTCAAGCGTCGCCGAGGTATCTTCCACGACGTCATGGAGGAGGCCAGTCTGGAGGCAGACCATGTCCATGTTCATATCCGCCAACTGGCGGGTGACCATGAGGGGGTGCGTCATGTAGGGCTCGCCGGAGACACGGGTCTGGCCGCGGTGGCGCTCCGAGGCGAAGCGGTAGGCGCGTTCCAGCGGCGTCAGATCTTCTTTGGGACGGGTTTCCCGCAGGCGCGCCTCCAGGGCGCGATAGAGGGATTCGACCGTAGAAGGAGGCTCGGGCGGCGCAGCTACCGGCAACGGCGCGAGCGACGGAACGGCATCAGGGGATTCCGATTGCATCCAGTTGCTACCAGTGTAGCGAAGCGAGCGTACGAGCCGCGCTAAAACCCGGAGACCGGCCCTAAAGGACTAGTTGTCGGTGTGGATACCGGTCGGTTGCTTGGCGGCCCGGGCGGCCTTGATCTTCTTGGTGTCCAAGGCCTTTTGCAGCCAGCCGTCGGCGATCTCCACCTGCTTCTTATACTCGTCCTGGCTGTCCAGCAGGTCCGCGCGCTCGCGGGTGAGCAGGTTCAGATAGGCCATGGCGTCGTCGTATTCCGGATCGATTTCGAGGGCCTTGTTGAGGTTCTGCATCCCGTCATCGACGATAGCGCCATACTGCGCCTTTAATTCTTCCTTGACCTTCTTGTCCTTGAGCGGTCCGGGATCTTCCGGCCGCATCCGCAGATTGGATCGCGCCGTCATAAGCGCGGGAATCCACTTCTGGTAGGCGATCACGCCCAGGCTATAGTAGGCTTCCTTTTCCTTCGGGTCGACTTCCAGGCGGCGCTTCTGCCACTTGGCGGCTTCGTCGAACATCGCCAGCTTCTGGTCCAAAGGCAACGATTGCGCCTGGTTGAAGGCCAGCATGGCGAGCGAGGCGAGCGCAGTCTTATCGTTAGGATCCTTATCCAGAACCTGAAGGAAGCCTTCCTTGGCCTTGCGCGCGAACTCCAGGTTTTCCGGAGACTCCGCGCCAGGAATCCACTGGACCATATAGGAGGTCGCCAGGTAGAGGCGCGGCGTGGACCACTGCGGGTCGAGCTTGATGGCCTGTTCGAAGTGTTCCACCGCGTCGCCATACTTCGCGTTGCGGTACGACGCGATTCCCTGATTGAGGTGGTCGCGGGATTTGAGATAGTTACAGCCGGTCCCCGCCAGCACAATGGCGGCAGCAAGTAGGGCCGCGCTCAGGGTCGGTAGTCTGCGCATAAACACTTCTCTCCTCGTTAATTACTCGCCTGCTTCGATCTTGGGGGTCATCAGACCGATTTTGTCGATGCCAGCGCCGCGGGCGATATCGATCGCGCGGGCTACGGTCTGATAATCGAGGTCCGGATCGCCTTTCACGAACACGACGCGCTCGGCGCGGGTCTTGAACACCTGCTCCAGGCGGGGCCCCAGCCGGTCGAAATCGGTAGGCTCCTCATTGATCTTCATGGAGCGGTCTTTTTCGATCTGGATGACCACGGTGCGTTCGTCCTGCTTTTGCGGCTGGTCCTTCTTGGGCGGCTGCGGCGCGATGGCCTCCAGCCCGTAAGGAGTCAGCGGCGTGATCACCATGAAGATGATCAGCAGCACCAGAAGCACGTCGATAAGGGGCGTAACGTTGATATCCGCTTTCGCCCGGCCGCCACCGCCCACATTCATTGCCATAAGAAATTCTCCTTGCCTGCCTTCCTCAACCGCACTACCGAACCGGGGTCGCCGTCGTGGCCTGATTGGCGCCCGCCGGGGTCTCGGTGATCAATCCAAGCTGGTCCACTCCAGCGGAGCGCAAATTGTCGACCACATCTTCCACCGCCTGATACTTGGCGCGGGCGTCGGCTCGAATATACACTGTCCGGTCCAGCTTATTCGTGAGCAGATCGTTCACCTTCGTCGAGATCTCATCGAGAGCCACCTGCTTGTTTCCCGGACTCAGGAACGACTGCCCGTTGCGTGAAATCGAAATCAGGATCGCGTCTTCCTTGTCTGCGTTCTGCATCGCGATCGGATTCTTGGCTTTGACGTATTCCACCGTGACGCCCTTGGTGAGCAAAGGCGTGATCACGATGAAGATGATCAGCAGCACGAGCATCACGTCCACCATGGGCGTGACGTTGATGTCAGAGACGACCTGCGGCGCTTGCGGTTTTTTCATTTCAATACTCCGTCATTCCTTCGGAACGGGGCGCCGCTGGGCGCGGCGCCCTCGACCGTCAACACTCGCAAAAGAATTGCTACAGATTTACTTGCCTGCCCCGGCTTTTTGGGTCCGCTTCAGGAAATAGTCGATCAATTCCGAGCTGGAGTTGCCCATCTCGACATCGAACGCTTCCACGCGGTTGCTGAAGTAGTTGTACATCCAGACCGCCGGGATGGCGACCAACAGACCGACAGCGGTGGTGACCAGGGCTTCCGAAATACCGCCCGCCACGGCGCTCAGACCGCTGGACTTCTCGGTAGCGATTCCCTTGAACGCGTTGATGATGCCGACTACCGTTCCCAGCAATCCGACGAACGGCGAGGACGAGGCGATGGTCGCCAGCGTGGATACGCCGCGCTTCAGCTCGGCGTGCACGATGGCCTGCGCGCGTTCCAGCGCCCGGCGGGACGCTTCGATCTCTTCACCCGAGATTTCCGAGCTCATCTGGTGCGCCCGGAACTCTTGCAGACCGGCCACCACAACCTTGGCCAGGTGGCTCTTTCCATAACGATCGGCGATCTTGATGGCTTCGTCCAACTTGCCCTCGCGCAGCGCGCCGGCCACGGCCGGCGCGAACGCGCGCGACTGCTTACGCGCTCCGTTATACGCGATCCAGCGGTCGATCATCACACCGATCGACCATGCCGACATGATAAACAGCACGATCACGACCGTGCGGGCCGGCCACTGCATGTTACTCCACATCGTCATCAGGTCGAAGCTGACCGCTCTTTCCTGAAAGAGCATGAATGCCCAGGCTTGCAACTGTAACACCATAATTTATTCTCCTGCGAGTTGATTTGGGACCGCGGACACTGATTGCGCCGCGACCGCTGTTAATTCAAAACAAAATTCACCGTAATCTCTGTCTGAACGTCCACCGGTTCGTTGTTCAACAGATAAGGCTGATACTCCCACTCGGAGACCGCCTTCAAAACGTCCGGAGTCGCCAGCATGGCCGGACCGGACACATATTTCAAATCCCGAATCTTACCGTCTTTCCCGATGATCGCGGTATAGCGCACCGAGCCCTGCACGCGGGCCAGCTTCGCTACGCGGGGATATTCGGGCGGTACGCGTTTTACGATTCGTCCCTCAAACACCTTCCCGCCAACCTGCACGGGCTTAGTTTCCTTGGGCGGCGGAGGCGGCGGAGGCGGCGGAGGCGGCGCGATCCCTGCCAGATTTCCGATGGAAGGAGTGGCTCCAGGAACGCCGCCCGGCACGGCGATCACAGCGACGCTGGCCACGGAGGGCGGAAGCTCCTCTTCCTTGATAATCGCGATTTCTTTGGGAATCGCCTTGGGAGCCATCAGCTTTCCCGCGTCGAACTGCCGCGGCGGAACTTTGACGACCTTTACCGGAGTGGGCGGCGGAGGCGGCGGAGGAGGAGGCGGCGGCGCGGGCGCCACCAACAAACTTGCCAACTGCGCTTTCGGCAACACATCCGTGAAGATCAGAGGGAGAATGACTAAAACGCCGATAATCGTCATCTGGAGAATGAACGACACGGTCACCGTCCAACTCTTATTTGTCTTCCCAACTCCGTCTACGAAGGTTTGATCAAACATCTCCCGTTCTCCTGTATCCCAAACTGCTGTACTACCCTCGCACGGCCTTCCGCTGGCCGGCCGTCTCCCGGGGCGCGCTCACAGCCGCCGCAGGTTTCCCCGCCCCGCGGAAGTTCTGCCAGAATACCAAAATCGGGCTGGCGATAAAAATCGACGAATACGTTCCCACGATGATGCCTACCACCAGGGCGAACGAAAATCCATTCAGCACATCTCCCCCGAACAACCACAGGGCCAACGCGGTCAACAACGTCAGGCCGCTGGTCAGGACCGTCCGGCTCAGCGTCTGATTGATGCTGAGATTGATCAGGTTCGGCAGCGATTCGCGGCGCACGATCTTCAGATTTTCGCGAATCCGGTCGAATACCACGATGGTGTCGTTCATCGAATAGCCGACCAGAGTGAGCAGAGCCGCCACTACCGTCAGCGAGATCGGCTTGTTGAACAGGGAAAAGAGGCCGATGGTGATGATCGTGTCGTGGAACACCGCGATCACGGCGGCCACGCCGTAGATCCACTCGAAGCGGAACGCGATGTACACCAGCATGCCGCCCAACGCATAAAGCGTCGCCAGGATGGCCTGGCGGCGCAATTCGGCGCCGATCTTGGGACCGACCACCTCGGTCGACAGGATCGTGAACGGGCCGAAGCTTACGTTCGCTTTGAGCGCCTCGATCACTTTCGGGGTTACGCCCATGACGCCGGCAAGCTCGTCGGCGGAGCGAAGAATCCCGCCATGATCGCGCCGGTAGTTGCTGATCGCGGCGGTCAGGTTTTGCAAATCCTGCTCCGAGAGCGGTACGCCAGCTTGCTGGAGGGGCCCACGGAGGCGATCCGCCAGCTCGGTGGCCGAGGAGTTATTGATATCGATCTTCCCGCCGGAATCGCCAAACATCCCACGCAGGGTTTCCTCGATCAACTGCCGGTTCGCGTTCAACTCCTTCTCGTCCTTAATCTCTGTCCCAACCAGAACCTCCGGCTTCCCCGTTACCTGCTGGACCGAGATTTCACCGGGTAGTTTCCCTTCCAGGGCCGTGCGGATCCGCTGTACCGGCGGTTCTTCCGAGAAGCGCAGCCACATCAGAGCGCCGCCCTTGAAGTCGATCCCGTACTGCATCCCCTTCATCCCGATGCTGATCAAACCCGCCGCCGTCAACAGCAGCGATAAACCGATGAAGGGCCACTTCTTGCCGAGGAAGTCGAAGTTAGTATTCTTGAATAATTCCATTGAGCCCGTTACAGCCGGCTTAGAGTGTCAGACACCGGCCAGCCTGAAAAAGTTCCTTCCCCATCCGGCAACCCGGAACAACCCGGCCCGCAAAACGATCCAGGCTACCACAAACTGCCCGGTTTGAAGAAAGGAGGAAGCCATCTTAGATACTGAGGGTCGCGACGCGCTTCTGCCCGCCCAGCTCCCAATTGAAGATCGTGCGGGAAACAAACACCGCCGTAAATACGTTGGCAAAGAGGCCGATGACCAGGGTTACCGCAAAACCCTTCACCGGTCCGGTCCCGAAGAGGAACAGAAACGCGCAGGAAACAATCGTGGTTACGTGCGTGTCGATGATCGTCAGGAACGCCTTGCTGAACCCAGCGTCCACGGCCGCCACCACCGCCTTTCCGGCGCGCAGCTCCTCCCGAATCCGCTCAAAAATCAGCACGTTGGAATCCACCGCCATGCCGATGGTCAGGATGATGCCCGCGATGCCAGGCAGCGTGAGGACGGCCTCAAAGTAGCTCAGCGCGGCGATCAGGATGATGGCGTTCAGGATCAGCGCGAGCGTCGCATTAATGCCGCTGCGCTTGTAATAAATCAGCATGATGGTGACCACGGCGATCACGCCCGCGATACCGCTGACAATGCCCTGCCGGATGGAATCCGCCCCGAGCGAGGGCCCGACGGACCGCTCTTCCAGATATTCAAGGCTGGCGGGAAGCGATCCGGCGCGCAGATTCAGGGCCAGGTCGGCCGCCGCGTCGTGCCCGCCGAGGTTCGTGATCACGCCGCTGTCACTGATTTTGGCTTCGATCGTGGGAGCGCTCAGCACTTTTCCGTCGAGCACGATGGCCAGCCGGTCGCGGATGTGGGCCCCGGTGAACCGCTCGAAGCGCTTGGCGGCGTCCTGGGTAAGCACGAAGTTGGTCTCCCACCCGCCGGTCTGCGCGTTCTGCACCGGTTTGGCATCCCGCAAATCCTGCCCGCGGACCACGGGCTGGCGCGCCAGGATGTAGTATTCTACCGGCTCGCCGCTGCGGGCAGCCGAGGGAAGAATCTGGGAGCTCAGCGGCAAGATGCCGTTCTTGCTCTGCATCGCCTCCTCGCGGGATCCGAAGGGCCCGCCCTGCACCTCGAACAATTGCAGAACCGCGGCCGTTTTCAGGATCTGCTTGATCCGCGCGGGATCGTCCACGCCGGGCAGCGTGACAAGAATCTGGGATTCGCCGCGCTGTTGCACCGTGGCTTCGTTCAAACCGAGACCGTTGATCTTCTTCTCGATCGTATTCATGGTCTGGGTCTGCGTATCGGTGCGGATCCGGAGCGCTTCGCTGGGCTTGACGGTCAGCCGGTAGTCGGTTTCGTTCACCGCGGTGAGAATCCAGACTGTGCCGAAGTTGTCATTCACAATCATGCGGAAATCGCCGGCCTTGGTGCCGGGGATTCCCGTCACGTTGATCTGGATGTCGTTGGCATGATCGAAGTCCGGATCGTTGCGGCTCAAGTCGGTGAACGGGATGGAGGCCTTGGCCAGTTCGTCGCGCAGCCGCTGGATAACGGAGTCGGCCTCCGCTTTGAAGGCGTCCTGCATCTGAATCTGCATAACCAGATTGCTGCCGCCCTTCAGATCAGTGCCAAGCCGGATGTTGTTGTTCCAGTTCTTCACGAGCTCGGCTTTGGATGTCGGAACGCCAATGATTCCGTAGATGCACACTAGCGTCACGGCCACGATGATCAGAAGCCTGATTTTCGTATTGCTGCTCATCGAGATTACTTCCTCTTTTTCGTCCCCGCTCTACTTCTTCTCTTCCAGGGTTTTCTCCGGGTTTACCAGGCTGGCCACGGCGCTGCGCGTGATCTGGAGCTTGATGTTGTCCGGCTTCACCCGCACGATCAAGGTGTCCTGCGCCACGCTGACGACCGTACCGATAATGCCGCCGGTGGTCACCACTTCGTTGCCCGCCTGCAAGCCGGCAATCATCGAAGCCTGCTGCTTCTTCTGGCGCTGCATCGGCATGAACACCAGAAAGTAAAAGATGGCAACGATGAAGATCAGCGGCAGGAAACCGACGATCGGATTCGACGCGGGCTGCTGCTGAAGCCAGAAGGCGAGGTCTTGCATCGGAAAATCTAATGGGTTACTAGGTTACCACTGCGGCGCGCTGCGCGCGCAGAAATGTGGGGAACTCCCCAACCAGTATAGCCTGCCTGATCTGCCCCATGATGTCAAGGTACCGGCGCAGATTATGCATAGTCGCCAGCGTGGAGAACGTCATCTCTTTGGCCAAGAACAGATGGCGAAGGTACGCGCGCGAAAAGTTCCGGCAGGCATAGCAGGCGCAGGACTCATCCACAGGACGGGCGTCTTCTTTATACTGCGCCTGCTTGATGACCACCCGGCCCTGAGAGGTAAATAAGTACCCGTTACGAGCGTTCCGGGACGGCAATACGCAATCCATCATATCGACGCCGCGTGCGACGTATTCGGCCAGATCGTCCGCCATGCCCACGCCCATCACGTAGCGCGGGCGGTCGCGGGGCAACAGCGGCGCGGTGATCTCGGTCATCTCCAGGCTCAAGGCGCGAGGCTCCCCTACGGACAATCCTCCGATCGCGTAGCCTTCGGCGTCTAGCGCCAGCAACTCCTCGGCGCAGTGCCGCCGAAGGTCGGCGTACATCGAGCCCTGGACGATCGGGAAGCAGGCATGTTCCCCGTCCCGGTGACGGCGGTAGTGGCCGTAAGCGGCTTTCGCCCAGCGCAGCGTGCGTCCGGTCGAGGCGCGAGCGGCTTCATGGCTGGCCGGATAGGCCAGGCACTCGTCGAGAACCATCATGATGTCGCTGCCGAATGCGAGTTGCACATCGATGGTCGACTCGGGCGTGAAGAAGTGCGGATCGCCGTTGAGATGCGAACGGAACAATACGCCCTCCTCGGTGACCTTCCGCAACGCATCCAGGCTGAAGACCTGGAAACCGCCGGAATCGGTCAGGATCGCGCGGGGCCAGTTCATAAAATGGTGCAGGCCGCCGAGTTTTCGGATGGTTTCGTGCCCTGGACGCAGGAAAAGATGATAGGTGTTGCTCAAAAGGATTTTGGCGTTCAGATCGTGGAGCAGATCGCGCGCCAGGACGCCTTTGACGGCCGCCTGTGTCCCGACCGGCATGAACACGGGAGTCTCCACGCCGCCGTGGGCCGTATGAAGGATGCCCGCCCGCGCACCGGTTTCCGGGCAGACGGCCTGAAGCTCGAATCGAAACACAGATTCTTATTGTATGGTTCCGACGCCGGGCCGGCTGACCACTTAGCTATTTCTGTTTTACGGTCTCGCTGAGAATCGCTGAGGTCGCCCCGTCCACATTGCTGTCTCCCCCATAGACCGCCTTGATGGAATGGGTGCCGCGGGCTAGCGAAGAAGTCGAGAACGAGGCGGACCCGCCCGCCAGCATGGCAGAGCCGAGCAGGTTCGCGCCATCATAGAAGGACACGCTCCCCGTGGATGCCCCAGGTGATACCTGCGCCGTGAATGTGATTGTCTTACCCACCGTGGACGGGTTCAGGCTGGAACGCAGGGTTACCGAGGCACTCGCTTTATTGACGGTTTCTCCGATCGCCGGAGAAGTGCTTGGGGCATACACGGCATCCCCCAGATAGGCGGCCTTCAGAGTGTGTGCGCCTGTCGCGAGCGGCGAGATCGGGAGGGCAAAGCTGCCAACGCTCAACGCGGCTGTCGCGATCACGGTAGTTCCGTCGAAAATCTGGACCGTCCCAGTGGCTGCTGTTGGGAATACGGTGCCGCTGAGAGTAACAATCTGACCGAACGTAGAAGAACCGGGGGTCGCCGCCAGCGTAGTGATCGTGTTCAGAAGCACTTCTGCGACCGTCGTTCCGGAACTGGCAGCGTATGTGGAATCGCCGCTGTAGTTTGCGTTTATGTAGGCTCCAGCCGCAGTTGGAGTAAACACCAACCGCGCCACGCCGCCGCTTACAGGCACGGTTCCGATCAGCGACCCGTCAGCGATGAACTGCACGGTTCCGGTGACGAAGGCCGGCAAAACCGTGGCAGTAAGCGTAACCGGCTGTCCTTGAAGCGCGGGGTTCGGAGACGCCGAGACGGTGGTCGTAGTCGGGTTCAGATTCACCGTCTCCGACAGAACCGGCGATACGCTGGATTGGTACTGGCTGTCCCCGCTGTACGACGCCGTGATGGAATGCGCGCCGGAACCGGCGGCCGTGACTGGTAAAGATGCAGAACCGCTCACAAGAGTCACGGTTCCCAGGGAATTGCCGCCGTCGAGAAACTCCACGCTCCCTGTGGCCTGGAGAGGTGCGATGGAAGCCGTATAGGTGATCTGCTGGCCGGCATTCGCCGGATTCAGGCTGGAAGTAAGTGAGGTAGTGGTTGGCGTGAACAATGTCACCTGCCGTATGCGCTGGTTCCCTTCATCGGCGATATAGAGATGTCCAACCGCGTCAACCGCAACCCCAACCGGGGCATCCAGGTACGCCGAAGTGGCGGGACCGCCATCGCCCAGAACAGGATACTGCCCCGGCCCGGCAACCGTGGTGATGACTCCGGCGGTGTCTACGCGGCGGATCCGGTTGTTCCCGCCATCCACGATGTATAGGTTGCCCGCCTTGTCAAGAGCCACGTCGTACGGCGTGTACAGACTCGCTTGAATGGCGGGGCCCCCGTCACCTGAGAATCCTTGGACCAGGTTGCCGGCAACCGTGGTCACCGTCTGGGTTACTGCATCGACCCGCCGCACCATTTCATGCATCTGATCGACATAATACAGATTTCCCGCACCGTCCAGCGCCAGGCCGGCCGGAACGAACATCGACACGGAGGTTGCGGGTGCGCCTTCCTCCAGGCTCGACCCGCCCCCGGCATAGGTGGTGATGATTCCCGTGGCCGCATCCACCCGGCGAATCCGTTGATTCCCCGTGTCAGATATGAACAAATTTCCGCTAGTATCTGCGGCAACCCCAAATGGCGTCGACAGACTCACGGACGTGGCCTGGCCGCCATCACCGGAAAATCCGTAGGTGCCATTGCCCGCCACGGTGGTGATAATTCCCGTCGCGAGATTGATTTTTCGCACGCGATAGTTGTTCACGTCGGTGACGTACAGGTTGTCCGAACCGTCGATGGCAATCGCGCTGGGATACCAGAACATGGCGCTGGTCGCCGGGCCGCCGTCGCCGCTGTACCCGCCCACGCCTGTCCCCGCGATGGTCGAAATCCTGCCTGTGGGCGACACCCTGCGAATCACGTTGTTGACGGCATCAACGATGTACATGTTGCCGGCCGTATCGAACACCGTGTCAGCGGGGTCGTACAGGCTGGCGTTTACGGCCGCGCCGCCGTCTCCGCTGTATCCGGCCGTACCATTGCCAGCCACGGTGAGGATTACGCTTGGATCACTTGCCCAAACACTGAACGCGAATGAAATAAGAAGCAGAAAATTCCGCATATACGCTCCAGTATAAGAGTGATTGTTTTAAAAAGGGTGAGAGAACCTTCCTAGGACCAGCAGACTGGTACGTTGCAGTCCAGCGGTCCGTGCGCGGTCCCGGCGCTGCCGCCGAGTTTCCGAAGGGTCTCCGTGAGCATCGCCCGTGTCCCGGGCGGCGGGGACACCACCGTTTCAATATCGCCGTGGGCCGTATGAAGAATGCCCGCCGGCGCGCCCGGTTCCGGACAGACGGCTTGACGCTCGAACGCTCAGGCGACCGGCACGGCCGACCGCACCGGCGTTAGAACGGACTGCTTTCGCGTTGTGAAGTACGACATCAGGTAAAGCGAAGCGGCCAGCAGCAACAGCCCGCGCAGCCCCATCCACATGGATAGCGATTCCAGCAAGCCGCCGACCAGCGCACCGAACAGGTTCGATCCAAGCGCGGCGCCGGCGAATCCCGCGACGGCGAAGGTCCGGATGAACAGGATGCCGGCAAAAAACACCGGGCTGCACAGCACCAGAACGGCCCCGGCGATTCTCACCGCCCGGGACTCCGCCAGCAGATTCGAAACCGGGACCAGATAGGCGACCCCCAGCGTGAGGAACAAACCCGCGTAAACCAGCGAAGCCGGAAGGCGGCGCCCCGCGCGTTCGAGCAAATTCGCGCCCACGATCAGAATCAGGATTCCGGAAATCGTGATCGAGTTCACCAGCCAAGTGGTTCCGAACAACAAAGCCATGCGGCTGACAATTTGCGACTCGAGCAGCATGAATCCGGCGCCAAGAAAAAAGAATGGCCACTGGATATCCCGCACAGGAACCGAGGCCCGCCGCAGGAGGTGCCAGCAAACGATCGTCAGCAGCAGCGAGATCAGAATCACGCTGCTCGGCAGGCCCGGCGCGCGCTGGTAAAAGAACGGCCAATCGTCCGTAGTCGGGCGAGCTTCGGCCAGCGCAACGTTCGCGTGCGTGTCCAGATAGCGTTGCAGACCCGGCTCTCGGATCGCGGCATCGATGCGCTCGCGGTTGCCGGCAACCATGAAGGTTCCGGGCGAAACAGTGAAAGACTGGTCGGCTCCGAACACCACCGGCGCGACTCCGAATACCTCGGTGAGCGCCGATTTCAGGCGGCCGGCGATGAAAGGCTTCACGACCTGGAATTTCACCACCATGACGCCGTCAGGCGTGAGCAGCTTTTTCGCCGCCGTCAAAGCTTCCTGCGTGTACACGTAATTGTCGATACGGATGTTGGAGTAATGCGAGCTGGTGGTATGCGAATCCAACAGAGAAAATGTGATCAGATTGAAGCGGTCCGGTGCGTTCTGCATATAGCTGCGCGCGTCGTCATTGATCACGGTGACACGGGCATCCGCATACGGCTGCTCCGGGTGCAGGCGCTTGCCCAGTTGCAGGATCATGGGATCGATCTCGACGGCGGTAACCTGCCCCGCCCCGTTGCGGAGAGCCGCCGCGACGTCGTTGCCCATTCCCGCGCCGAGAACCAGCACAGCCGGCGGCTTCCGGTAAAAGTGATACGGCAGATTGTAGGCGTTCCATTCTGGCGGCACTCCTGCGAACAGCGCCGGGTGCGACAGGACAAAGCGATCCGAGAGATTCACGACGTACTGGTACCAGTTGTCGTTGGTCATGAGCTGATACGCGACCACGTCGCCCTGATACCTGGTCTCGGCCCAATGCAGCTTCTGGTAAGGAGACCAGTCCGTGCGCCCGCCGGTCGTATCCAGACCCGGAATCATGAGTTTCTCCACGGACGCATTCGAGTCGGGCAGGCTGACGAACATGGTTGCGAATGCGGTCACAGCGGCGATCGCCACCCGCACCCGCCAGGTCCTGAATCCGAGCGCCAGCAGCACCCCGGCTACGATAAACCAGACGGCAGGAGGCTGGTAAAAGAGGCACAGGACCGTGTATAACAGGATTCCGAGGAAGCTCCCGGCGATGTTTACGGAGTAGCTCAGAATTCCGTCCTGTGCGCGCTCCATCAGACGCGCGACGGCCTGACCGACCGGGATGAAGCTGATCGACAGAAGCACGAACATCGGAATGACGATGGCCATAACGATAGCGATCCCGCCGAGGGCGTCCTGCCCGGACGGCATCACCGGCACGCCCCAGACGTCCACTTCGGTGCTCGATCCGAGTAAGGACGTGAACGTTCGAATCAGGTCCCGCAAGGCCGGCCAAGGCAATTTGATCAACAGCGAGAAATACACCATGGGAGCCAAAGTGGCGAGCAGATTTAGGGGTTGGCGGCACAAATAAGCCCCCAACCCGAAGCCCAGGAAGCAGGCGATGAGGACGAAGTTCTTGAAGTACGCGAAGATGCTGATCTCGGAAGAGATCCAGCGGATCATCAGCAGTTCCAGAAACAGTCCGGCGGCGCTGATGATCAGCAACTGGTGCGGCGCGTTCGCGAGCGCATCCTCGGGAAGCTCCAGGGCGGTTGCCCAGCGAGGTTTGGGCTTCTTGCGCGCGGGCCGGTAAATATCAGAGAGGGCCAGAGCGCTGAACAATCCGACCCAGACAATCACGCCAAGAGGAAGAATCATCGTAAAAGTCCTGAAGGGAATGACCTCTCTCATGTTTTCGGCCGATCTGCGGCGTGGCATTAGCCGGGCTAGCCTGTTGAGAACACGGCAGCAGGCGGTCCCGAAGACAACTCATTTCAGGTTGGCTCGGCTGCTACGATGGGACATACCTCGAAAAAATGCCCCTCCGGTTCTATAACAGCCTGACGCAGCGCCTGGAGGAGTTCGCTCCGCTGCACGATAACGTCGTCCGCATGTACACGTGCGGCCCCACGGTTTACAACTACGCCCATATCGGGAACTTTCGCTCGTTCGTGTTCCCGGACATTCTGCGCCGCTGGCTGCGCGCGCGCGGATATACGCTCGACCACGTGATGAACATCACCGATGTGGACGACAAAATCATCCGCGACGCCGCCGCGGCCCACAAGCCGATCCAGGAGTTCACCGCGGTCTACACCAAAGCCTTTCTGGAGGACACTGCGATGCTGCGCCTGGAGCGGCCCGAACGCATCGTCGAAGCCACCAAGCACATCGACGACATGGTGACGGCAATTCAACAGCTCGAGCAGAAGGGCTTCACGTATGTGAGCGAGGGGTCCGTGTATTACCGGATCGCGAACTTTCCGGAATACGGCAAGCTCTCGCACAACGATTTCAGCGGCATCCGTCCGGGCGCACGCGTCGATGTGGACGAGTACGACAAAGCAGACGCGCGCGATTTCGTGTTGTGGAAAGCCCAGAAAGACGGCGAGCCGGCCTGGGATACGCCCATCGGTAAGGGCCGTCCCGGCTGGCACATCGAGTGCTCCGCCATGGCGATGAAGTATCTGGGCTCGACGCTCGATATTCACACCGGCGGCGTCGATCTGACGTTTCCGCACCATGAAAACGAGATCGCGCAATCCGAGGCGATCACCGGAAAACCATTCGTGCGCTTCTGGCTGCATTCCGAGCATCTGAGCGTGGAGTCCCAGAAGATGTCGAAGTCGCTCGGCAATGTGTATACCTTGCGCGATCTGGTTGCGAAAGGCTTCGCTCCGGAAGCGCTTCGCTATCTGCTGGCGTCGGTGCCGTACCGCAAGAAGCTGAATTTCACCTTTGACGGGTTGAAGGCCGCGACGACGGCGATCGAACGGCTGCGGAATTACAAGCTGCGCCTGGAGACGGACAAATTCGCAGCCGGAACCAATGAGGCGCTCGAGGCGCGGACGCGCGCCGCATGGGACGCGTTCGATGCGGCCATGGACGACGATCTGAATACCGCGGGCGCGCTGGGCGCGGTGTTCGAATACGTTCGCGACACGAATACGGCCATGGATGCCGGCGAGTTTCTTGCCGGCAACGTGCCCTCGGCGCTCGAATTTCTGGCGCACTTCGATTCGATTTTCGATGTGCTCAAGCCCTCCTCGCGCGCTGGTGGCGGGCTCTCCGACGCGGAGGTGGACGCACTCATCGCGGAGCGGACGGCCGCCAAGAAGGCACGCAATTTCGCGCGCGCCGACGAGATTCGGGCGCAGCTTGCGGCTCAGGGTGTGATCCTCGAAGACACCAAGGAAGGAGTACGCTGGAAACGGTCATGAAAATCGAAAGCAAGACCGTTCACTGGGGCGACCGCCGCAAGGCCGGCAACTTCATTCCGGTCACCACGCCCATCTACACGGCCGCAAGCTATGTGTACGAGTCGATGGAGCAGCTCGACCGGGTGTTCGCGCTCGAGGAATCCGGACCTTCGTACGCACGCTACGACAATCCGACGCGTTCGGTGCTGGAAGAGGTCGTGCGGGAACTGGAGGGCGGGGCGGGCGCGATCGCCTGCGCTTCGGGCATGATCGCGATCCAGACTGCGCTGATCGCGGCTCTGATGGATCGCCGCAAGCACGTGGTCGCCGCCAACATGATGTACGGCGCGACGACTGCTCTATTAATGAACGTGCTCGGCCCGCTGGGCGTCGAGACCGCCCAGGTGGACGTGTGCGATCTGGCGGCAGTGAAAGCCGCCCTGGAGGAAGCGAAACCCGGCGCGATGATCCTGGAGACGGTTTCGAATCCTCTGCTGCGGGTGGGCGCGCTGGATAAAATCGCCGCGCTGTGCCGCGCGGCGGATGTCCCGTTGATCGTCGACAACACCTTCGCCACGCCGCTGCTGATCCGGCCTCTGGAACTGGGCGCGAGCATCGTGTGTCACAGCGCCACGAAATACCTGGCGGGCCATGGGGACGTGCTGGGAGGCGTGATCGTCGCCGACAAGGCGCACTATGATACGATCCGAACGCTTTGCCGCACCACGGGTCCGGTCATGGGGCCGTTCGAGAGCTATCTGACGCTGCGCGGCATCAAGACCCTGGCGCTGCGCGTGGAGCGGCAGTGCGCGAATGCCTGCAAGGTCGCATCCTGGCTGGCGACGCATCCGCGCGTTGAGCGAACGTTCTTTCCCGGCGATCCCAAGCATCCCGACAGCGAAACCATCGCGCGCCTGTTTCCGCCGAATCGCTTCGGCGGGCTGGTTTCGTTCGAGCTGAAGAACGCTGGACGCGCCGAAGTATTTCGCTTCCTGGAGAGGCTGAAAATGGTGGTGCGCGCGACGTCGCTGGCCGACGTGCACAGCCTGATTCTGTATCCGGCCATGGCTTCGCACCGGGATCTCTCGCCCAAGCACCGCGAGCGGCTGGGGATTCGCGATAACCTGCTGCGGATCTCGGCCGGGATTGAGGCACCCGAGGACATCCTCGCGGATCTGGAGCAGGCGCTGGCAGATTGAAAAACCTGCTATACTTGAATTTCATGTTTGCAGCCCGGCATCCTCGCCACCATCACCACCATGCACATGGCGCGCAGCGGGCTCACAGATAAACAGCAGCTCTGAAGTGAAAACAAACTGAGCCCGCCGGAAACGGTGGGCTTTTTCGTTATGGGAACCTATATGCAACTCGATTTCAGCAAGCTGGACGGCCTGGTGGCCGCGGTGATTCAAGATTGGAAAAGCGGGCGCGTCCTGATGGTCGGCTTTATGAATGAGGAGGCGTTTCGCAAGACGGTGGAAACCGGCAACGCCGTGTTCTACAGCCGCTCGCGGAACAAGCTGTGGCTCAAGGGCGAAACCTCCGGTCACAAGCTGGTGGTCAAGGAAATTTCGACCGATTGCGATCGCGACGCGGTTCTGTTGAAAGTCGAGGCGCTCGGCCCGGGAGTCTGTCACGAAGGCTACCAGAGCTGCTTTTTCCGGCAGCTTGAAGGCAGCGACTGGAAGATTACGGAGGCGCGCGCGTACGATCCGGACGCCGTGTACGGGAACTGATGAAACTGAAACTCGGCATTCCCAAAGGCAGTCTGGAAACCGCGACGGTCGAGCTGTTCCGCCGCGCCGGATTTCAGATCACGATCAACAGCCGGTCGTATTTTCCTTCGATTGACGATCCCGAAATCGAATGCATGCTGATTCGCGCCCAGGAAATGGCGCGTTACGTGGAAGACGGCGTCCTGGACGCCGGACTCACCGGCCGCGACTGGGTGCAGGAAAACAACGCGCAGGTTCACACCGTCGCCGACCTGATCTACGCCAAGCAGAGCTTCGGCAAAGTGCGCTGGGTGCTCGCCGTGCCGGAATCGTCGCCGGTGCAATCGGTAAAGGATCTGCAAGGAAAGGTGATCGCCACCGAGCTGGTGGCGGCCACAGAGCGGTATCTGAAGTCGCACGGCGTCACGGCCAAGGTCGAATTCAGTTGGGGCGCGACCGAAGTCAAGCCCCCCGAACTGGCGGACGCGATTGTGGAAGTCACCGAAACCGGGTCTTCCCTGCGCGCCAACAAGCTGCGCATTGTCGAGACGGTAATGGAATCGAACACCCAGCTCATCGCCAACAAGAACGCGTGGGCCGATTCCTGGAAGAACCGCAAGCTGTGCGATATCAAAATGCTGCTCGAAGGCGCCATCAACGCGCTCGGCAAGGTCGGGCTGATGCTGAACGTCGAAAAGAAAAATCTCGACAACGTGCTGGGCGTGCTGCCGGCGCTCAAGAAGCCGACCATATCGCCGCTGAGCGAGGGCGAGTGGCTGGCGCTGAACACAATTCTCGATGAAACCACGGTCCGCACCATCATCCCGCGGCTGAAGGAAGCCGGAGCGCAGGGCATCGTCGAGTATCCGCTGAACAAGATCGTAATGTAGGTCGGCCTAATGATCCGGATCCTCGAATATCGCGACGCGCAGGCGCTGATCGCACGCAAATCGCAGCGGCTGGAAGACGCCGAACGGATTGTCGCGCCGATTCTGGAAGACGTGCGCCGCGAAGGCGATGCCGCGCTGCTGGCCTACGCCGGCAAGTTCGATGGCTTCGAGGGCTCGAGCGTCCGGATTCCCCTCCATGGAACGCTCGAACCCGAATTCGGGCGGGCCGTGCGCATCGCCGATGCCAATATCCGCGAATATGCGCGCCTGCAACTGCCCGCCGAGAAGCTGGTGGAGTATCCGGACGGCCGAAAGCTCGGGCAGATCGTGCGGCCGCTCGACTCGATGGGCGCCTATACGCCCGCGGGGCGCTATCCCCTGCCTTCGACCCTGCTGATGAACATTATTCCGGCGCAGGTGGCCGGCGTGAAAACCACGTGCGTGGCGTGCCCGCACCCGAGCGCGGAAATCCTGGGAATCGCGGCATGGCTCGGGGTGACGCACTTTTTCCAGATGGGCGGCGCGCAGGCGATCGCGGCGTTCGCATTCGGCACCGCCACAGTCCCGCGCGTCGATCGGATCGTCGGTCCGGGAAATATTTATGTCGCGGCGGCGAAGAAGCTGCTGGCGGGCGAGACGGGGATCGATTTCGTCGCGGGGCCCACCGAAATCCTGATCATCGCCGGCGACGGCAACCCGGAATGGATCGCCGCGGACATGCTGGCGCAGGCTGAGCACGACGTGGACGCCGCAGCGATTCTGCTGACAACCTCGCGCGAACTGGCTGCGGACGTCGCAGCGGCGCTGGAAAGGCAGCTCCACTCCCTGCCGACGGCATCCGTGGCGCGTCCGTCGATCGAGAACAACGGCGCCATTATTATCGTCGATTCGCTCGAACGCGCGGTGGAGTTCTCGAACTCGTGGGCGCCGGAACATCTGGCTCTGCACGATCCCAAACTGCTGGGCTCGGTTCAGAACGCGGGATCCATTTTTCTGGGGCCGTCGAGCCCGGAAGCCGCGGGCGATTACGCCTCAGGTCCGAATCACGTGCTGCCGACTTCGGGGCAGGCCCGCCTGCGGGGCGGATTATCGGCAGCGGATTTCGTAAAAGTGATTTCCGTTCAGGAACTGAGCCCCCAAGCTCTGAAAGCGATCGCGCCCGCGGTGACCACGCTGGCCCGCGCGGAAGGTCTCGAAGCGCACGCGCGATCGGTCGAGGTGCGGCATGGCTGACGCGCTTGCTCCCCGCGCGGCGATCCGCGCGATGGCCCCGTATGCTCCGCCCTCAGCGGGCCGCGCCGGGAAACTGCGGTTGGACTTTAACGAGAATACTGTCGGCTGCTCGCCCAAAGTGATCGAGTGCGTGCAGAAGTACCTGACGGCCGACCACCTGGCGATCTACCCCGAGTATCAGGACGCGCGGCAGGATCTGGCGGCGTTTTTCCGGGTTTCGCCCGACGAGTTCACCATTACCAACGGAACGGATGAAGCGATCCAGCTTCTGATCAACACGTTTGTCGAGGGCGGCGACGACACTCTGCTGCTCAAGCCGTCTTACGCCATGTATCGTTTCTACGCGGAAGTGGCGGGCGCGTCCGTGCGCGAGGTCGAGTACCGCCGCGATTTGAAATTTCCAGTGGCCGAATTCCTGGATGCGCTGCGTCCGGAGACTCGTGCGATTCTGATTGCAAACCCGAACAATCCCACCGGCTCCGCGATTGGGCTGCAGGAAATAGAACTCATTCTGGAAACGGCTCCCGAAGCCGCAGTGCTGATCGACGAGGCGTATTTCGAGTTTTACGGTGTGACCGCCCTGCCCTGGATCCGCAAATACAAGAACCTGTTCGTCAGCCGCACGTTTTCGAAATCCTACGGAATGGCGGCGATGCGCTGCGGGTGCCTGTTCACGTGCGCCGGGAATGCCGCCTGGATTCGGAAAGCGCAATCGCCGTACAGCGTGAATATGCTTGCCGTGATCGCCGCCCGCGCGGCGGTGCAGGATCGGGAATACCTCGCGCAATACGTGGGCGAAGTGCTCGCCGCGCGCGAGCTGGCGTATGTGGGCTTGGAGAAGCTGGGCATCCGCTATTTTTCCAGCCAGGCGAATTTCGTGCTGTTCCAGGCGGGCGAACGCGCCATTCCGATCCGCGATGCGCTTCGCGAGCGAGGCGTTCTGGTGCGCGACCGCAGCTACGAAATTCCGGGATGCGTCCGCGTCACCATCGGCACGCGGGCTCAAATTGCGCGGTTTCTTGCCGAACTGGAGGATTTGTGGAAGGCATAATCGTCTTCGACATGGACGGAGTGCTCGCCGAAGTCACCGAGTCCTATCGCGAGGCCATCGTGCAGACGGTCGAGCACTTCACCGGCAAGCGGATCGCGCGCGATCTGATTCAGGATTACAAGAACCGCGGCGGCTGGAACAACGATTGGGCGCTTTCACAGAAGATCGCGGCGGATCTGGGCGTCGAAGTCCCGTATGACACGGTAGTTGATTATTTCAACGAGATTTTTATCGGCACAAACGGCGACGGCCTGATCCAGCGCGAGTCCTGGTTTCCGAAAGCCGGGCTGCTGGCGCGCCTGCGCAAACGGTTCGAGCTGGCGATCTTCACCGGCCGGCTGCAATACGAAGCTGAGATCACGCTGAACCGTTTTGCACCGGAATGCAAATTCAATCCGCTGCTGTGCGCCGAACATGTCACCAGATCCAAGCCCGATCCGGAGGGTCTTCTCCGGATCCAGCAAATGCATCCCGGGCGGAAGCTGTGGTACGTCGGCGATACCGTGGATGACGCCCGTTCGGCTCGGGCGGCCGGCGTGCCATTCATCGGCGTCGCCGCGAACAACCACATCCGGCGCGACGAAATCCTGCGCCTGTTCGCGCAGGAGAGGGCGGTAGCCATAGTCGAAAACGTGAACGAAATCGAGACCGCTTTATGAGACGCGCGGCGCTCCAACGCAACACCAAGGAAACGCAGATTCGCGGACAGCTCGCGATCGAGGGCCGCGGAGCGTACGAAATTTCCACGGGCATCCGCTTCCTCGACCACATGCTGGAGTTGTTCGCCAGGCACGGCGGGTTCGACCTGAAGCTAATCGCCAAAGGCGATTTGGACGTGGACCAGCATCACACCGTGGAAGACGCGGGGATCGTGCTGGGCCAATTATTCGCCAAAGCCTTGGGGGACAGGCGCGGCATCAATCGCGCGGGCTATTTCGTGTTGCCCATGGATGAGACGCTGGCCGTAGTCGCCGTCGATCTGGGCGGACGGCCGGCGCTGGTGTACAGGGACCTGGTTAAAACCCGCCTGGTCGGCGACCTGCAAACCGAGCTGGTGGAGGATTTCTTCGGCGGGTTCGTGAACCACGCGGGAGCGAATCTGCACGCGAACGTGCTGTACGGGCGTTCGAACCACCACAAAATCGAGGCGATCTTCAAATGTTTCGCGCGGGCGATGCGTTACGCCTGCTCCAAAGATGCACGTCTGAAGCAACAGCTCCCCTCAACGAAGGGTTTATTATGATCGGCGTTTTCGATTACGGCGCAGGCAATCTTCGCTCGGTGCAAAACACGCTGGGTGCGATCGGCGCCGAGTATCAACTCATCCGCGACGCAGCAGGAATTCGCCAGACTGAGAAACTGATCCTTCCCGGAGTCGGCCACTTCGGCCAAATGATGCGCGCGCTGGATGCCATGGGCGTGAGAGAGGCGCTGGTGGAGCGAATCCGCGCGGGAGTTCCGTTTCTGGGGATCTGCCTTGGCTTGCAGGCGCTGTTTGAAACCAGTGAAGAAGCTCCGGGCCTGCGCGGGCTCGGAATTTATCCCGGCGAAGTGAAGCGATTCCAGGGAGAGGTTCGCATTCCGCACATGGGTTGGAACCAGGTTCAACCGCTGCGCGCCTGCCGCCTGCTGAAGGGAGCCGGCGAGAAGCCATTCCTGTATTTCGCCCACAGCTACTACTGCCCGGTGATCGCCGAGACCGCGGCGACGTGCGAATACACGGTCCCCTATACGGCCATGCTGGAAAACGGCAGCGTGTACGGCGTCCAGTTTCACCCCGAGAAATCCGGGGCCGCCGGACTGCAAGTCGTCCGCAATTTCGTGGAGGCCTGAACCGTGCTCGCGAAACGTATCATTCCCTGCCTGGATGTGACTGGCGGCCGCGTGGTCAAGGGTACCAATTTTCTGAACCTGCGCGATGCAGGCGATCCCGTGGAGCTGGCCGCGCGCTATAACGAACAGGGCGCGGATGAGCTCGTGTTTCTGGATATTACGGCTTCGAGCGATGACCGCGACACGATGGTGGACGTAGTGGCGCGAACGGCTCGAGAGGTGTTCATCCCGCTTACTGTGGGCGGAGGAGTTCGCAGCGTCGAAGACGCTCGCCGGATCCTGCACGCGGGAGCCGATAAAGTCAGCATCAATACCGCGGCCGTGCGGCGTCCCGAGCTGATTACCGAATTGAGTGAGGAATTCGGGGCGCAGGCGGTGGTGCTGGCCATCGACGCGCGGCGCCGCCGCACGCAAGTTACCTCCGGGGAACACGCCGCCTGGAACGTGCATACTCGCGGCGGCCGGCACGACGAGGGAGTGGACGCCGTGGCCTGGGCCAGCCGCGGCGAACAGCTGGGCGCCGGCGAAATTCTGCTTACCTCGATGGATACCGATGGAGTCCAGACCGGGTTCGATTGCGCGCTGGTACGCGCCGTCCGCGAAGCGACGCACATCCCGGTGATCGCGTCCGGGGGGGCCGGAAAGCCGGAGGATTTTTTTGAAGTGCTGATCGGAGCGGGAGCAGACGCCGCGCTGGCCGCCTCGATCTTCCACTACGGAACCTACACAGTCGGTGAGCTGAAGGAGTTCCTCACAGCGCGCGGCGTGCCCATAAGAAAATGATCATCCCCTGCATCGATCTCATGGGCGGGAAGGTCGTCCAGCTCGTCCAGGGTCGCGAGAAAGCCCTGGAGGGAGATGCGCCCCTGGAGATGCTGCGCAAGTTCGCGGCTTTCCCGGAAATCCAGGTCATCGATCTGGATGCCGCCATGGGAAAGGGCGAAAACGCCTCGATCATCGAGTTGCTCGCGTCCCGTGCGCGCTGCCGCGTCGGCGGCGGCATCCGAACTCCGGATCGTGCGCGCCGCCTGGTCGCTCAAGGCGCGTGGCGGGTGATCGTCGGCACGGCTGCTTTCACGCCCGCGCTGGAGGAGATCGCCGCTGCCGTGGGTCCCGAGCGCGTGATCGTAGCGCTCGATTCCAAGGGCGGCAAGATCGTCGTCAAGGGCTGGCGGGAAGCGACTAATTTCACGGCCGAGGATGTGATCGGCCGCCTGGAGCCGTTTTGCAGCGGCTTCCTGTGTACGTACGTGGATAAAGAAGGAATGATGCAGGGCACGGATCTGGAATGGTTCCGCCGTCTGAGAGCCGCAACCAAGCACGAGATCACCGCGGCCGGCGGAATCACAACCGTTGGGGACATCCGCGCGCTGGCGGCGATAAATGTCCATGCGGCGCTGGGCATGGCGATCTACACGGGAAAACTCGATCTGGCCGAACTGGCGGCGATCGCGCGCTGACCGCCGGCTACAGTATTTGCGCCGCGACTCTCGACGATGTGGACACCATCACCGGTCGCCGGCGGCGGATGTCTTGCGACATCAAGATCTGGGATTTCAGCCTACGAACGAGACGCGTGTGTTCTTAGGCGGGCAGTAACTCGCGAGGCTGCGCGATCCAATAATCCGGCTCCCAGCGCGACATCTGCCGGCGATCTCCGTAGCCCCAGGTGACCGCGCATGTACGCACTCCCGCGCGGCGGCCCGCTTCCATATCGGCCGCGGAATCACCCACCAGAAGACACTCCTCCGGAGTTGCGCCGAGCGCCTTCAGTGCGGTCAGGATCACGTGGGGTTCCGGCTTTGCGGGAAATCCGTCAGTGCCCTGGACGTGATCGAAATGCGCGAGAAGTCCGAACTGTTCCAGCACATCGCGCGTCGTGCGGCTGGTTTTCGTAGTGGCTGTCGCCTTGCGTCCGCCCAGCGAGGCCAGCATATCGGCGACTCCGGGGAAAACGCGGGTGCAGGCATGCTTCCGGTCCCAGTAGGTCGTGCGGTAACTCTGAATGAGAGAATCGACCTGTCCGTCGCGGAAGCCTATGTCCCGAAACAGATCAATCAGGTGGCGGCCAATGTAGCCGCGCAGAATCGTTTCAGAAACGTCCGTGCGGCCGTGCGCGGCCAGGACCTCGATCTGCGCCGCGCAGATATCCGGCGCCGAGTCCACCAAAGTCCCGTCTACGTCGAACAGGTAGACGGGAAACCGAGGAATCGTGCTCAATCTTTACGCCGGCTGCGGGCCGCCTTCCGGAAGGATTCCGGGCATCCGCCGTCCCGGTTCCGGCTTCAGGATGTGCTGGGATGGCCCGTCTTCCGGCGGAACGGAACGAGGACTGTCCATAGCGGCAAGCGGCTCGCCGGCGATCAACTGCCGGACTTCCGCTCCGTCCAGAACTTCACGTTCCAGCAGCGCCAGAGCGATGCGCTCCAGCGCGTCGGATTTCTCCTCGATGATCGTGCGGGCCCGGTTATAACCGTCCGAAACCAGCTTCTTCACCTGCTCGTCGATGCGGATGGCTGTGGCTTCGCTGTAATCGCGGTGTTGGGCGATTTCGCGGCCCAGGAAGATCTGCTCCTCGCGTTTGCCGAAACTCAGCGGACCCAGTTCGCTCATGCCCCACTCGCAGACCATCTTCCGCGCCATGTCCGTAGCGCGCTCGATGTCGTTGCCTGCGCCGGTGGTGATGTGGTGCATAAAGATCTCTTCGGCGATGCGGCCGCCCATAAGGATCGCGAGCTGCGCCTCCAGATATTCCTTGTGATAGGAGTGCTTGTCATCCAGCGGAAGCTGCATCGTCAGGCCCAGCGCCATGCCGCGCGGGATGATCGTAACCTTATGGAGCGGATCGGCGAACGGCGTCAGCGCCGCTACCAGCGCGTGCCCGGCTTCGTGGTACGCCGTGTTTTTCTTCTCTTCGTCGCTGATCATGAGGCTCTTGCGCTCCACGCCCATCATGACCTTGTCTTTGGCCAGCTCGAAGTCGTACTGCGTGACGACCTTGCGATTCTGGCGCGCCGCCACCAGAGCGGCCTCGTTCACCAGGTTGGCCAGGTCAGCCCCGGCGAATCCCGGAGTCCCGCGCGCGACCACCGTCAGATCGACGTCGTCGGCAAGGGGGACTTTCTTGGTGTGGACCTTCAGAATCTGCTCGCGCCCTTTGACGTCCGGCCGCCCGACCACGACGCGCCGGTCAAAACGGCCCGGCCGCAGCAGCGCCGGATCCAGCACGTCGGGGCGGTTGGTGGCCGCCACCAGGATCACGCCTTCGTTCGATTCGAATCCGTCCATCTCCACCAGCAACTGGTTGAGAGTCTGCTCGCGTTCGTCGTGCCCGCCGCCCAGGCCCGCTCCGCGATGCCGTCCGACAGCGTCGATTTCATCGATGAAAATGATGCACGGGGCGTTCTTCTTGCCTTGCTCGAAGAGGTCGCGCACGCGGCTGGCGCCGACGCCCACGAACATCTCGACGAAATCCGAGCCGGAGATCGAGAAGAACGGAACGTTCGCCTCGCCGGCGATGGCGCGCGCCAGAAGCGTTTTGCCGGTTCCCGGAGAACCGATCAGCAGAACGCCCTTGGGAATGCGTCCGCCCAGTTTCTGGAATTTTTGGGGCTCGCGGAGAAACTCGATGATCTCCTGCAATTCTTCCTTGGCTTCTTCCACTCCCGCCACGTCTTTGAACGTGACCTTCTTTTGCTGCGAGGAGTGCAGCCGGGCGCGGCTCTTCCCGAAGCTGAGCGCCTTGTTGCCGCCGCTCTGCATCTGCCGCAGCATGAAAACCCAGAATCCGATCACCAGCGCGAACGGAAGGAATGTTCCGAGCAGATTCACCCAGTTGCTGCCGTTATCCTGCACCACCGAAACGGCGACGCCTTTGTCGAGCATCAGCTTCTGGAAATCCGTGAACGCGGGCGGAACGGTGGAGTGGAATTCCTCGCCGTTCTTGTATTTCCCCTGGATGTCGCCGGTGGTGGCGTTGAACGTCGCGCGTTCCACTTTGCCGTCGGTGACGTCGCGATACAGATCAGAGAATTGAGGCGTTTTACCCGGATTGGGTGAATGGCGGAAGACCGCCCACACCAGCACGACCAGGCACAGGACGATCAGCCACAGGACGGCGTTTCTTACGTTAGAATTCATGAGTTTCTTAACTTCCCCCGAGTGCTGCCCTTCCTGACGAAGCGGCCCCTCATTTTTAAAGACGTTACAAAAAGACCAAACGATTCATCGTTTCGCCGGAATCTCGCGGATCCGGAACCCGAAGCTTGCCCCGCTGCCCGATCCACTCGCATACTCCGCCGCCGGACCGAAGTCCCGAGCCCACAGGATCTTATCCCCCCAACAAAGAATCGGCCAGAATTGGCGGCGCCAAGAGGGTACGCGCCCGCGCTGGAACAGCTCCTTGAGCTTCCACTCTCCGCTATGGCCGGCAGGACGATAGCGGTCACCTCGCCTCCAGCCGCGGAGTACCAATCCCTCAGGAATCTTCCGGAAGTATAGATCCGCCTTCAGCGTAGCACACGCAACAGCACCCCGCTTCTGGCGAATAACATCCAAACAAATCATGGAATTGCCGTCGGGCGCCAGACGGCAGCCCGGGATTTCCAGCGCTCCTTCGCCGGGGGGCTCCGGAAGCCGGCCCGGTACTTCCAGCCGCACCCAATCAAACGACCGTATCGCGCGCAGCCCCAAAAATTCGGCGCTCCCGCCCGACTCGGGGAGTCCCAGTATCCGTTCCACATGGTCGAACTCGATCCCGAGCAGATTCCCCTTCACCTGCCGGATCGCGTGCCGGAGCATCCGCCTCGCGACCGCGCGGGGCAAACGGGCAAGCTCTCCCGCACGGATCTCCACAGCACCTTCGGAAACCAGCAGCAGTTCTTTCTCACGCCGCGCAATCTCGGCCGTCCACCACAACTCTTCCTGGTATGCCAGATCCGCGGTTTGCGCCAGAATCTGGCTCAGGCGAGGGTTCCAGTCCCGCTTCAATTGCGGCAAGAGTTCATTGCGGATCCGGTTGCGCGCGAATCTCGGCTCCAGGTTGGTCGAATCTTCGCGCCAGGGAATCGCGCGGGTTCTGAGGAAGCCCAGCACGTCGTCGCGCGTGACTCCCAGCAGCGGCCGGATGAGACTGTCGGCGGTCACCGGCAGGATACCCGCGAGGCCGGCCAGCCCCGAGCCTCGCAGCAAGCGGAAGAGAACCGTTTCCGCCTGATCGTCCAGCGTGTGGCCGAGCGCGATACGGTCCGCCAACCCGCGCTGGATCAATTCACGGAAAAACTTGAGCCGCTCGCGGCGCGCGGATTGTTCCAGGTTCCCCGCAAGCGGTTTTCCGGCAGCAGAGTAGAATTCCAGGCCAAGGTCGCGCGCCAGGGCGGCCACAAAGCGCTCGTCCTGGTCTGAGGCCTCGCCGCGCAGCTTGTGGTTGAAATGCGCGATCCCGGCGAGCGGGACCCTCAGTTCGCGCAGGACATGCGCGAGGCACACCGAATCCGGTCCGCCCGAGACCGCGACGGCGACGCGCGCGCCCGGAGCAAGCATCTTGTAGCGGGAAATCGTGGCCCGGACGCGCTCCAGCACGCTCCTATTATGGCCTTGCGGGGTCTGGGGCTACCGCGCCCGTCGGATTTGGATCCCGCCCCCCGAGGTGCGTAACTGGAGTAACGGCCCTCCACCGTTGATCGCCGCACGCAAGCTGCTGCGATCACGCGATCTCGAAGATACCGGGAAGTCCGTCGAAACCGAGCCCCCACTGGTGCTGGCCTCCACCTCCACGCGGGCGTTACTCGCGAGGTCCACGCGAATACTCCCGCCTGAGGTGGATAAGCGCGACTCCTCCGCCGGCTGTGCCAACAGGGAAGCAGTCACATTGCCCCCGGACGTCGATGCATCGATCGCTCCAGTACAGTCGCGAATGGAAATTCCGCCACCCGAGGTGCGCGCACGTACCCGCCCGCCAGCACGGTTGACGTGAATCGACCCGCCGCTGGTTTCCGCGTCCACCTCGCCTGCCGACTCCTCAATGCGGATTGTCCCGCCGGAGGTGTGCAGCACCGCTTTCCCTTTACTCGCGGCCAAAGTGATACTTCCGCCCGAAGTCGAGCCGTTCACCGCGCCGTCGATGCGCCCAAAGCTCAAGGATCCTCCGGAGGTGCGCGCCGCTACCGCGCCGGTGAGATCGCCCACCTGAATCGAGCCCCCGGAGGTGCTCAGGTCCACGCTCATCTGCCGCGGCAGGCTCACTCGATATTCGATGTGCCGCAACCACGTGTACTCCAGGCAACGATCGTCGTGGCACCAATTCCGCCCGGACAGTAGAGAGGACGCCGGTCTCCAGCCGTTCTTGAAACGGCCCTCCACGCGCGTTCTCGATCCTTCCGGAGTAACATCGAGGGCGAAATCGCGGAGCATGCGATCGAATTCGGCGCGGGAATGGGGCTTGCCGCGAAAGCGAATTTCGACCTCCGCAAATCCTGTCGCGCCGGGCTGGATGCGAATGGCGCCGAATTCCGCCGAGAGTACGAAGTGGCTGGAACCCTCGATCGGCACCGAGCGCCGCACGGAATCTTCGGTGTCGGCCAGAAGGGCGGGCGCGCCGGATAGGGCAAGCGCGAGAACGAGATATCGCATGGCTCCTCCACTAATGACTTGTTACGGAATCCGCGCCCCCAAAGGATGCACGAATTCTAGGGGATCCCGTTGGTCGGCTGGTGCGGCCCAAAGCCCAGACCGTGCTGCAAATCCTTATTGTTCTCATTGCAGGCGTACTCCATCGGTTGCTGCCCCGGAGCCATATGCGTGAACCCCCGGCTGTAGGTCCATGGTTTGGTGTAGAACTTCGGATCCTCCACCCACAGCTCGTGCTTCAGATGGTCCCAATCCGGCCGGGACCAGCGCTCCACCACGTGCATCGCATCGCTGTGGGGATGCGCGTCGTCATCCACCCAGGTGAGCTTGTCCTTGAATCCGATGGAATCGATCACCAGCGTGTCGCCCTCCCAACGTCCAACGCCGTGGCCGAAAAACGACGGTTCGATTTCCCGGAGCGGAGGCTGCGGGCGGCCGTCGAGAGGAATCGACCGCCACGCCGTCATCAGCTCATAGAGAAAGGCGATCCGCTGCGAGTTCTGGATAATTTCAAACGGCACGCCGCTGATGCTGGCGCGCGGCACGCCGGCAAACAGGCACAGGCCCTCGGGATTGACGGACTGCGTCATGTTGTAGCGGTAGGCCGCTTCTCCGGCTGCGTTCAGCGGAGGGCCGCCCACGCTTTCGAACATGTTTCTCAAGAGGGGGCCTTGCCAGAACCCCGACAGGTCCGGTTTCCCGTCCGGCGTCCGGGGCGCGGCCTTCGCTTTCGCGGTGGTCGGGGCTTCTGACTGTCCGGCAACAAGCAGCGCTGCCGTCACAACCGCTGACAGAACCAGGACGACCTTCCGTTTCATGCATCCATGCTATAACGGAAACTCACCGTGAGCACTGCCTCCGAACTCCTCGCGCGCAGCGGCGATCTGCGCCGGCGCTTCGCACGCATCAAGCTTCTTCTCATGGATGTCGATGGCGTCCTGACCGACGGCCGTCTGCTCAACGTCCCCGCACCCGACGGAACCATCTTCGAGACCAAGGCGTTCGATTCTCAGGACGGGATCGCGCTTCAGTGGCTTTCCTGGCATGGCATCGCGACGGGCGTGATCAGCGGAAGAGTATCGCCTGCCACGGTCGAGCGCGCCCGCCAGGTCAAGATGACGTACGTCTATCAGGGGTACATCGAAAAAATCCCAATCCTTGAAGAGATCCGCACGAAAAGCGGCATCGCGGCCGAGGACACCGCCTACGCCGGCGACGACCTCACGGACATCGTGGTGATGCGCCGCGCCGGTCTGGCCATCGCCACGGCCAACGCGCGGCCCGAGGTAAAGCGCGCCGCCCACTACGTTACCGCCGCCGCCGGAGGGCGGGGCGCGATCCGCGAGGTTTGCGAGCTGCTGCTGGAAGCCCAAGGTCGCTGGTCCGATATCTTGAAGAAATACGAGGTGGATTAGAGAGTGTCCCAGCGAATTGGAGTCGAGGTGGGCGCCGACCCCGGCCCCGGCATTCTGCATCAGTTGAGCGGCGCGATCGCGCGCCAGCAGGGGAATATCCTGAGCGTGGAAATCGTCGAAGAAAAAGCTCCGGAGACGATCACCTATTTCGAAATCGACGTTCCCGGCGATCCGCAGAGGCTGCTGGAGGAGATCCGCGCTTTACCAGTCGTCCACCGCGTCACGCTTGTAGAAACCATGCAGAAGGTTTTCGGCAAGCGCATCATCATCGTCGGGGGCGGCGCGCAAGTAGGCCAGGTCGCGCTCGGCGCGATCACGGAAGCCGATCGGCACAACATCCGCGGCGAGCATATTTCGATCGACACGATCCCCCTGGTGGGTGAGCAGCCGCTGGCCGACGCCGTGCGCGCCGCGGCACGCCTGCCGCGCGTCAAAGCCCTCGTTTTAGCCGGATCGCTGATGGGCGGCGAAATTGAGACGGCGGTTCGCGAAGTCCGCGCACTCGGCCTGTTGGTCGTCAGCTTGAATATGGCCGGAAGCGTTCCCGAAGCGGCGGACCTGGTGGTTACCGATCCGGTGCAGGCCGGCGTCATGACCGTCATGGCAGTCGCCGATACGGCCAAGTTCACCGTCGAACGCCTCAAGCGGCGCATCTTCTGAGCTGCGACAGCCATGGAACGGAACATGCCCCCCGATGAATTCCGCGCCGCCGCGCATCAGGCGGTGGATTGGATCGCGGACTACCTCCGTCACATCCGTGAGCTCCCGGTGCTCCCCGCTGTTCAACCGGGCGCGCTGGTGGACCGCTTGCCTGACGCCGGTCCCGAGCGGGGCGAGTCGATCGACGCGATCCTGTCTGACTTCCGCAACCTCATCGTACCCGGCATTACGCACTGGAATCATCCGCGCTTCTTCGCGTACTTCTCCATCTCGGCCTCCGGCCCCGGCATTCTGGGCGAAATGCTGGCCGCCGCCCTGAACGTGAATCACATGCTCTGGAAGACCTCCCCTGCGGCGACCGAGCTGGAACAAGTCACGCTCGGCTGGCTCCGGCAGTGGCTCGGGCTGCCCGATGATTTCTTCGGCATCATCCACGACACAGCCTCGATCGGCAGTCTGCACGCGATCCTGGCGGCGCGCGAGCTCGCGTTTCCCGAGGGCCGCCGGACCGGGAAGTTCCCTCCGCTGACTCTCTATGCTTCCGAGCACGCGCATTCTTCGATCGATCGGGGCGCGCTGGCGGCCGGCGTCGGCCTCGAGAATATCCGGCACGTGCCCTCGGACGACCAGTTCCGGATGCGCCCGGATGCTCTAGCGGCGATGGTGGAAGCGGACAGCGCCGCCGGAAGAAAGCCGTTCTGCGTCGTCGCTACGGTGGGGACCACTTCAACGACAAGCGTCGATCCGGTGGCGCAGGCCGGAGAGATCGCGAGGAAACACAACCTCTGGTTCCACGTGGATGCCGCGTATGCCGGTTCCGCGGCTCTGCTCGAAGAACACCGCCACATACTGGATGGCGCCGCGCAGGCCGATTCCATAGTAGTCAATCCCCATAAATGGCTGTTCACGCCGATGGACCTGAGCCTTCTTTATACCCGCCGGCCGGAAGTCATGCGGCGGATGCTTTCGCTCGAGGAAACCCCTCCGTATTTGGACACCACGGCGCAGCAGGGAGCCGTCAATCTCGCCGAATACAGCCTGGCTCTTGGGCGGCGCTTCCGATCCTTGAAACTGTGGTTCGTCCTGCGGTACTTCGGGCGCGAAGGAATCGTCCGAACCCTGCGCGGTCACATGAAAATGGCAGGCGACCTCGCCAGGCTGATCGAGGCCGACCCGCGCTTCGAGTTGGCCGCCCCGACGCTCTTCTCGCTGGTTTGTTTCCGGTATCGGGGTTCGGACGAACAGAATCGCGATCTGCTCGAGCGGATTAACGCCAGCGGACGGGCGTTCCTGTCGGGAACCACCCTGCACGGGAAATTCGCGCTCCGTCTCGCGATCGGGAACGTCGCAACCTCGGAAGACGATGTGCGGCAGACCTGGGAAGGAATCAGGTCGTTAGCGCTTCCAACGGCCGGATCTCCCGCCGCAGCGCCGCAACGTCCGCTGTGACCGCGCCGATGTCGCTCACCCGTGCCTTATCTTACTGCATCCGCTTGTCTGTCCAGGAGTGGTTCTACTCCGCCCGGCGCCATCGGGCTGGAGTGGCCGGAACCCGAAGCAAGGTACTGTTCGATCAGCGCGATCAATCCGGCTTGCTGTACCGGCTTGGAGATGTAAGCGTTCATGCCGGCTTGCAGACACCGTTCGCGATCCCCGATCATCGCGTGTGCGGTCATGGCGATGATGGGCAGATCGTTCCACTGGGCATTGCGGCGGATCACGCGGGTGGTTTCTAGACCGTCGAGCACCGGCATTTGAACGTCCATCAGGATCAGATTGTAAGGTTCATCCGCGCGCTCCAGCTTTTCGAGCGCTTCCTGCCCGTTTCCGGCAACGTCGATCTTGTAACTCTTCTTGCGCAGCATCGCCAGAACCACGCGCTGATTGACTGCGTTGTCCTCCACCAGAAGAATTCTCGGCTGTGGTCCAGCGGGCGCGGCCGTCCCTGGCTTCTGCTCCGCTCCCGTCGCCGGCGCCGCCGCAGGCGCGGCTTCAAATGGAATCTCCACGGTAAATGTGCTCCCTCGTCCCACTTCACTTTCCACGCGAATTTGCCCGCCTTGCAACTCCACGAGCCTCTTGGTGATCGCCAGTCCGAGCCCGGTGCCGCCGTACTTGCGGCTGATGCTGGAGTCGGCCTGCGTAAACTTTTCGAAGATCAAGGGCAGCTTATCCGCGGGAATACCGGACCCGCTATCGGTCACTTCCAGAACCATGACGATCCTGCCAGTTCCCTGGCGGGAAATGCTCTGGCGCACGCGCACCCAGCCTTGCTCCGTGAACTTAATGGCGTTCGAGAGCAGATTCGTGATGATCTGACGCAGACGCAGCGGATCCCCACTGGCGTCGCTGGCCTGGCCTGCAAACTCAAACCGCAGGTCGATCTTTTTCTGCGCGGCCTTCGCCGCCTGCGCCCGCACGCAGTCCTCCGCGACCGTTCGAAGATCGAATGGAATCTTTTCCAGGATCATTCTGCCTGCCTCGATTTTCGAAAGATCCAGAATGTCGTTCAGCAGGTCCAACAGCGAGTAGGCGCAGCGCTGGGCAATCTCAATCTGTTCCCGCTGTTCTCCCGCAACGGGACTGTCGAGCACCAGGTCCAGCATTCCGAGCAGTCCGTTCATGGGAGTCCGCAGCTCGTGGGAGATATTCGCCAGGAACTCGCTCTTCGCCTGGCTCGCGGCTAACGCGCCGTGCATGGCGTGCTCCAGTTCCTGGGTGCGCTGGCGAATGCGCTCTTCCAGAAGTTCCTGATATTGCCGGATCTCCTCATGCGACGCCGCCAGCGCCGCGATCATCCGGTTGAAGCTTTCGCCTAGGTATTCGATCTCATCCCCGGTGTGGCTGACCCGGATGGGCTCCAGCCGGCCCTCTTTCACCGAAGTGATCCCTGCTTCGAGCAGAGTCAAGGGCCGTGCCAGCAACCGATTGGTGAACTGCGAAATCGCGGCGGCAATCCCCAGAACGATTCCGCACAGAGCCAGGCCTTTGGCCCAGTTGAACGTGTGTAGATGGATGTCCCACCACAGGCTGGTCGCCACCACCCACAACAGCAGAATCGAAGTGAAAACAGAGTACTTCGATGAGAGTGAGCGCAGCTTGCGAATACGTGGCTTCCCCACATTCTAATGTTCTGGCTTCCACCCGACCCAGACCATCAGCCGAACACCTTAGTACCGTCCGATTTTGCCCTCTAGTGCCTCCGCACACGCCGCGCTGCTAACCTGAAACAGAATGTCCTCCCGCCTGGCTGCCTCGCTGTGCGGCATTCCCTTGAAAACCCCGGTGCTGGCAGCTTCGGGCACTTACGCCTACGGAGTCGAGTTCGCCGAAATGGTGGACCTTTCCGCGCTGGGCGGCATCGTTGTCAAGGGTCTTTCCCGTGAGCCGATGGACGGCAATCCTCCGCCGCGCGTTTGGGAAACCGAAGCGGGAATGATCAATTCGATCGGACTTCAGAATATCGGCGTGCGCGCATTCGTGCAAGAAAAACTGCCGCAGCTCCGGAAGGCCCGTACGGCGATTTTCGTCAACGTGTTCGGCTACGCCGTCGAAGATTACGTTGAAGTCGTCCGGGTACTGGAAGACGCCGAGGGCTTGGCGGCCTATGAGTTGAATGTGTCGTGTCCCAATACCAAGCACGGAGGAATTTTTTTTTCAAGCGATCCGGCGCTGTTGGGCGAAGTGGTAAGCGCGGTCCGCGCCCTTGCGCGGCGGCCGCTGCTTGTCAAACTTTCGCCGAACGTCGGCCGCATCGAACCGCTGGCGAAGGCTGCCGCCGACGCCGGCGCCGACGCGCTTTCGCTGGTCAACACATTTGTAGCCCTCGCCATCGATCCGATGACCCGCAAATCCCGCCTGGGGGCGGGATTCGGCGGCTTGTCTGGACCGGCCATCAAGCCGCTCGCCCTGCGGATGGTTTACGAAGCTGCCCGCTCGGTCCAGATACCCGTGGTGGGATTGGGCGGCATTGCGCACGGCCTGGACGCCGCGGAATTTCTGATCGCGGGCGCATCGGCCGTACAGATCGGCACGGCGAATTTTTGGGATCCGGCCGCGCCGATCCGGGTCGCGCGGGAACTGGATCAATTTCTCGAACAGCAGGGAATCGCAAACGTGAAACAGATTGTAGGAACGTTGAAGCTATGAAGATCCTTTCCACACCGCATGCTCCGGCCGCCATCGGCCCGTATTCGCAAGGAGTCGGTTCTCAGGGATTTCTTTTCCTGAGCGGCCAGATCCCGCTGGACCCGGCCACCGGCAAGCTCGTGGAAGGGGATATCGCCGCGCAGACCGAGCGCGTGCTTCAAAACCTGAAGGCCGTGCTGGAAAGCGCCGGGTCGTCGCTGCGCCAGGTGGTGAAGACCACCGTGTATCTGAAGGACATGAACGAATTCGCGCGCATGAACGAAGTCTATGCGCGCTACTTTTCGGAAAATCCGCCCGCGCGCGCCACAGTGGAGGTCGCACGCCTGCCGCGCGACGTGCGCGTGGAAATCGACTGCATCGCGGCGGCGGGTTAGGCTCTCGCGAAATCGATGTACCCCCGCCACGGATCGGTGCTCACGAGTTTCACCTCAATCCGGTCCCCGACATCGGCTCCCTGCTGTCCATGAACCAACATTCCCTCCACGGGCGGCGTCATCACCCGCACGAAGACGCCTTGCGGACCCGCTCCCGTCACCACCGCACGGAACGTCTCCCCGATCCGGCGCTGTAACGCCACAGCCGCAATCCGCTTGCTCATGTTCCGCTCCACCTTGCGCGCGGCGTCTTCCTTTAACGTGCAGGTTCGCGCGATCGCGTCGAGCCGCGCATCCGGGTACGGACACCTCTGTTTGCCCAGCACCGCCTTCACCAGCCTCTGGGTGACGGTGTCGGCGAAGCGCCGGTTGGGAGCCGTCGAATGGGTGTAGTCATGCGCCGCCAGCGCGAAGTGTCCCGGCCCTTCCTCCGTACTGCGCGCCAGCACGTATTCGCCAGGGCCCATCAGCTTCACGACGGCCAGCGAGACGTCGGCGTAGTGATCCGGATCAGCCGCCCGGCGCTTTTGTAGAAAAGCGTTGAGCGCGCCAGAATCGGGCTGCGCGGGAAGTTTTTCGCCATAGCGGGCCGCCAGTTCCACGATGCGGGGCCAGCGCTCCGGCGTTTTCACCACGCGCCGGATCGCGCTCACGCCGGCTTCTTTCAGCGTCCGCGCCATCACGCCATTGGCGGCCACCATGAAATTCTCGATCAATTCGCTGGCGCGATTCTTCTTTCGCATCTGGATCCCCTGCACTTCACCATTGGAAACAACGGCCTCAAACTCCACGCGGTCGATGTTGAGCGCGCCCATGCGGCAGCGCTCGTCGTGGAGCATGCGCGCAGCTTCGTCCTGTAGCTTCAGTTGCGCGGCAAGGTCCGGAGAGGCACCCAGTTTTGGCGGCGTCGCCGCCGTCCCCTCCAACCACGGCCCCACGCCGTTGTACGTCAATTGCGCCTGGTTCCGCACCAGCGCGCGATAGATATCCGAGGAAGCAATCGACCCGCCTGTGTCAACCACCATCTCCACAACCACAGCCAGCCGGTCCGCGGATTCCTTCAGCGACGTGAGATCGGTTGAAAGCTCCGGCGGCAGCATGGGAAAGGTTTGCACGCCCGCGTAAACCGACGTCGTCTGCTGCGCCGCGTGCCGGTCGATCGGAGAATCCAGGGCCACGTCGGCGTCTACGTCCGCGATCGCGACCAGCACGCGAATCCCGCCGGCGACCCGCTCGGCCACCTCCGCCTGGTCCAGATCCCGCGAAGTATCGTTGTCGATCGACGACCACAGCAGCGCTCGCAGGTCGCGGACCCCATCTCCCGCTGTTGGCGCACCCTTCGCCCCTAGTTCCTTCACCTGCTGGACCACCTGCGGAGAAAAATCCGGCTGAAAGCCCTCGGCGAGCATTTCCTGATGAGCAGCCGCGTGCAGGTCGAACGCAGGCTGAGTCATGGATCGGCTGGGTTAGTTCTCGTGCGCCGAGTATTGCGGCTGCGGATCCTTCAAAACGATGTCGATCACCCGTTCGTCATCTTGAATATCGAACGTGTCTCCAAAGGTCTGATAGTTCTTGGCATTGATTTGGATCAGGATCTTGCCCTTGGGAATCCCCGGGATCTTGGCCATGCCCTCTTGCGAGCTCTTCAGCTCCCAGGACAGGCGTGCCTTCTTCAGCCCCAGACTCTTCAGCGGACGGCCACTGACGAATTTGACGATCACCGAGGCCCGATCCACAGGGGTTCCCCGGCTGTTGGTCACGTGGATTTGAATTCGCGTCAGATCGTCCGCTCTTGCGGGCAGCAGCAGCGTGAGCAAGGCTAGCAGAAGAACCAGGTGCCGCATGCCCCGATTATCTCACGCCGATTGCGGGGCGATGTCGGGCAGCAGAAATCGCATCGGAGATCCTCCCGCCTCGGCGACAGCCTCGGCCGCGAGGTACCCGCTGCGCACGGCGCCCTCCATGGTCGCCGGCCAGCCCGACCGCGTCCAGTCTCCGGCCAGGAACAGGTTCCGGATGCGCGTGCGGCTCGGCGGGCGCAGCGCTTCGAGCCCGGGGCGCGCCGAAAATGTGGCGCGAACTTCTTTCACCACGTGCGCCTTCTCGAGCTTCGCCCTGCCTGCTTCCGGGAAAAACTCGGCCAGCTCGCGCAGCGCCAGTCCGATCACTTCGACGCGCGGCATCTCGACCAGGCTTCGCGAAGCGCTCACCACCAGTTGCACCGCGCGGCCTTCGCCCTTGTTGAACATCCACTGGATCGTCCGGTCGAGTAGCGTGGCATGCGGAAGATCGGTCACCGGACGGTCGAACCAGAGATGAATCCCGGTGATGGGCGAATGTTCGAATGGAGACGCGTCCAGCGCGAGATCCGGCGCCACGGCTCCTAACCGCTCGAATGGCAGCGCACAGACATAGTAGTCGGCCCGCAGCTCCCCTTGCGCGGTTGCGACCGCATGCACCGCGCCGTTTTCGATCACGATGCGTTCCGCCGGCGTGCCCGTCTCGATGGAGGCGCGGCCGATCTTGTTCCAAGCCTCGGCCCGGTACAGCCTCCCGAGCGGCACCGCCGGCACGCCCATCTCATAGGAGTCCTTGCGCGCCAGAAACCCCAGCCAGAACACCTGGAACCCATGCAACGCCGCCATGCGGTCCAGATCCTCGTTGATCGCGCTCACCAGCACCTGCCGCCAGAATCTGTCGATCGCGCGCTTGGGCTGACGCTGCTCTTCGAGCCACTCCTGCATCGTGATCTGATCCAGATCCGTACGACGCCGGTGCTGGCTGCCGATCGCGCGGATCGCCCGCGCCACGGCCAGTTTCTCGCCGAGGTTCAGGAATCGCAGCCCCAGAAACGATCCGGCGAAATGCGCGGGCGCGGGCGGCAGGCCCGCGCGAAGAACGCTCCGCCTCCCGCCCGGCTCAATAAACGTGAATTCGCGATAAAACGCGATCTCGTTTTCGACGCCCAGCCGCCGGTAGAAATCCAGCAGATTGACGCAGCACCGCAGCAGGATGTGCTGGCAATTGTCAATGGTTTCGGCGTTGTCTCCCGCGCTGATTTCATAGGAGGTCGCCCGGCCGCCCAAAAAGCGCCGCGCTTCGAGCAACCGCACCGTGTGACCGGCGCCCGCTAATGCAGCCGCGGCGGCCATGCCCGCCAGCCCCCCGCCAATGACGATTACCTCCGCCATGCGGAGCCATGCCGTGAAATCATTTAATTTCTTATGTTGACATAACTTCCAGCAGCTCTGATTTCCAGCCCCGCCAGCGTTGGCGGGGGCCGCTTACGGACGGGCTACGGCGGCGTCGCAACTGGAGGGGCCCGGCCGCGTGTAAATCCGTTGCAGGTCTCCGAAATCGGCAGGTTCCGACCTGCCCCGCGAGAATCCAGGAACTTTTCGGCGTACGGGGAGTATATAGGTAAGAACGAGGTTCTGAGTACGTCTGGATGGGAAAGGAGCCGGTCATGAACACGCTCGCCAAGAAGCTGATGTGGTTGGCGATCTTGCTGGCGAGCCCCGCGCTGTTCGCGCAGAACATCGTGGGAACCTGGCAGGGAACATTTGAGCCTCCGCAGGCCACTCAGGGGCTCCGGATCGTGGTCAAAATCTTGCGCGCCGATGACGAGAGCCTGAAAGCAGTGATGTACAGCATCGATCAGGGGGCGCAGCCGATCAATGCCAGCGCTGTGAGCCTGCAAGGCTCGGCTCTGAAAATGACCGTCGTGGGAATCGGCGGAAATTACGAGGGGAAGTGGAGCGGCAACACCATCACGGGCATGTGGAGCCAGGGTGGTCCGCCGCTGCCGCTGAACCTGATCCGAGCCACGCCGGAAACCGCTTGGGTGATCCCGGAACCGCCGCCGCCGCCGAAGCCGATGGCCGGCGACGATCCGAGTTTCGAGGTCGCCACGATCAAGCCGAGCAATCCGGATACTCCGGGCCAGTCGATTTTGGTAGGAAGAGGAGGAGGCAATCTCTTCACCACTACGAATACGCCGCTGCGGGACCTTATCATCTTCGCGTATGGGATTCATCCCCGCCAGCTTCAGAACGCGCCCGGCTGGACGGAAACCGAAAAGTACGATATTACCGGCAAACCCGACCGGGCCGGCGTCCCGAACGACCGGCAGGTGCGCGCCATGGTGCAAAAGCTTCTGGCCGAGCGCTTCCAGCTTTCCTTCCATCGCGAGAATAAGGACCTCCCTGCGTTTGTCATGACCGTCGCGAAAGGCGGTCCGAAGCTGGCGAAGAATGAAAGCGGAGGGCTGCTGCCCGGTTTCGGCGGAAGAGGGCCGGGCAGCATCGGCGTGCGGAACACCTCGATGCGGGAGTTTGCCGGATTCTTGCAGGCCCGCATCCTGGACCGGCCCGTCGTGGATCAGACGGGTCTAACAGAAAAATACGATTTCACGCTCACCTGGCGCCCGGATCAGCTACCGCCACAGGGACCGAACGCGCCCCCGCTTCCCTCTGATCTGGAATCGCGCTCCGATCTTTTCACCGCAATGCAGGAGCAATTGGGGCTGAAGATCGAGCCGAGCCGGGCGCAAGTGGAGGTGTTGGTCATCGACCGGGTAAAAACGCCGTCGGAAAACTAAAACTGCGGCGCGGCGCCACTGCTGGGCTCAGCGTCGATCAGCCGGATCATGCTGAGATTTACCGTGAACGTGCGGTCGTCCGCCGGATCCGTCCAGGTGGGCGAGCCTTCGATCTTCACCGTGTACTCGCGAGCGTCCGGGAGATCCGCCTCGAGAATGAAGACGCCGGGGCGGTCGAGTCTCCATGCCCCTGAGGCAGCCCCGTTGACGATCGCGCGGACTTCTCCGGGGATGAATTTCGGCGAGGCATAGCCGCGGATCCGCAGACGCTGCGGGCCGGGTTTCACGCGCGTGAGGCGAGCTGAAGCGCTCGGCCCTATCCAGCGAAACTTGTTTCCGTGGACGCCTTCCAACTCGTACCACTCGCCGAGCAGCCCGCGCTCGTGGCCGGGCACGCTGAAATCGATAATGTCCTCGCGCTCGCCGGGATACAACTCGCGCCGCTCGGCGGAGGGCAGCAGATTGTACACATCGCCTTCGTTGGCAGCGGAATACGGACAGGCCGCGCAGTGCAGTGCGTCCTGGGAATCGCGTGTTAGCGGAGAGCGGCAGTCGGGGCAGCGCAGCAGGGATTCGAAGCGGTCCAGATGCACAGGCTGAGGTCCTGGGCCGCCGGATTTCTTGCAGACCGCGGCGAGCGTTCCGCCCAGCCACCGGGCGGCCCGAAGCTCCGAAAGCGCGGCTTGTTTTACGATGCGCTCGCCCCAGCCCCGTTCCGGCGCGAAGACTTCATATTCGTGCTGGACAAAATATTTCTCGATCAGAGCGTTCCAGTGAACGAGCGTCATGGTGTGGTTCTGGCGGATGCCAAAACTGTCTTCCTGGTATGCGCCGATCACGTCCTGAACCAGATATCCGAGCAGGCCCCAATCGTGCAGACGGCGTTCCCAGGGCTTCATGTTGTTGTAATACGGGCAGCGGTACAGGCGCAGGGAAAGCTTGCGGCGCAGGGGTTCTTCCGCGAACAGGAATACGCCTCCAGGCTGAAGCACGCGATGCACTTCGCGGAAGACGGCCTCGATATCCATGAACTGGCTGAGCATCTGGAAGGCGCACACGAACCGCACGGATGCATCCGCGAAGGGCAGATTCGCCGCATCGCCGGCGATCCGGATCGGCGCGCGATCGAGACGCCAGGCTTCCATCAGAGCGCGTCCGTGGCGAAGCGAATCGGCGGACAGGTCCAGGGCGAAGCCTTGGCCGCCGAATTCGTTCGCCAGCATGTAGCTGGAGTGGCCCGCGTTGGCTCCCAGTTCCAGGAACGGCGTCATTTCGCCGATGAAATCGAGGCGCCGGCGGATGACGGTCCGGCGGCGGGTGTTCTCTTCGGCGTAAATCTGGAGATTTCGCTCGGGCTGGCCGAGCGAGGCGAAGTTGTGGAATTCGACCTGAGCGCGTTTGACGGAAAACGGTTGCAAATTTTCATTGTAGGAGAAGCGAACTTTGTCATCATGGTTTTGCGTGCAAATTCTGGTAACGAATGACGACGGCTGGGAGGCTCCCGGGCTGGCCGCGCTGAAATCGCTGGCCAGCCGCTTCGGGGACGTGGCGGTGGTGGCTCCCCGGGACCCGCACTCCTATGCCGGGCATCGGGTGACGACGGATTGTCCGCTGGTGCTGGCGGAGACTGGGCCGCAGGAGTTCACGCTTTCCGGGACTCCGGCGGATTGCGTTCGGCTGGCGCTGACCACGTTGTTCCCGGATACCGACTGGGTCTTCGCCGGAATCAACCGGGGCGGAAATTTGGGTGCGGACCTGTTCACCTCGGGGACGGTGGCGGCGGTGCGCGAGGCGGCGTTGCTGGGCCGGCCCGGCATCGCAGTTTCGCAGTATGTTCGCAAGGGCGTGCCGCTGGATTGGGAGCGATCCGCCGAACTGGCGCTGCCGGTGATCGAGCGGCTGATCGCACAGGGCTGCCCCGCGAAAGGATATTGGAACGTGAATCTGCCCCACCTCGATCCGGGGCAGGACGCCATCGTGGTGGATTGCGATCCGGACAATGAGCCGCTCGACGTGCGCTTCCGGCGCGAGGGCGACTGCTTTCACTATGCCGGATCGTACCCGGAGCGGAGGCAGACGCCCGGGCGGGATGTGGCGCACTGTTTCGGAGGCGCGATTACGGTGAGTTGCCTTCGCTTATCGTGAGGCGCGCAAGCCGCGCCTCCTGCTACGGGAGCCATGCGCCGTCGTGCATGATCTTTTCGGCCGAATTGGTAGCGGCGTCGCGCAGAACCAGGTCGGCGGGTTCGCCGGGAGCAATGAGCGCGCTGCTGGGAGCAGGCGTCACGAGCTTCCCTTTGCCGGAGATCATCTGCGCCCCCTTGGGCACCGGCGTGGATTGCTGCGGACCGACGGCCTCGAATTTTCCGTTGCGGATGACGATGACGGAATGCTCGATGCGGGGACGCTCGTGGCCGGGCTCGAGTTGCGCGCCGACGATCACCTTCAGGCCCGAAGTATCGGGCGGAGCGGCGCAGGATGCCAGCAGCACGAGGCTCGCAAGCAGGACGGTCTTCCTCATCCCAACAGCATCTCCAGCGAAAGTGCGCGCAGGTCGGGGACCAGAATATCGGGGGCGTGCGCGCCGAGTTCCTGGGCCGGAACCAGGCCAGTAGCCACGGCAACCGAGCGCACGCCATTGGCGCGCGCGGCGCGGATGTCATTGGGGTGATCGCCGACCAGCGCAATGCGGCTGGAACCGTCAATCCAGCCGTGGCGCCGGGCGTGGCGGATCGCGATCCGCACCAGGCCGGCGCGATCGGGCGCCAGCTCGGCGAATGCGCCGAATCGGAAATAGCGTTTCAGGCCCGCGCGCTCGATTTTCTTCCAGCCGATGCGCGACAGATTGCCGGTGACCAGACCCGCCGGGATCCCCCTGCGCGAGAGTTTGTAGAGCAGCATGCGGGCTCCCGGGCACACGCGCCGGCGGAGATCGGGGCAGCTGCGCGCGTAAATGCGCTGGGCCAGAGCGGCCATGGCGGGCATGTCGCGGCGGATGCGCGCGCGGGAGACGCCGGCATTCAAGAGCATCTCGGCGAGGATGTCGCGATCAAGCATTCCCTGAACAGGCACGCCTTCGGTAGTGGTTTCCACGCCGGCGATCCGGCGGGCGGCTTCCACCAGGGCCTGACGGTGGTGCGGCCCGGAGCGGCGCAGAAGGGTTCCGTCTATATCGAAGAGCACCAGTGCCCGGCGGGACGTTCGCGGAACCATCTGCTACTTCATGATATCCGGCTGCTAGAATGGCCTTGACATGCAAGTGCTGCAAGCGGGCCGCCACAAACTGCTACGGTTGGAGCTGGACGCGGAGTTTATCGAGAACATCGCGCGGCAGGCGGGCTTCGAGTTCAAGCTCGAAGATCAGGAGCGGCGCGTGCTGCTGGACCTGGCGGCCGAAGAGCGCCAAGCACCGCTGCTGTTGTTCGACGCGGCCGATCCGGCGAATTTGGGCTGGTTTTCGCGCTGCCAGTTTTATGTGGACGGCGTTTCGGGAACCGTCCTTCAGACGCCGATTCAGATCGCGAACCAGCACGACCGCGGCGGGCGCGCGCTGCCGCACGCCATCCGCTTGCAGATCAACAAAGAGCTGCCGGTGACCTTCCGGCTTCCGAACAAGGCGCCCGTGACCGAGCAGACCATTTACGCCGTGCTCTACAACGTCCTGAATGCGCTGCTGAACACCGGAGTCGGCGTGTGCGGAGGCGGAGCCGTGAAGCCTCTGGCTGGACGGACCGAGCCGCAGGCGTCCAGGAATTGAGCCGAAATGAATCCGGACGAACGGGCGCCGGAAACACCGGAGGAAACCGATCCCATCCGTGCCTACGCGATGCAGAACGCGGCGCGCTCGGCGCAACAGCCGCGGCCGCGGGGCTCCTCCTGGGTGCTTCCTTTTCTGATTGCCGTGCTGATCACGGGCGCGATCCTGGCAGGGGCTTACTATTTCTGGGGCAACTAGAATGTCGACTTTCGGATTGATCGAATACCAAGAGGCTTCGCCCGATGTGCGCGCGGTGTACGACGATATCATGGCCACGCGCAAAACCGACTGGGTGAACAATTTCTGGAAGGCGCTGGCGCACGATCCGGCCGCGCTCAAGCGCACCTGGGAAACGGCCAAGCAAGTGATGAGCGCCGGAGCGCTCGATCCGCTGACCAAGGAGCTGATCTACGTCGCGGTGAGCATGAGCAACCAGTGCGATTACTGCGTCGCGTCGCATATCGCGGGCGCACGCGGCAAAGGGATGACGGACGAGCAGCTCAAGGAACTGATCGCGGTGGTGGGGTTCGCCAACGCGAACAACCGGATCGTGGCGGGGTACCAGGTCGAAATCGACGAGCGGTTCAAGGCGTAAACCAGCGCCCAGCGGCTTCCGCGTTGTGCCCGCGTTTCCGGGAAACGGCGGTGAGGTAAAAGCTCGCCGCCGCTTCCGCCTGCAAGCCGCAAGGTCGCTAGTGGCCTTGCTTGATCGTATCCTTGCCTAGAATCTCGAACGTGTTGTTATCGCCGTGCTGCTGCGTGTAGAACAGCCTCCAGCCGGATTGGAAGGGCTTGGGGATCTTGGCGCCCAGCAGGCCAAGCGCCGTGGCGTCGCCGTCCGAGAGATGCCATCCGGTGATCTCGTTGTCGCCGTCATTGGGGAAATCGCCGGTGAATCCAGAACCGCTGTCGCCCAGCAGCGAATCGAGCGTAGCGGATGCATCCCGTCCCTGGGCCAGGATCCGCAGCGGCTGCGCGCCAGTCGAGTAATCGGCGTTCACATCGAACAACCAGGCCGAGTCGAGAGCGTTGCGCTGGCCGTGCAGCGTATCGCCGGCATCTTCGACAAAGACGATGTGATCGGCGTCCCAAAAGGCACAGTTATCGAACCCGGCATGGACGGCGTCGGGAGCGTTGTACAACAACGAAAGCTGGCCGTGATCGCCGTTCAGGACGAGTTTGAAGATGGCGCCAAAGCCGCCATAGGTGGCTCCCGCCTGCGTCCGGTTATCCGTATCGCCGGTTTCATCGAAGTAAAATTCAGTGAAGTTCGAGCCCGGGCGGAACTGGCCGTTTTCGGGCCGCTTGAACGGTGTGGCATGCGCGGCGCGAGCGGCGCGGATCGCATCGAACGGCCCGAATCCGTTTACGTCCGTATCGTGAATCGTAACCCAAGTGGCGTTGAACGTCAGGCCATACGTGTGCATGTCCTTCACGTCCTGGGCCAGGATGTGTGCGTCCGCGCTGGCGAAAAAATCGAAATAAATCGGACGACTGGGGTCGGCGTGCGACTGCAATTGCAATGCCTGAAGAACGCCGCCTTGGGTCAGATCGCTGCTGTTCTTGGGGATAAAACGGTAGACGTAGCTATTCGGGCGGCGGGCGAAGTTGTTCACCGAACCCTTGGCGCCGCCGGCGTCTTCGACAACAATGAGCCTGCCCTGGGCATCGGCTTGGATGCCTTCATAGCCGCCTTGCCCCAGGATTCCAGTAAGCGGCACGACTTGGGAGGGAACGCCGAGCGTTGCCTGCCAGACGCCGCCTCCCAGGGAGCCTTCCGCAGTCAGCAGCAGGCGCTGCGAGAACGGATACCAGGTGATTCCGTCGAAGTTCGGCAGCGCATTGCCATTCGTGTCCTGGTAGGCCATGAGCGTAACGCGGTGTGCGCCGTCAGCATCCAGATTGAGTCGCGTGAGGTAGCTGTTCGGGGCATCCGAGCCATTCACGCTGTTTTCGTGGCCCTGGAACAGGAAATGCGTGCCGTAGTCGTACTGCGGGTCGGGGCCCTGTTGGTTTTTGAGGATCAGATACACGTTCTTATCCGGCTCGGTTTTACGGGCCTCCACACGGCTTCCCGGAATCGTAGGCGCCTGGGGCCCGTTGTCGTTGTAGCCATAGAACTTGAACACGCCGGCAGGATTTTCCACCAGCATCGATCCCTGCGCCACAACGGTTTCGACCAGCTCGGGCGAAAGGATGTTTGGCGCGGTCTGGCCGGTGACTTTTGGATTCGCGACGGGAACATGAGTCGGAAGCGGGTCCGCGCCGAAGGCTCCTGCTGCCAGGAGCAGCGGAAGTGCATAGGGAGTGTAACGCAATTGCATTCTTTCCTCTGAAAGTGGGATTTGACTTCAGCGCGAGTGTAGCAACGGCCGATTTCGCGGCGATTGCAGGAAGGTCAACTTCTGACGACTGGACTAGGGGAGCTGCGCGGGCGCATTCACGTGCACCAGGTCGATGTTGTTCTCCTGGCAGATGTACTCCAGGAGCTCGGTAGCGGGCTGGAGCCGGGCGCGTCCGGTGGTGGTGAACGGCTTGGCGTAAGCGCCCGGATCGTCGATGGTAACGTCGATGGTCAGGTTGCCAAGATCGGTGCGCGTATAGCGCTCGACGGTATGCAGCTTTTCGGTGTGCGGGTACCCCAGGTAATCGAACCAGAACTTGTCGTTGAATCCCACCGTATCGACCACGAGAGTGTCCTTGTCCCAGGTTCCGATGGAGTGGCCGTACCAGACAGGGTCGGGGTCCGCGGGATGTTTCCCGTTCATGAAAATCTGGCGGAAGCTGTGGATGTTGCCTTCAAACAGGATGAAGATGTGGGTCGCGGCTTAGGGTGTGGGTGTTTGCACCATCCGCCAGGGATACGGAGCGCCGCGCAGGACTCCGGTGGGCAGGCAGTTGGCTTCCGGATCGTCCTGGGATTTGCGCGTCTTCATGAGAGCTTCGGCCCAGGGCTGCATCACGAGTTCCTCGCCCGGCTTGAGGCTCTTAGAAATATCGCCGGAGTTGCTTCCGCCGCCCATCCAGGTGCCCGAGAGATCGACCGTACCGTCGGGCAGGCGGGGCGTGGGTCCGGAAGGAACGCCCGGGCCGCGTCCTTTGCCCTTGGCGGCGGCTTTGCCTCGGTCGGGAGCCGGGGTTTGCGCAAGCACAAAGGAGATGGCAGTCAGGGCCGCAGCGATCGTGTAGCCGGCAACGAACCGTTTCCGCATGATGCCTGCTGGACGCCCCTACTTCACGTCGGGCGCCGGAGCGGACAGGAACGTCAGCTTGGTGCCGTCGGATTTCACGATCGTTTCGGCGCTGGCGGTGTTGGTACCGTCCTTGGCCTGGGACGCCACGACCGTTACATGATCGCCTTGCTGCACCGAATGCCGCGTCCAGCCGTTGCGCTGTATCATATTCGGACTGGCGAGTTCGGACTGGCGAGCTCGAGGTTCCAGTTGGCGGTTTTTCCATCCGGTCCCGTGACGTCACCAACGCGCCCCCGGCGGCAAGTAGATGGAGCGCACGTTTCACCAACCCCCTTACGAGCACAGGCGGAAGGCCTGTGCCACGAACAGGCATTTACACGAACCCTATGGCGCGTCCACCGACGCCGACGCCGAACCAGAGGGCTAACGAAAGCAGCGCAACCAGCCATCCGAGCAGCATCGGCCGCTTGTCTTCCTCCTTGTGGGTGATCCATCGAAACAAGGTGAACTGAAAGATGATGGCTGGAAATAGCAGCGCCATCTTGAACTTGAATCCGTCGTTCGCGAAGCACTTCATCGCTTCCGAGGCGAACAGCATGTACCCGGTGACCAGCATGGTAATCAGTCCCCAGGTCATGTACGGCTCGAGGTTCTTGGCCAGCAGCGCCACCGATTGTTTCTTCATGCCGAGTCCCAGCATGCGAAGGTCGATGATCACGATTGCGCCGAACATCATGGTCAGGGCGAGAATGTGAATCGTTTCAATCAACGGGAAGGCCCAGATCGTGCCGGAAATCGCCTGCCCGAGCCAACTCTTGTCGTTCCATTCGAAGAACGGCTTAAAGGATTGCCACATGCGCTAGAAGTTGTACGCGGTGGTGCGGCCGGCGATGATCACGATGCCCCAACTGATCAGGGAGATCCAGCCTGCAAGTTTCGCCGCGCGCGGCGGGTTGGAGGACCACTCCCATTCATGCATGTTGCGGTAGATCTTGGAGGAATGGAAAATCAGCACGTTCAGGCCGGCCAGGAACAGGAACAGCACCTTCAGCCGGAACCAGACGCTGTTGTAGCATTTGATCGGCTCCGAGATCAGCAGGAGCGTTCCGGTGATGATCATCAGGAGGAACCCTACGGTGGTCCAGGGGATGAGCTGGTGAAACACGTCGGAAGCCGATTCCTTTTTGAAGATCAGGCCCATCATGCGGAGATCGGAGATGGCGATAGTTCCCGCAGAGACGCTGATGCCCAGCAGGTGCCCGCCTTCGAGCAGCGGAAACATCAGAATCGATTCCCGGATGGATACGCTGAGGGAGGTCTCCTGCAGCCATTGACAGATTTCGAGGAGAGACATGGAAAGAAAGACCCTTGTTCGCGTCGGAGGCTGAGGATGCGGGCCATGGCCCGGTCCAACATTTCAAGATACAAAACCGATTCCGGGTATGTCAAATTTGAGATTTACAAATCCACGCTTCACTGCGATAGACTTGGCGGAAGCTTATGCAGCTCTCCGCTGGCGACAAACTGGGGCCCTATGAAATCGCCGCTTTGATCGGAAAGGGAGGCATGGGCGAGGTGTACCGCGCCAACGACACCCGCCTGGGCCGCACCGTCGCCATCAAAGTCTCGGCGCGCGAGTTCAGCGACCGTTTCGAGCGCGAGGCCCGCGCGATCTCGTCGCTGAATCATCCCAACATCTGCACGCTCTACGACGTCGGGCCCAATTACCTGGTGATGGAATTCGTCGAGGGCGATACGCTCTCGAAACTCATCGACCAGGGTCCCATCCCGCTCGACCGCGCGCTCCCGTATGCCGTGCAGATCACCGATGCGCTCGCCGCCGCGCACGCCAAGGGAGTCATCCACCGCGATCTCAAGCCGGGTAACATCATCGTCACGAGAAACGGCGTCAAGGTGCTGGATTTCGGCCTGGCCAAGCTCAGCTCCGACAAGCCCGCGAGCGGCTCTGGATCCACCGACGTCGCGACCATGACCGAGCCGATCACCGGCGCCGGCGCGATCCTCGGCACTCTGCACTACATGTCGCCCGAGCAGGTGGAAGGCAAGGACACCGACCAGCGCTCCGATATCTTCGCCCTGGGCGTCGTGGTGTACGAAATGATCACGGGCCGCCGCGCGTTCACCGGCGACACGCAGGCCGCGATCCTCGCCGGGATTCTCAAAGACCAGCCCGCGCCCATGCACGAGCGCCAGCCACTGGTTCCCCGTTCGCTCGAGCGCGTCGTGCGCAAGTGCATGGAAAAGAAACCGGACGACCGCTGGCAATCGGCGCGCGACCTGAAACCGACGCTGGAATTGATCGATCTGGACGCACCCACCAGCGCGTCCACCTCCAGCAGCCAGCCGATCGTCCCGCCTCCCTCGCGCCGCCGCTGGTTTTGGCCGTCGGTCGCCGCCGTCGCGCTTCTCGCCATCGCCGGAGCGGCCTACACTTTCTGGCCGAAAGCCGAGCCCCCCGCCCGCGTGACGCGCTTCGAAGTAGCGCTGCCGGCGGATGTTCAAATCAACCCCGCCGACTTCTACGTCCGCATCTCTCCGGATGGAACCAAGCTCGCCTTCACCTCTTCGGGAGGGAAAGCCGGCATCTGGATCCGCGACCTTGAATCCATCCAATCGCGCCTGCTCTCTGGGACCGAAGGCGCCATCGCGCCATTCTGGGCCCCGGACAGCAAATCTCTGGCATACGCCGCGGGAAATCGACTGATGCGCGTGGAGGTTGCAGGTGGCCCACCGCAAGTCCTGTGCCAGGCGCCATTCCTGGTAGGGTCCGGATTCTGGACAAAAGATGGAGAGATCGTCTTTGGTCCCCGCGGCGCCGGGACCCTACACAAGGTCCCAGCGGCCGGGGGCATTCCCGCGCCAATCGTTACGTTGAAGGGCGATGAGGGCGCCGCCGCGTTGCCCTCGCTGTTGCCGGATGGGCGCCATTTCCTATACCTGCTCGCGAGTGCGTCGAAGCGGGGCATCTACACAGGGTCTCTCGATAACAAACCCGATCAGCAGCCGCGTCAACAGGTGGCCCCCGCGCGACTGGGCGCCAGCTTCGCGCAGGCAAACAATGCAGCCGGGGGCGTTCTTTTTTTCGTCCGCGACAGCACCCTCATGGCCCAGCCGTTTGACCTCAAGGCACTGAGTCTGGCGGGCGATCCCGTACCCGTTGTCCAGCAAATCGGAACCGGGCCATCTCATGCGCACTTCTCGGTCACGTCGAGCGGCGTGATGGCCTACCGGACTGGAGCGGGACCCAACACTCAACTCACTTGGTTCGACCGTAAGGGCACGACGAGTCAGAGAATCGGCGATCCAGGCAAAATCATCTCCCTTTCTTTGTCTCCGGACGAATCGCAGATAGCGCTGTTCCGCAGCGATTCCTCCTTGGTGTCCAATGGCGCGGGGTTTGGCGGAGACATATCTCTGTTCGATTTGAGACGCAGCATCGATCAGCGCCTCACTACCGGCCAGGCGGTCCAAGTATCGATCAGTGATGGGCCGGTCTGGTCCCCGGACGGAAAGCAGTTAGCGTATGCTTCCGGCACGCGCCTGTATGCGAAGGATGTCGGTGGCGCGAGCGACGCGAGGTTGATCAAGGACGTCGGTAAGCCGGCCGTGGTTACGGACTGGACGCGAGACGGTCGCTTTCTGCTTTATACAACCGCTGGAGGAGACATCTTCGCCATCGCAGCGCAAGGAGGCGAGCCGACCCCGCTGATCGCCACGCAGACCCCCGAGAGCATGGCAAGAGTTTCCCCTGATGGAAAATGGATTGTTTACATGTCAAACTCGGGCCAGTGGGAAGTGTATGTCCGTCCCTTCGTCGCTCCAGGCGTTGGAGCCCTTCCGGCCGGCCCAGTGATCCAGATCTCGGCGAACGGCGGGGGATTTCCCAAATGGAGCGCTGACGGCACGGAGATATATTTTCAGACCGGCACCACACTCGCAGCCGCCAGGATTGAAATTTCGAACGGCGTATTCCGCCCCGTGGCCCCGGTCCCGCTCGGTATCCCGATTGCCTCGTTTGGCGGCTGGTCTCCCAATAAAACCGGCCAAAAATTCCTGCTGGCTCCGCCGCTCGACCAGGGCGCGCTGACCCCTATCACCGTCGTCACCAACTGGGAAGCGACCCTCAAGCGCTGACACTGCCATCAGTGCTACAGTAGGAGAGTGCTGGCCGCTTGTCCGAGCCGGGCGTGGTGTTCCTACTGATCTGCTGACTGTTTTCCTGCCCGCGTCGGCTTCGTGTGAGTGTGCGGGCGAATTCTAGCAGGAGCAATCATATGGCTGGTCGTGGCCCACAATCGTTCAAAAAGCGGCAAAGAGAGCAGATCCGCAAGGAGAAACAGGAAGAAAAACGAGCGAAACGGCTGGAGCGAAAGGGCGGAACCGAGCCCGAAATTGCGAAAGGGAATCCGATCCTGGAAGAACTGAAAGGCTACGATCCCGACCAAGAAACTGTCCAGCCCTAGCGAAGAGTCGATTACAAATGGCTGAAATTCATCTGCAAGATGGCGAAACCCTGGAAAGCGCGCTGCGCCGCTTCAAGCGCCTGGTGCTGCGCGAAGAGATCATTAAGGAGATCAAGCGCCACTCCTTCTATCTGAAGCCCGGCGAGAAGAAGCGTGTCAAGGCCGCCCTGGCCCGCAAGCGCAATCGCAAGAAGCGCAGCCGCGATGCCGCCGCGGAACCTGCCCGGTAGACTGTCAGACGCCCGCAGCCAGCTTGTAGTCCTTGAACTGCTCCCGCAGCGCACGTTTGTTGAATTTTCCCACGCTGGTTTTCGGTACCGCCTCGATGAAAACAATCTCATCCGGCAGCCACCACTTCGCCACACGGCCGGCGAGAAACTCCAGAATCTCTTCCTTGGCGATCTGATCCCGATACGGCGGCCGGGGCGCAATGCAGGCCAGCGGGCGCTCCTGCCACTTGGGATGGAACACGGCGATCACGGCGGCCTCGGCCACCTTGGGATGCGCCATAATCGCGTTCTCCAGATCGACGCTTGAGATCCACTCGCCGCCGCTCTTGATCAGGTCCTTGGTGCGGTCCGTAATCTGGATATAGCCTTCGGCGTCGATGGTGGCGACGTCGCCCGTGCGGAACCATCCTTCCATGAACGCGCGGCCGCTATGCGGATCGTTGTAATAACCCCTGGTGACCCACGGGCCGCGCACCTGAAGTTCGCCCATGGTCAGGCCGTCCCACGGCAGTTCCCTTCCCTCCGCATCCACGATCCGCAGGTCCACCCCGGCCAGCGGAATCCCGTGCCGGGCCATCGCCTCCATGCGCTGCTCCTCGGGCAGGCGTTCCAGGTAGCCTTTCAGCGCGGTCACGGTCCCGATCGGAGTGATCTCCGTCATGCCCCACGCCAGCATGAACCGGATGGCGTACTTCTTGTAGTACATCTCGACAAACTGGCGCGGCAGCGCCGATCCAGCCACCACAATGCTGCGGACGCTGGAAATATCCTTCGGGTCCGATTCCAGGTAACTGTACAGCGTCATCCACAGCGTCGGCACGCCGGCCGAAAACGTGACGCGCTCCTGTTCGATGAGCCCGGCGATATCGGCCGGCTGCATGTGCCGCCCGCTCATGACCAGTTTCGATCCGGTCATGATCCCGGCGTACGGAATCCCCCAGCCGTTGGCGTGAAACATCGGAACAAGCTGGAGAATCGTGTCGCGCTCGCTCAGCGCAAAACCGTCCGCCATGCACGTGCCGTAGCTGTGCAGGAACAGCGAGCGGTGGCTATAGAGGACGCCCTTGGGATGTCCGGTGGTCCCGGAGGTGTAACACATGGCCGCCGCCGCGCTTTCCTCGAGACTCGGCCAGGCGTAACCGTGCTCCGGCGCTTCGGCCAGCAGCGATTCATAATCGACCGCATCAGGAGGCAGCGGCTCACCGGTATCGTTCAGCACGATGATGTGCCGCACTGTTTTCAGTTCGCCGCGGATGGCATCGAGCACGGGAAGCAGCGAGGCATCGACGAAAATCGCGCTGTCTCCGGCGTGGTTCACGATGTACGCCAACTGGTCCGGCGCCAGGCGTAGATTCAACGTGTGCAGCACGAACCCCGCGCAGGGAACCGCGAAATACAGCTCCAGATGGCGATATCCGTTCCAGCACAGCGAGCCGGCCCGGTCGCCTTCTTGCAATCCCAATTGGCGGAGCGCATGGGCCAGCCGGTGCACGCGCCGATGGAAGTCCGCGTAGGTGTAGCGGTGCTTCGAGCCGTCCGTGACGCGGCTGACGATTTCCTTGCGCGGATAGATTTTGGCCGACCGCTCCAGGATGTGCGTGAGCGTGAGCGGATAGTCCATCATCAGGCCGGTCATGGTGTGTGGCACTGCCTTGCGGCTGGCCTTCTATTCCACATCAGCAACCTGCGGAACGCAAACCGGCAGTGGGCGCTCCCCGGTTTTGCCGAAAATCACGCGGCTTTGACTACGCGGCCGGTTTTGAGTGTAGCCAGGATCTTCTCGATTCTGGCTTCCGTGATCGCTCGCACCACATCTTCGGCCGTGCTGCCGCCCTCGGCGAATCCCGCTCCCGGAACCGGCGGCACATTCGACATCGTGCCGTCCACCCAAATGGTGAATGCCACGGAAACGTGGGTGCTGCTGCCCTGCTTGGTAACGCTCAAAACCCGTCCCGAGACGGAATATCCTTTGACGGGCGAGTTGCCTTTCGGAGCCTCTTTCGGCGTAAACCCGTCCGCTTTTTGGACCGTCTTCCAGGCTTCGTCCCCCATGGCTTCGGCGAGCGCTTTATTTTCGGGGTGCGCCGCTGTCCAGGGTCCCAGAGTTACGTCCATGGCTGGCCTCCTCCGGCCCATCTTGAGGATTTCAGGGCTGTCGTGAACCGCGGCGCCCCGCTGGATGCAAGATGAGCGTGAAGCTATTATAGGCCTCGCGTTACCGCCCCGCGGCGGCGATGGTCCCGTGGATCTCCTGCAAGCTCCACACCCGCACCGGATCCCGGCCCTTGGACGCGATCGCTTCCACCGCCGCCCGCGCGCCGCTGATGGTGGTAATGCACGGCACCCGATACGCCACCGCCGCCCGCCGGATGGCCTTCTCGTCTGCAAATGCATGGGCGCCCGTGGTGCCCGTGTAGATGATTAGGCTGATCGAGCCCGCCTTCAGCAGATCCACCGCGTTCGGACGCCCTTCGTTCACTTTGAACACCGTTTTTACCGGAACGCCCGCCGCCCGGATTGCGTTGGCTGTACCACGCGTCGCCGTGATCTCGAATCCAAGCTCCGTCAGCCGCTTCGCCAGCGCCGCGACTACCAGCTTGTCCCGATCGTTCACCGTCAGAAACGCGCGCCCCTTATCCGGCAGCGGAGTCCCCGCGCTCAACTGCGCCTTGGCGAACGCCTCGCCGAAATTCTCGCCCACGCCCATCACTTCGCCGGTCGAGCGCATCTCCGGACCCAGCGACGGATCCACACCCGGGAATTTATTAAACGGAAACACCGGCGACTTCACGAAGAACTGTGGCACACTCAAGACGCCTTCGGCGTCCGTGAAATCGGAGAGCTTCCGGCCCAGCATCAAACCGACTGCGATCTTCGGCAGCGGCACGCCCGTCGCCTTGCTGACGTACGGGACCGTGCGCGAAGCCCGCGGATTCACCTCCAGCACGTACACGGTTCCATCCTTCACCGCGTACTGGATGTTCATCAGACCGATTACGTTCAGCGCCCGCGCGAGCTGCTCGGTGTAGCTCCGGATCGTGTTCAGCGTTTCCCCGGAAAGCGACGTCGCCGGCAGCACGCAGCTCGAATCGCCCGAGTGCACGCCCGCTTCCTCGATGTGTTCCATGATGCCGGCGATCAGCACCGCTCCCGTAGAATCCGCCAGCGCGTCCACGTCCACTTCCGTCGCGTCTTCCAGGAACCGGTCGATCAAGACCGGCCGGTCCTGTGAGAAGATCACCGCTTCCTGCATATATCGCCGCACCGTGTCTTCGTCGTAGGCGATCACCATGGCCCGCCCGCCCAGCACGTAGCTCGGCCGCACCAGCACCGGATATCCGATCTTGCGCGCCACGTCGCACGCGCTCTCCACGGTTGTGGCCGAGCCGTTGGCGGGCGCCGGAATATTCAGCTCCTCGAGCAGTTTCCCGAACAGTTTGCGATCCTCGGCCAGGTCGATATTCACCGGATCGGTCCCGATGATCGGCACGCCGGCGCGCTTCAGCGGAAGCGCCAGCGTGAGCGGAGTCTGCCCGCCGAACTGCACGATCACCCCGTCGGGCTTCTCCGTCTCGTAAATGTTCAGAACTTCTTCCAGCGTCAGCGGCTCGAAATACAGGCGGTCGCTGGTGTCGTAATCCGTCGAAACCGTTTCCGGATTGCAGTTCACCATGATCGACTCGATACCAAACCCCTGAAGCGCGAAGGACGCGTGACAGCAGCAGTAATCGAACTCGATGCCCTGCCCGATCCGGTTCGGCCCGCTGCCCAGGATCATGACCTTCTTGCGGTCCGAAGGCGCCGCTTCGCAATGCGATTCGTAGCTCGAATACAGATAGGGCGTGAAGCTCTCGAACTCCGCCGCGCACGTATCCACGCGGTTGAACACCGCGGAAACGCCCAGTTCCTTTCGCCGCGCGCGCACATCCAAGGTGCCCACTTTCCACGTGCGCGCCAATGAAGCGTCGGAGACGCCGTCCCGCTTGGCCTTCAGGAACTGTTCGCGCGTGACCGACCCGAGTGTCACTTTCTCCATGTCGCGCTCCAGATCCACCATCTCGCGAACCTGCCTGAGAAACCACCGATCGATCGCCGTCAGCGCGTGCACCTGCTCTTCCGTATAGCCGCGCTCGAAGGCGAACCGCACGTAGCCCAGCCGGTCCGGATTCGGCGTGATCAACCGGGGCTCGATCAAATCGTCGTGATACGTCACGGCTCCATCGGACTTGCCCGTCTCCAGGCTCCGCATGCCTTTGCCCAGCGCCTGCTTGAACGTCCGCCCGATCGCCATCACTTCGCCCACGCTCTTCATCTGCGTGCCCAGCACCGGCTCGGCGCCCGGAAACTTTTCGAACTGCCAGCGCGGGATCTTCACCACCACGTAGTCGATGGTCGGCTCGAAGCACGCCGGCGTCTTGCGCGTGATGTCGTTCTTGATCTCGTCCAGCCGGTATCCCACCGCCAGCTTCGCCGCGATCTTCGCGATCGGAAATCCCGTGGCTTTGGAAGCAAGAGCCGACGACCGCGACACCCGCGGATTCATCTCCACGATCACCATCCGCCCGGTTGCAGGATCGATCGCAAACTGCACGTTCGATCCGCCCGTATCCACGCCGATCTCGCGCAGGCACCGCAGCGCCGCGTCGCGCATCATCTGATACTCGCGATCCGTCAGCGTCTGCGCAGGCGCGATCGTGATCGAATCGCCCGTGTGCACGCCCATCGGATCGAAATTCTCGATCGAGCACACGATGATCGCGTTGTCCGCCTGGTCGCGCATGACTTCGAGCTCGAATTCCTTCCAGCCCAGCACGCTTTCCTCGATCAGCACCTCGTGCACCGGTGACAGATCCAGGCCTTTTTCGAGGATCTCCACCAGGTCCTCGCGGTTGTACGCGATCCCGCCGCCGGTGCCGCCCAAAGTAAAACTCGGCCGCAGGATCACCGGATATCCGATCCGCTCGGCGAACTCCAGGCCCTTCTCCACCGAATTCACCAGTTGCGATTGCGGCAGATCCAGGCCGATCTTCTTCATCGCGTCCTTGAACAGCAGCCGGTCTTCGGCTTTCTTGATCGCGTCCAGCTTCGCGCCGATCAGCTCGACGCCGTATCGTTCCAGCACGCCCGCTTCGGCCAAAGCCACGGAAAGATTCAGTCCGGTCTGGCCGCCGACCGTCGAAAGCAGCGCGTCCGGCTTTTCGCGGCGAATCACTTCCGCGGCGAACTCCACGCTCAGCGGCTCGACGTATGTCTTGTCGGCCAGGTTCGGATCGGTCATGATCGTGGCCGGATTCGAATTGATCAGGACCACTTCATATCCGTCCGACCGCAGCGCTTTGCACGCCTGCGCACCGGAATAATCGAACTCGCAAGCCTGCCCGATGACAATCGGACCCGAGCCCACGATCAGAATTCGGTGAATGTCGTTGCGCCGCGGCAAGCTATTTCGCTCCCTCCATCAATTTCACAAAATCACCGAACAAGTAATGCGAATCGTGCGGCCCCGGCGCCGCCTCCGGATGATACTGCACGCAGAACACCGGATGATGACGATGCCGGAATCCTTCCAGCGTCTGATCGTTCAGGTTCCTGTGCGTGATTTCGATCTCATTCAAATTCAGCGAATCCGGATCCACCGCGAATCCGTGATTGTGCGATGTGATCTCGACGCGGTTCGTCACCTGGTTCAGCACCGGATGATTGGCGCCGCGATGCCCGAACTTCAGCTTGTAGGTCTTCCCGCCCAGCGCCAGTCCCAGGATCTGGTGCCCCAGGCAGATGCCGAAAATCGGCACTCGCCCGACCAGCTTCCGCACCTGCGCGGCCTGATACGTCAGAGGCTCGGGATCGCCAGGGCCGTTCGAAAGAAACACGCCGTCCGGCTTCAGCGCCAGAACCTCTTCCGCCTTCGTGCCCGCGGGCGTCACGGTCACCCGGCAGCCGGATTGGACAAGCATCCGCAAAATATTGCGCTTGATTCCGAAATCGTAGGCGACCACGTGAAAGCGCGGCGCCGCTGGCTTGCCTACGTCCTCGGAAGGCGATGCGGCCACCGCACCGCGATCCCACGTGTACCGTTCCGGAGTCGTCACCCGCGTGGCCAGATCCAGGCCGGCCATCGCGGGCGATTTTCGGGCGCGCTCGATCAGCTCCTTGGCGTCCGTCGAAACCGAAGACAGCACCCCGCGCATTACACCGCGCGATCGCAGATGCAGCACCAGCGCGCGCGTGTCGATCCCGGAAATCACCGGAACGCCGTTTTCGGTAAGAAACTGCTGCGCGGTTTCATCCGACCGCCAGTTGCTGGCCAGCGGGGAAAACTCGCGCACCGCCAGCCCCTCGATATACGGCCGCGCGGACTCGGAATCGTTTTCGTTGGCGCCGTAGTTTCCGATTTGCGGATTCGTCAGCACCACGATCTGCCCGGAATATGAAGGATCCGTGAAAACTTCCTGGTATCCGGTGATCGCCGTGTTAAAAACAACTTCGCCCGCGCGTTCCACGGGCGCACCAAAACTCTGTCCCTCGAAGACCGTGCCGTCTTCCAGGGCGAGGACTGCTGGGTTCAATCGGGTCTTGCCTCCAGACCGGGGGAAGGGTCTCTTCTATTTGAGCATATTTGGAAGCTTCTTTCCCTCGCGGCAGGCGGCTCGCCCGGCGCAGGCCCTCCGCCTGTGCCTGCGTTTTGTCAGCGCCGCGTCGAGCTGTGTAATGCTTCTCGGTGTGCTCAATTCACCTGCGCGACCGGCGCCACTGGTTTCGACGGCTCCCAGTACCCGATCCACCGCCCCGCCGTCAGCACAGACAGCCACAGCACCATCGATAGGACGGCAGCCGCTTTCGCCTTGCCCGGAAGCACGGGGGCCCTATCCAGCTCCGTCACATTCCGGTACACGCTCCGGAACACCAGAGCGTGAAGGAGGATCGCCCCGAAGAGCGCCAGCTTGATCCGCAGGTACGGATTCGGATAATAGATCGCTACCTTGGACCACAAAATCAGGATTCCGCAGGTCGCCGTAAGCGTCAGGCCCAGGTGTTTCCAGGGCCGCAGCCCGTTCACAACTTCCGAGACCGGCCGCTTGGTCATGGCGATCCCCAGCAGCCGCAGATCGGTCATGAGGATCATTCCTCCGAACAGCCCCATCCCGGTCAGGTGCAGGGACAAGACCACCGGAAACACCAGCGCGGATTCGCGCAGTGCGGTCGGCAACGACATGTCTTGAAGCGCTTGGATGAATTCTGGAGGCATGAGAGTTTCCTTATACGAAGGCGATGAAAATTCCGCCGAAAATTACGCTCACCCACAGGAGCACCGATAGCAGGCCCACGCCGAAAGCCAGCGCGCCCGTTTTCTGCGAGAGCGCCGCCCAGCGTTGCACCGTGTAGTTATAAATCAGCGCGATGGCCAGCATGGTCAGCTTGAACCGGAAGGACTGGTTGCGCAGGTACATGTTGGGATCCGAGGAAAAAATCAGCGGACCGGAAATCAGCACCAGCGCCAAACCGCCCAAAGTCCATGCGAATGTGTCTTTCCACAGGTCCGCGGCGGATTCCTTCTTCATCCCGATTCCCATCAGCCGCAAGTCCACCATCGTGATGGTTCCGATGGCGACCGCAAATCCCAGGATATGCAGAACCTCGCAAACCGGGAACGCCCATTCGTTCGTGTTCAGCGGATTCGTGGATGGATCATATGCAAGAAAAAGTGCCATTATTCACTCACCTCGTCTTCTACGGAGCCCGCCCAGGGCGCGCGGGCGTCCTCATTCCACTCAGGTAAGCATACCGCGCGCTCCGTTTTGCGGGCTGTCACTCAGAGAAGCTCCCGCCGGGCGTCGGGTGAACAATTTCCGGCGCACAAGCTGGAAACCGATAATAACAGACGTGACGCAGAGCCATGTGCCGCCCAGCATCAGCGTCAGCACGACGACGTCCCAGGCGGGCCGGTAGTTGTACAGCCATGGAAAATTGATCGAATGCAGCCCATGGTACAGCCAGCGGTTCACCCAGGCTCCGGCGCTCGCGCGGTAGCTCCCCACGATCTGCGCGGTTTTGGGATCGATGTAATAGCGTGACTCGTTCGCATCGTTTAGACGCACGAACAGAACCGGCAGCGGCTGCTCGCCTTTCCGGTCCAGATAGTAAGCGTCGTAGCGAGCCAGGAGCCGCGCTTCGGCTACGCTAACGGCCCCGGCCACAAGCTCCCGAATTCGCTCCGTATCGAAACCCGAGCTCGGCGTTCCGCGCACCGGGATCACGCGTGTTTCCCCCGGCGCCGCCCTCGCCAGATACACGGGCTCCCCGGCGAACGAAATCAGATCGAGCTGCTTCGCGGCGAATGCCGGCCCTAATTGCTTCAATGCCTCGCCCGGAAACTTCGCGTCATATTGCGACAGAGATGGCCGCTGGCCGCGCAACGCGCCCGCGATTGCCGCTCGAGTCTTGCCTGCGCCGCCCGAGCTGACGGGAAACGGATCCATCGAAAGCATTCCGCTGAAGGCCCACGTGCACGCCACCACTCCGAAAAACAACCCGAGAATGTGATGCAGCCGCTTCTGCCCGGTGTAGGGAACCCTGGCCGCGCCCCCCGCGAAACGATAGCGCTTCCCCGGCGAATACAGGATCAGCCCGACAATCAATCCCAGCAGTGCCGCGACCGTCGCAATCGCCGAGCTCCAGATCACCACCTTGCTCCACAGCGGCCCGTTCGTCCGCAGCGGCGTGAAATACAGCCAGTGCGCGACCGGTCCGAGATATGCAAACAGGCGCGACGTGCGCGTCGTGTACTGGACCACTTCCCCCGTGCTGTCGGAAACGTAGACCTGATCGCCATTGGGCCACGAATACTTCCAAAGCGGAAGCAAATCGCGCAGCCGGCCCTCGAGAGTCCATTGGTCCGGCTTCGTCACCTCTTCAACCTTTGCCGCGCTCGCCGGCTGCCCTGCGAATCCCGCCGCCGTCCGCAGATTCAGCTCGGGAGAAAAGATGTCCTGCGGTTCGCCCGTGTCGGCGTAAACGATCGCTTCGCTCCGCTTCCCTCGGAAAAAGTACGCCGGCCGCCCGTCGAAGCTCGCCAGCCGCGCCGCCTCCGGCGATTCGTCCCAGCCGAGCCTCGCGTACGCCTCCCTTGCCGGGAGCTTCACCTGGGACGCCTCAAGTACCGGCGCGCGCTGCAAGCGATCCGCGTCGCTCACCGCCGGGTAGTCCCAATACATCATGAAAATTCCGGAGACGAACCACCAGGCAAACAGCAGACAGAATGCCGCCCCCATCCAGCGATGGCATAGAATGGCGAACTTCTTGAGCTGCGTCCCCACGGCTATGGCTTAAACCGAAAGCGTATCGCACTGAAGACGTTGATCGGCGCGCCCGGGTACACCTGATCGTCGTAATCCGATCCGAAGAAGTACCGGTTCCGGTTCAATAGATTCTCGGCATTCAGGCTCCACTCCCACGCCGAGCGCCGGATCCCGACGCTGCCCGCCACGGTGGTCCAGCCTCCCAGGCGCACCGAGTTGTCGTTGTTTGTGAACATCGGCCCGAGATACCGGAATCCAACGGCTGTATGGAATCCTCCGTCCCACAATTTCGAAACCCACGCATTCGCGGCGTGCCGCTGCGCGAACCGCGGAATCTTGCCGCTCAGGTTCACCGTCCCGTTCGACGCAAAAAAATTGTCGAACCTCGGCGCGGTGTAACCGTAGTTCGCGATCACGCGCACTCCGTGGCCCGCGTCGCCCATCACGTCCAGATCGATTCCCTTGGAAGTCTGTTGCCCCGCCTGATCGTAGCGGCCCATTCCCCGCGCGATCACCACGTTGTTCCGCTCGATCTTGTAAAACGCCAGACTGGTCTGGAGCCTGCCGTTCATTCCCTGCCAGCGATGGCCGAATTCGTAGCTCCGTCCGGTTTCCGGATTGAGCTGGGCTCCATTAGCCGGAAGCGTCCGCACCGGCTGGAACGAGCTCGCCGAGTTGAAATACACCTGATTGCTCGCGGGCAAGCCGTAAACGGCTCCCGCGCGATAGGTGTAGGCGGTCTGATTCAGGATCTTATCCGAGCCTCGCGTGAACGGGCCGCTGTCCGTGTCGCGAAGGTCCGTGCGGAAGACGCGTTGAAAATCGTCGTAGCGCCCGCCCACGTTGATCTTCAGCCGCGCCGTGACGTCCACCTGATCCTGCCAGTAGAAAGCGTGGATGCGGTTCGTAAAATAATCCACCTGGACCGTCGGAAACGAGAACGGTCCCTGCGGATCCTGCGTTGCATCCAGCCGGATCGGAGCCGGAAAGAAATCGCCGAAATCCGGCGTTCGATCCGTGAAACGGTAATAATCCTGATACTCGTAACCGGCGAGCACCGTGTGTTTCATGCCCAGCAGCTGGACCCGCCCCACCAGGTCCGCCTGATTCAACAGCGGCCGTTGGTGATGGAAGAAGTAAAGCGCGTACCGGTCCACCGCGTCCGCTCCCGGCGTGTAAAAGACGCCTTCGGTCACGAAATACCGGTCGTTGGCGCGGCGATAAAAGAATCCGTCGCGCACCTCCCAGTTCGGCGAAAGCGTCGCATTGAACAAAACGTTGGTCTGGGAATCGTGCGCGTGAACAAAATCGTACGGCGTGCTGAACCGGCGGCTCAAATCGAAGCCCGGCTTGTTCACCAGCGTCAACGGCAGGCCGCCATCGCCGTTGAAATCGTCGCGATGGAACGCCTGGTGCACGGTCACGCGGGCGCGCTCGCTCATCAGCCAGGTTAAGGCGGGCGTTGCATTGAACCGGTTCGCACCGGCGCCGCGCCAGCCATCCGCATGATCGAAGCTGACGTCGGCGCGGTACAACAGACTGTTCCCGATCAGCGGACCGGTGGCTCCTCCGAATACCTGATGCGAGTTAAATCGCCCGCCCTTATAGCCGAAATCGTACGCCCGCGTCCCTTGCGGTTTCTTCCGGATCAGGTTGATCGCGCCGCTGAGCGCTTGTCCGCCGTAAAGAATCGAGCTCGGCCCCTTCAACACTTCCACGCTCTCGACATTGTTGAGTTGCGTGTTGAAGCGGTTCCCTTCCAGCCGCATTCCGTCCACCAGAAGCACATCGCCTTGATGGAATCCGCGTACCGTGTAGTACTCGTATACCCCATAAAATCGCTGCGCCTGAACGCCCGAAGCGTTGCGCAGCGCCGTGACCAGGTCATTCGTGCCTTGTTCGCGCAGCGCCTCCTCCGGAATCACGCTGACCTGCGCAGGCAGATCCGCATTCGGAATTTCCATGCGCGAAGCGGTGGCTTTGCCCGCCACATCCGTCACGGTCACCGACGTGCTGGCCGCGCCCACGGCCAGAACCACATCCAGCGGGCCGGTATTCGGTCCCAAAGTCATCGTGCGGGTCACAGGCTCAAAGCCTGCCTTGAAAAAAGACATTTCGTAATACCCCGCAGCCAGACCGTCGAAGACGTACCGTCCGGCCGAGTCTGTCGCGATGCTTCGCGGAACCGCATTGCCGGAGCGAAGCGTTACAGTTGCGCCTGGCACAACGCCCGTAGCATCCCGAACCGTTCCCGCAATCGAGAGTTGTTGAGCCGGAGCGGCCTCGTCCCCCAGCGCCAGGCCGCAGGCGGCGAGCGCCATGCGAGCCACAAAACGTCCACACCCCTTGAGAAGAATAGGCATGTGGGGGAGACTAACATGGGATTCTCTGGAATCGTCCTGTTGCCGGGTCAAGTCGCGGTCAGTGACCGGTATGTGACGCCGTATCCTCAGCCGCTTCCGGTTTGCCGCTACTTCTCCGCGCAGGACCAATCGCCGCTGTTGAAGCGATCGTAATCGCACAGCCGCGCGCCGCCCGCCAGAGTGACGGAACGGGCATGCGCGAAATTCCTCCCATCGCGCGCAACGTCCGCAGTCACGATCACTACGTCGCCCTTCTTCAGCGTGTACCGGGTCCAGCCGTGCTGCATCAGGGCGTTCGGGCTGCCGAGCTCGAACTCCCAGCGAACGGTTTTTCCGTTAGGTTCGACTACGTCCAGCATGAAGTGTGCGTGCGGATTCAGCCACTCCACGTCAGTGACCTTGCCCTTGAAGTCTCTCTGCTTGGATAAATCGAACACCGCCACGAAGGCATGGTGGGCGCGCGCGGCGGTCACGGTAAGCGCCAGCAGAAGCGCGGCTTGTCCCAGCACGGAAACGATTCTGAGCTTTCCGGCGGTCATCGTTCGATCTCCCCGATGCTGCTTAGATTACTCTCGCCGCCAGCGGCATTCAAGCCCCGGCGGCTTTTACACGAATCCGATCGCCCGGCCTCCGACCCCTACGCCAAACCACAACGTCAGGGAAAGCAATGCCACTGCCCAGCCGAGCAGCATGGGCCGCTTGTCTTCATCCTTGTGCGTGACCCATCGGAATAACGTGTACTGAAAGACGATAGCCGGGAACAGGAAAGCCATCTTGAACTTGAAGCCGTCGTTGATGAAGCACTTCATCGCTTCCGAGGTGAACAGCAAGTATCCGGTGGCCAGCATGGTAACCAGTCCCCAGGTCATGTATGGTTCCAGGTTCTTGGCCAACAGGGCGACCGACTGCTTCCTCATGCCCAGGCCTAGCATCCGGAGGTCAATGATGACCACCGCCCCGAACATCACGGTTAGGGCCAGAATGTGAATCGTTTCGATCACCGGAAAAGCCCAAATCGTGCCCGAGATCGCTTGGCCGATCCAGATCTTCTCATTCCATTCAAAGAAAGGCTTAAATGATTCCCACATACCAGAAATGTGAGACTACCACCTGAGAGCCGAGGTTACCCTCCCAGGAAGGTCAAAAGTGGGTCACTGACCGGTGTGTGACCGGAGAAAGGCTGTTTTTGCAATTACTTAGTAAGCTGGGCGGACTGATTCTGGATCTGTAATTCCCGATGCAGGACGTAGTTTACCTCGATGGGCATCGCGTCCATCGATCTCACCTTGAGAACAAGTTGGTAATAGCGGGGAACGCTTCCATCCGGCTTTTTCATCTTGGAAACCAGCGTCTTGGCGAAGGTTGCGTCCGTGAAGGCCTGGACCTCGCCGGTGATGCTCGAAATCCGGTTCCCTGAAAGATACAGAACCTCCCCGTTACCGAACAGGCCCGGAACGCGGCTGATCAAAGCGTAACTTTCTTCCGTATCTTGAGGATCTTTCGGTAGCTTATCAGCAAACAGCGCTGGCTCCCCGGGCCCCGGGTTCACGTTCCGGATCCCCTCCGGTTCCAGCACAAACGGCCGGTCAGCCGACATGGCTTGCATCTGGCGGTTTCCCACCACCGGCCCCAGGAACACTACGTTCCCCATGGCGACTTCGGGTGCGGCGATCTGGTCGCTGCTGGTCACCAGCACGTCTTTCTTTTGCACCATCCCCAGGAACTGTCCGAGGAGTACCGCGCCGGTAGCGGTTCCGGCCTGATTCGACCCGGCATCAGGGTTCGAGAGGCATACGATCAGCGGCCGCTTCGAGGAAACAATCGGATCCCAAAGCTCTTTGAGCTCTGGTGTCCACGCCCGGGCTGTCTGGAATCCAGTCCTCTGAACCTGCCAGAGCCGGGCTCCGAAATAGGCCGCCAAGCCAAGCGCCAGGACAAATCCCGCCACCAGCGCGAGTTCTTTGTATCCCCAGCGTTTGGCTGCCGCCGCACGTTCTATGGCGGGATCCGGGCGGGCCTCGCGTTGCTCGAAAGTGAGCTTGAATCCACCCTTGGGCAAATCGACGAGGATCGGATCGTCGGTCCCCTCGGTCCGATAATATTCGCCCAGTTTCTGCCGGAGCCTGGCCACGTGCATGCGGACGGTGGATTCCTGGCGCGGATCGTAGGAATCGGGCTTCGCGAACACGTCCAGGCCGACGGTATATTCCTTGAGGCCTTCGGCGGACCCGGAAATCGACTTTTCTGCCAAGTAGCTCAACAAGTTACGATGGATTTCCGACGTGCGGAACGCCCTGCTCTGAAGGATCCGCTGGATTTGCGCTTGCGTGGCTTCCAAGCCGAGGACCATGGCCACTTGAGATGATAGCACCCTGTATATAACACGCCTGCCGGCCGCGCATTGTTACAGGAGGCACGTACTCAAGCCGCCGAGTAGCGCCGCTTGAGGCTCTGGAATTGCTTTTGCCGCAACAGCCTGCCCCGGTGCAGCAGGTAGCGCGCCAGCACTCCCAGAATCGAGAATCCGTACCGGCAGCTTGCGGTAAACGAGCACGAGGACGCCTGCGGGAAGTAGCGCGTCGGCACCGGAACCTCCGCGATCCGTGCGCCGACGTCCACGAACTGCGCCACGATCTCCTGGTCGAACACGAAATTGTCGGAGTTCATGTCCAGGTTCACCGCCTCCAGCACTTCGCGGCGATACGCGCGATAGCCGGTGTGATACTCGGCCAGATTCAGGCCGAACACGCGATTCTCCAGCCCCGTGAGGAAGCGGTTCGCGAGAAATTTCCACCAGGGCATGCCTTGACCCACGACGTCGCCGGCCAGGAGTCTCGATCCGAACACGACGTCCGCGCGGCCCTCCGCGATCGGCTGGATGATCTCGGGCAGCAAACGCGGGTCGTATTGATAGTCAGGGTGAACCATCACCACCAGGTCGGCTCCCGCACGCAGCGCTTCACGATAGCACGTCTTCTGATTCGCTCCGTAACCGTAGTTGCGGTTGTGAACGAAAACCTCCAGCTTCAGCTCCCGCGCGATGCGGATGGTCTCGTCGGTGCTGCCGTCGTCCACCAGAATGACGAGATCCACCAGGTCGTGCGGCAGGTCGGCGTAGGTCAGGCGTAGCGTTTTCTCCGCGTTATAGGCGGGCATCACCACTACGACCTTGGGTTTCGACATACCTGCTTCGAGTATTCCGGTTCGGGCTTTTGAAGACGATCAGGCGTTTGACGGAGTCGCGACTTAAAAATCCAGCGGAGAAGCTAAGAGGTTTCTCCCAGGTGGCCGAGCCCGGGATACGCCTTCATGCGGTTTTCCGGCAGCACGAATACGCGAAGTTTCCCGCAGCGGAAGGCTTCCGGGCGGCCTGCGAAATATACGAGCGCTGGACTGCTTTCCGGGACCACCACCCAGCGGAACCCGTAGCGCGCCAGAAATGCCTGAGCTTCGCCCGCGCCCATCTTGCCGTTGAAAAAACGCTCGGACTCGGCCCACTGAGCGCGGTAGGTCATGCTCAGGTGCTCGTGCGAAGCGAAGCTGTGCACGGGCGCCGTGATGAGCAGCATTCGCAGCGGCTCGGGCGCGAGCGCAAGGTCATCCACGCTCGCGCGGGCTCGCATCTCGCGCACCACGGCGATCTCATCCGTGCCCGCCACGGCCGGCAGAAGAAAACCGGGATCCGTGGAACGGCCGTCGCGCTCGATCCGGGCGTATACGCTCGTGTAGGCTCCCGCCGCGAGGATCAGGACGCAAGCCGCCGCTGTGATCCACACACGCCTGTGGCTCCGGTATAGTTCGTTCAGCTTCGGCTGCGGCGCGGCGAGCCGCACCACCAGGATTCCAGTCAACGCCGCGAACCCGTCCATCAGGTGCTGCGGCACTTCCACGCCGGGCAGCAACTGCGTCGCGGCTGTTATAGTCCACCAGACCAGGAGGAGCTTGTCCTGGACGTTTCGGGGCCAGGAGCGCATCAGCAGCAGATAGGGGACCGCCAGCAATCCGATGCCGTAGCTGAAAATCAACGCAGCCAGGGACGGAGCGGAATCGGAAAACACCCGCGCCAGGTCGCCGAGCCAAGGATGCCGCAGCGAAAGAACCGCGTGCGGTGCCAGGCCGAGCCCTGCGCCCAGGACGATCAGGATCGCTTCGCGCCATGATTTTCGGGCAAAGAGCAGGAATCCCGCGATCACGGCCGGTACCGTGACGAATACTTCAAAAGGATGCACCAAAGCCGAAAGAAAAATGGCCGCGGCGAGGCAATAGCTGTAGACCCGCTGGCCGGTCTTGAAGTGCAGCGCTGCCAGCCCGAGTTCGACCAGGACCATTCCGGTGCCGAAGCTCAGCGTCGGGCTGTTGGAGAGGCCGCCGCGAAAAAGCCCGTCGGCGGTCATGTAGGCAAGATCGACGCTCCCCAGCAGGGAAATGCGGCTGGAAAACAGCCAGACCGTGAGCGGCATCGAGCAGATGGTAACGGCGACCGCGGCGATCTTCTGCGCGCGAGTCTCCAGAAAGATTCCGAGCACCCAGACGAACGCGGCCGCGGCAAACACGTAGAGCAGCAGTTCTAGCGCGATCAGCGTTGCAGCAGGCGTGAGATGCAGCCATGCGCCCACGCGCCCGCCGGTCAGGAACAGCACGTTCAGCATGGCGGGCTCGGTCGTCCAGGGCGCGTGCAGGTTCGGAAACAGGACATGATCCCGCGCCAGCGCCAGGAATCCCAGGTACTGGCACGTATCGGGATTGATCAGATGGAACACCGGCGCGGCGCCCGGGGGCGTCCGCAGCCAGGCGGACCAGACCGCCGTGTTCTGGACGATGAAGAGCAACACTCCCAGCAGCGTGCCGTGCCCGAGAGTCCGCCTCATGCTCAATGCATCGGCATGTGTGGAGCAGGTCTCCAGACCTGCCCGGGGGTGGCTCCGCTAATCGCCATCTGATCGTGCCGTGGTGATTAAGAGGTGATCCAGATTTGAAGAGCCAAGGTTTGTGCTAGAATCGACCAAAATTTCAGTAAGCCGGTTCTGCGAGGAGACTCACATGAAGAGTGTGTTTTGGGGAACCTTGGTAGTGCTATGTCGCTCAATTCTTGCGCAAACGGGACCGGTGGGAATGTGGCACGCGAACAACGGGACGCCGGACCCGTGGGAACTCGTTCTACGGGCGGATGGACCAAATGGACTCGTTGGAGCCGTCAGCAGTTGTGCCTCCAACCGGGAAGCCTTGGAGATTTTTGACGGCACATTTGAAGGGAACAGAGTTACGTTCAAATGCAGGAGCGGGGATGGTCAGCGCACGCTCACGCTAAGCGGTGTCCTCAACGGCGACGAGGTCGTCTTCACATGGGAGAAGCAGGTTCAAGAAGGCGGAAATCGCAACGCCCGAGACATGCTGTTTGACGATGCAAGCCCGCGAACGTTTACTGCCAAGCGCGTTCCGGAGATCTCGGATGCTTTCACTCAGGCGGCGGATCAAATGAGGCGTCACCCGGTCGTGACATTCGATCGGATTCTACATGCAGAGCGGGAGCCGCAGAACTGGCTCACATACTCAGGCACACTGAGCGGCGCCCGTCACAGTCTGCTTACCCAAATCACGCCTGCCAATGTTAAGAACCTGGAGCTGGTGTGGATCTGGCAGGCCCAAACGCAATTACGCTTTGAAGCGACCGCCTTGGTGGAGGATGGTGTTCTGTACACGGTGCAGCCTCCCAACGATGTAGTCGCGCTCAACGCGGCAACGGGCCGCGTGCTCTGGACCTATTCTCATAAGCCGTTGCCGAGGGCGCGGGCAAGCGGCGGAGGCGGTCGGCCGAATCGAGGCTTGGCGATCCTCGGCGGCGCGCTGTTCCTGGGCACGCTCGACGCGCATCTGCTCGCGATTGACGCATTCTCTGGGAAGTTGATCTGGGACACCACCGTGGCAAACGCAGCGGACCCTGTGTGTGAGCGCGCTTGTTACGTGATCACCCATGCTCCGCTGGTCGTGAAGGACAAGGTGATCGTGGGCGTCGGTGGCGGCGAAGGCCCTATCCGTGGCTTCGTCGCCGCGTTCGACGCTAAAACCGGCAAGGAGGCTTGGCGTTTTTACACAGTTCCCGCGGCGGGCGAGCCCGGAGTCGAAACATGGTCGGGCGAGTCGTGGAAAACAGGAGGCGTCGGAGTATGGAACACAGGAACCTACGACGCCGATCTAAACCTGACCTACTGGGGAACTGGGAACCCTTATCCGACGGAGATCGGGCACGAAAAGGGAGGGGGCGAGGCCCGCCTGGGAGACAATCTCTTCAGCGATTCTGTTGTAGCCTTGGATGCCGATACCGGCAAGCTGAGATGGCATTACCAGTTCACGCCTCATGACAACATGGACTGGGACGCAACGGAGATCCCGGTTCTGGCTGAGATCGATTGGCAGGGTCAGCGCCGAAAGGTGATGCTGATGGCCAACCGGAACGGCCTAATGTACGTTCTGGACGCCGTGACCGGACAGTTTCTGCTGGGCAAGCCCTTTGTCGAGGTGAATTGGATGGCCGGCTTTGACGAAAAGGGCCGGCCGATTCAGGTCCCAGGGCTGTTCGTCGACTCGGAAAAGACAGTGGTCCGTCCAGCAAACGGAACCAACTGGATGCCTCCTTCCTACAGCCCGAGCACTGGCCTGTTCTATGTCGCTGCCTGGGAACGTGAGGCCGTGGGTGGGTACATGCGGCGTCCCACTCCGGCGTACGGGGCGATGCGGGCGATCGATCCCAAAACGGGCGAAAGAATGTGGGAGTTCCGTAAGAACGATGCGATGTTTTCTGCTGGAGCACTAACTACGGCATCGGATCTGTTGTTCACTGGAACTTCGGGCGACTACTATTCAGGGGACGAAGCGGCGCGATTGGGCGATAGATACTTCTACGCACTGAATGCGCGTACCGGCGAGGTTCTGTGGCAGATGACTCTTACGGGGACCGTGCAAAGCGGTCCGATGAGCTACTCGGTAGCAGGCAAGCAGTATATCGCAGTGGCCGCCGGCAACACGCTTTTCGCGTTCACACTGCGCCAGTAAGCCACTGCTTGTAAGCTACTGCTGTTCGATCTCCGCAACTCCGCCTGGCGAGTGGACGCTGAACCCTCTCCACATCTCCGATCCCCGCCAGACATGCACCTCGCAAGGTTCTGCAGCCGGGCTGCCGCGCCGATCACTTGGTCGCGATCTGGGTGAGCACCGCCTCGGCGTCCGCCTCGGTGAACTCCTGGGTCTTGGCGGAATGGTTCATCGAGCAGAACTTAGGCCCGCACATGGAGCAGAAGGCTGCGTCCTTGAAGCCTTCCTCGGGCAGCGTCTCGTCGTGATACGCGCGTGCGGTTTCCGGATCGAGCGACAGCTCGAACTGCTTCTTCCAGTCGAAGGCGAAGCGCGCGCGCGACAGCTCGTCGTCGCGGTCGCGGGCGCCCGGCCGATGCCGCGCGATATCGGCCGCATGCGCCGCGATCTTATACGCAATCAGCCCCTGCTTCACGTCCTCGCGATTCGGCAAGCCCAGGTGCTCCTTGGGGGTGACGTAGCAGAGCATGGCCGCGCCGTGCCATCCGATCATGGCCGCCCCGATCGCCGAGGTGATGTGATCGTACCCCGGCGCGAAATCGGTCACCAGCGGACCCAGCGTGTAGAAGGGCGCCTCCTGGCAGATCTCGGCTTCCTTTTCCACCTGCATCTGAATCTGGTCCATGGGAATGTGCCCGGGACCCTCGATCATCACCTGCACGTCGTGCTTCCAGGCGATCTTCGTCAGCTCGCCCAGCGTTTCCAGCTCGGCGAACTGCGCGCGGTCGCTCGCGTCGGCCAGCGATCCGGGCCGCAGACCGTCGCCGAGCGAAAAGCTCACGTCGTGTTTTTGGAAAATCTTGCAGACGTCCTCGAAGTGTTCGTAGAGGAAATTCTGCTTGTGGTTTTTCACCATCCACTCGGCCAGAATCGCCCCGCCGCGGCTGACGATGCCGGTGATGCGCTTGGTAGTCAGCGGAATGTACTGCACCAGCACGCCGGCATGGATGGTCATGTAATCCACGCCCTGCTCGGCCTGCTCCTCGATCACTTCAAGCATCACGCGGATGTTCAGATCCTCCACGCGGCGCACGCGGGCCAGAGCTTCATAAATGGGCACGGTTCCGATCGGCACGGGAGAATTCCGGAGGATGGCCTGGCGGATGCGCGGGATGTCGCCGCCGGTGGAGAGATCCATCACCGTGTCGGCGCCGTATTTGACCGAGTAGCGGAGCTTTTCGAGCTCGCCGTCGATATCGGAAGTGGTCGCGGAATTTCCGATGTTCGCGTTAATTTTGCACGTGGAGGCCACCCCGATGCACATCGGCTCGAGGTTGGTGTGATGGATGTTGGCGGGGATGATCATGCGCCCGCGGGCGACTTCATCGCGCACGAGCTCCGGCGCCAGGCGTTCCCTTTGGGCAACGTATTCCATTTCCTGCGTGATCCGCCCCTGCCGTGCGTAGTGCATCTGTGTGCGGATCTTGTCGTTCAAGCGCTGTGCTACCCATTCCTGTCGCATAACGCTCCGATCTTACCACTAGTGCAGATGGGAAGCTGCGCCGTTGCGGCGCGGGTTCATTCTATTTAAGGGGCCCCTGAAGAGCCGCGGTTCGCTCCCCGCGGCGGGAGGCCGGCGGCTGGACCGGCGCCACCATCTGTGCACAGGCCCTTCACGATGGAGTCTAGAACATCGCTTCTTTGCGTAATCGCGGGACCGGTCCAGGTCCTCCGATGGCGAGCGCCTGAACTCCTGGAGTAAGGATGAGGGCGGGGAACGGGGAGATCGCGAGCGCGGCGCGGGAAGTTGTGGATTTGGTTGCGAATATCAGGATTGCGGGACCGGTGATATGAAGAGGTTCGGATGCCATTCCAGTAACCGGCTCGACGTGTAGAATACAAAAAATGCCGGTTCCCGTCAGGCTTTCTATCGCTTCGGCAATGCTCTGCACTTTGGTTCCAGCAGCTCAGGCTCAGTGGCTGAACTATCCAACGCCAGGAATTCCACGCACGAAAGATGGCAAACCTGATCTGGCCGCGCCAGCTCCTAGAACGCTAGACGGCAAGCCCGATCTCTCGGGAATCTGGGGGCGCGGAGGCAGCGCCCCGGGCACTCCAGATGCGCTGCTTACAACTCAGGGGCGTGCATCCGTGGAGCGATTCCGGGCAACCGAGCCCAACAACCGCGATACGAATCTGGCCCAATGCTTGCCCCACTTCTTACTCCACATAGTGCCGAATTCCTTGTACAAAATCGTGCAGACTCCCGGTCTGATTGTCATGTTATACGACGGCCAAGGCATGCCCATACCGCGTCAAATTTTCCTGGACGGACGGCCGCTACCGCAATCGCCCAATCCTTCTTGGATGGGTTATTCGGTGGGCCATTGGGACGGGAACGTACTGGTGGTTGAAACGACTGGCTTCAACGGCCGCTCCTGGAGTGGGTGTGTGAGAAGAACGACGATATTTTGCGGCACATGATCGGCGGCCGCTAGCGCGCCCAAACGGCTTACTTGCTCTTGCCTTTGCCGGCCGCCGGCGCATTGCCCGGCACGACGTTATTCATCCGCGCGTACACCACCATCTGGCCGTAGTGATCGAAGCTATGCTGCGCCAGAAACGCGGCTGCGGCCACGCGCTGCATCGTACCGCGGCCGAAGGGCGAAGGCACCGGATCGAACATGTTTTTCTCGTTCAGGTTGTTCATGGCCTTGTGTGCGAAGGCCAACGAGCCCTTGAAGTAGTCGACGATCTGGTCCTTGGTGTTGAGCGTGTCCGGACCGTTGTCGGTGGGGCCGATGTCCACCGGAGCCTTTTCGCCCGAGATGGACGCCGCGATCCGGTAGATATAGGTCGCGATGTGGCGGACTTGCAGAGCGTAGGTCCGAACGCCCGTGAACGTCCCCGGGCTGGTGGGGGCGAAGTCGTACTTGTCGGCGGGCATCTTTTGCGCCAAGCCGAGCACTTCGCGCTCGACGGTTGAAACCTGGTCGTCAAAGACCTTGCCGATCCCCTCGGCAGCGAACAACGAAGGCGCGGCGCCAAGAACCGCGAGCATCAGATATTTACGCAAGGGAAACCTCCACTTGCATATTGTACCTGTGTCTCTTGCGCACGCGGATTCGCGGCGGCTAGCGCCGTCCGCGGAATCCTCCGCCGCGAATCACGACCCCGAAGCTGGGGCCGTAGAAGGCACCGTAGGGATAATAGTACGGATAGTAGAACGGATCGTAATAGGGTCCGTAGAGGCCGCCGTAATAGTAGGGTCCCGGAGGAGCCACTCTCCGCTCGCGCGGTTGCACTTGCGATTGATAATCTCGCGACTGGACGGGCTGGAAAGCGCCCGAGGAGCGATCCGTCGAAACGTTGAGAGAATCGATCGTGCGGAACGTCAGCACGGTTTCGGGCTGAATTTCCGTAGCGCGTGCGTGGGTGGCGACGACGCCGATCGCTCCGGCCATCGCCCCGCCGAGAGCGCCGACTCCTGCGCCGAATCCGCCACCCGCGACAGCGCCGATCGCGGCTCCCGCCGCGGTGGTTCCCGCAACCAGGCCCGCATCGCGACCAGGATGCTTACCGCGCTCGTAGTCGATCAGTTGGGTTCGGATGGGCGCCTGCTGGCCATCGACCAAGCTCAGCTCAGTCAGTTCCAGCCCAAGGCGGGATGTTCCCTTTCCTTCTTTTGCCGTAACGGCCTCGGACACACGCCCGGCGACATTCTGACCGGGCCTCGCGATGACCAGGCCGTTTGCGACCAGGGGCTGGACCAGCGTCGCGGTGAACACGTCACCGGGCTGATTCCGGTCACTCGAAAGTTTTTCGTTGATTCGGATTTTGATAAAGGTCCCGGCCGGAAGCGTCACCTGTGACAGAGCGGGCGTCGCGGCGGGGCCGGAATTGTCAGCGGAAGTCTGGGCGTCGGCGGCTTGATTCAAGGAGTAGGACTGATCGCCGGAGGAATTCCCGAATTTGCGCCAGCCTTTGGAATCCTGCGCGAAGGCCGTCCCTAGAAAACTCACTAAGGAGATTACGATTGCTGCACGTGAATACATGACACACACCTTCCAGGTGTTTCGATGCAAGCGTCCTGCCACAGGTAAGCGACTGAAAGATTAAGGATTCCGCGGGCATGTTTGCGGCCGAAAATCGCCAGGGCTGGTGCTTTTCGGCCAGAGGCCGCTACGCGGGGTCGAGCGTGGGCCGCCGTTTATGCCACTCGGTACGCTGTTCATAGGCGTGCGCCAGAGCGAGCACGGTAGATTCGGCGAAGGGCGCGCCGATGATCTGGAGCCCGAGCGGCAGGTTATCGCTAGTGAACCCGCAGGGAACGGAAATCGCCGGAAGGCCGAACACGTCAAACGGAGCGTTGTTGTTGCGGCCGGCGCCTGGGGCGCCGCCGCCGGCAAGCGGCGGAGGCGGAGTCACCATGGTGGGCGTGATGAGGAGGTCGACATTGGTGAAGACATTCCGGATTTCCCGCCGGAGACGATCGACTTCGCGGCGGGCCGCGACGTAGTCGGACGCCTGGGCGTCGGCGGATTGCTGGAGGCTGCGTCGAACAGCGGGCTGGTATTTTTCCGGGGTTTTGGTGAACCAGGGAGCGTGATAGAGGTAGGCCTCGGGGCCCCACAGCCGCGCGCCATTGATTGCAGGGGGAAGTTGCACATCCGAAAGGCCGGCCGTTATGGGCTGAAGCACCTGGATCGCCACCTCCACGGCTTTGGCGACCTCGGGATGCAAACCTTCGAAGTAGCTCGGGGGCCGGCCGAGGCGAAGCCTCGCCGTCGGAGTGCGGAGCGCGCGAGCGTAGTCGGGAACGGGCACGTCCACGGTGGTGGTATCGAGCGGATCGTATCCGGCGATGGTCTGCATCAGGATCGCGGCGTCTTCCACGCTCTTCGCGAGCGGCCCGATGTGATCGAGCGTCCAGGAGAGCGGGATCACGCCGCGCAAGCTCGCCCGTCCGTAGGTCGGCTTCAGGCCGACGATGCCGCAGTTGGAGGCCGGCATGCGGATGGATCCGGCCGTGTCGGTTCCGAGCGACCCATAGCAGAGATCCGCGGCGACAGCGGCTCCCGGGCCGCTCGAGGATCCGCCGGGCGTTCGATCCAGATTCCAGGGATTGTGGACCGTGCCGTAGTGCGTCACGGTTGGGTTGCCGCCGTAAGCGAACTCCACGAGGTTCAGCTTGCCGATCAGGATCGCGCCCGCGTTCTTGAGGCGCCGCGCGGCTTCGGCATCTTCGGTGGGAACGCGGTCCTGGAACAGTTCGCTGCCGCCGGTGGTGCGGACGCCGGCGGTATCGATGTTGTCCTTGAGACCGAGGGGGATGCCGTGCAGCGGCCCGCGCCACTTGCCCTGCCGGATCTCGGCTTCAGCCTTGCGCGCTTCGGCCAGCGCGGAATCGCCGGTGAGGGTGATGAAGGCGTTGAGCCCGGAGTTGTATTTCTCGATGCGGCGAAGACAGGCTTGCACCAGATCCACGGGGCTGACGCTCTTCGAACGCAGGAGATCGGAGGCCTGCTTGATGGTCAGCGGGGCAAGATCCCGCGACTGTGCCGATGCGGGCTTCCAGGCCCACGCAACAGCCGCCGCGGTGAGCAGCTCTCTGCGGGTAATAGCTACCTCCGATCCGGCAACGCGAACACGTACAGTGCGTTGCCGTAGGACGGATAGTGCACCTCGGGGGCAAGGATGCCCGGCACCATGCGCGGGCTGCCGCCGCCCAAGCCGGACGAAACTGCGATGTACTGCTTCCCGCCCACGCTATAGGTCAGCGGGAACCCTTGTACGGACGTGCCCAGGCGGGTCTCCCAAAGGACCTTGCCGGATTTCGCATCGACGGCGCGGAAATAACGATCCATGTCGCCGACGAACGCCAGGCCGCCGGCAGTGGAAAGGATCGCGGTCATGAACGGCGAGCGCTGCTCGATCTTCCAGTTCTCTTTGAGCGTGCGGACGTCGTAGGCGGCGAACTTTCCGACGTTGCCGCCGCTGCCGGGCATCTCGAAGAATCGCCGGGCCGCGCCGCCGCCGCTGCCGCCGCCTTCCACCAGGTCGATTTTCTGCGGATTCATTTCCTGGCAGCTCTGGGCGACCGGGATCAGGATCTGGTTGGTCGGCTGGTGATAGCTCATGGCGTGCCAGTTGTGGCCGCCCTCGGAAGTGGGGCAATTCTGGACCCATTCGCCGATCTGGTTTTCGACGATGTCGTTGCGGAAGTGCGGTTCGCCGGTTTTGGCGTCGATGTAATCGTAGACGTTCTGATAGACGGTTTCCTTGTGGCCGACGTACTTGCCGGTCACGCGATCCAGCTTCCACAGGACGCCGTCTTTGCCCGCGCTAAACACGTATTTCTGGCCGCCGTCGTCGACCAGCACGCGCTCGAACACTTCGTCCAGGTCAAGAGTCTCGCCGGGAGCGTGGTTGAACCACCATTTGAGCTTGCCGGTGTCGATATCGAGCGCGACGGTCGAGTTGGCGTAGTTGGTCGCGCCATTGCCCGATCCGCGCGAGGCGCGCATCCACGGCTTGGCCTGGGCGACGCCCCAGTAGGTCAGATTGAGATCGAGATCGACGCTGCCGGTGATCCAGGTGTCGCCGCCGGCGCGGAACAGGTCCGAAAGTTTGCCCCACGAATCGCCGCCCGGATCGGTGCTCTTGGCGATGGTGTAGAACTTCCACAGCAGTTTGCCGGTCTGGGCGTCGTAGGCGCTGATGAAGCACTTCTCTTCGCGGTACTGATCGCACAGCCCGCCGCCCAGGCCCTGGATCACTTTGCCTTTGGCGATGATCGGTCCGCTGCTGGTGCTGTAGGTTCCGTTCGTTCGGTCGCCGATGAGCGTATCCCAAACATTCTTTCCGGTGCGTGCATCCAGCGCGAAGATGTGGGCCTGCCCGGTGGTTACGTAGACCTTGTCATCGTAGATCGCCAGGCCGCGCTGGGAATTGCCGGTGGCCGTATCGCCAATGCGGTTCTCCCAGATCAGGTCGCCGGTCCTGGCATCGAGCGCCTGCACGATGTTGCCCGGGTTATTGATGAACATGGTCCCGTTGTGGACCACCGGAGCCGGCTGATTGGTGCCCTCATTCATCGCCCAGGTCCAGACCAGACGCAGATCCTGCACGTTGTTGGTGTTGATCTGGTTCAGAGTGCTGAAGTTGTTGGCGTGATAGTCGTGCCGGATCATCAGCCAGTCGGCCGGATCGGGATTCTTCATCATCGCGTCGGTAACGGGGGTGTAGTTCTTGACGGTGCCGGGAATGGTCAAGCCGCGAGGCGCGGGAGGCGCCGCGGCCCGGCCGCCGCCTGCACCCTGTTTGCCCTGTTTCCCTTGTTTTCCCTGGCCTCCGCCCTGGGCGACTTGTGCGACGACCTGGCCCGTCGCGAGGGTTCGGATCGCGACGGTGGAGTTTCCGGCGAGGGGTTGATTTCCCGGCCGCGCGCCGTTCGTTTGCAGGATGAACGCGGCAATGTTCAGGTAATTCTGCTCGCCGAGACCGCCGGGATTATTCGGCGGCATGGCACCCTCCATGAATCCGACTAAATCGCCGACCGTGCGATTCCCCCAACTGCTGGTGAACGGTGTGCCGGCCAAAGGCAGCGCGTTGCCGATTCCGGAAAGGTCGGCTGCATGGCAGCCGGCGCAACTCTCCTGATACGCGGCCCGGCCTGCGTCGGCCTGCTGAGCTGTAAACGGTCCGGCGGCCCCTGGCTGGCCGAAGAGCTGTAAGACTCCATAAAGCGCGGCGAACAGGACGATGGGAACGAGAAGTTTTTTCATGGAAGTCGCCTCCTAGCGCCGACGGTTAGTGCTGAAGCCAGCCCCACAGCGTGCCGTCCGCGGGTTTTTCGGTGTAGATCTGGACGTAAATTCCACCCTTTTTCAGATTCTGGATCTGCTGCGGAGTCAGATCGGCCGATCCGCTGATCGTGCCGCTCGTGCCTTTGGTAATCGTGAGGTCGGCGAATGCGGGTCCGCGCACGCCCGCGACGATACCGTTGTGCAGCTTGGCGGAGACCGCGTTGGTCTTGAGGCCTTCGAAGGTCCCGTTCACGGTGAGTTTCGCGCCGGAGAGCGTGGCGGTTACCGACCCCACGCCGGCCAGATCGGGCCGCGTTTTGGCATCCGCAGGAAGCGCGGAAAGCCGCGTCTTATAAGTGTCTCCACTTTGGGCAACGCCGGGAATTCCGAAGTATCCGAGCGCCGCTCCCAGGATCAGCGCCGCGACGAGTTTCATGATTTACCTCCGTGGCCGGAGGTCAGCATACCACATCTATTGCCGTTTTCGTTTCACCAGCCGAGGAGCCTCATGCGGTCCTCGATGATCGCGCTGTACTGATTCATGCGCTCCGGTTTGCGGCGTCTTGGGGAAGGCAGGATCGCCGCGAGGCGAGCCGCCTGATCGCGGTTCAGGGCGGCCGCCGAGGTGTGATAGTGATACTCGGCAGCGGCCTGCGCGCCATAGACGCCCGGCCCCCATTCGATCACGTTCAGGTACAGCTCCAGGACGCGGTTCCGGCCGAGGATCAGGACGGCCATCGGCGCCAGCGTGTACTCCAAAGCCTTGCGGACGGGATTCCGGTGTGTCGTGAAGAAGAGATTCTTCACGAGCTGCTGCGGAATGGTGGACGCTCCCCGGGGCGGCTCGCCGGTTTCGGCGCTTTCCTCGATGGCGCTCTGGACCTGTGACCAGTCGATGCCGTAATGGCGATAGAAGTTGCCGTCCTCGGCGGCGATTATGGCGTGCTGGAGCTGCGGCGAGATCCGGCGAAGGGGCACAAAGGTCTGGCGCTTCGTATACTTGCCCTTTGCAAACCACGATTCCACACGCCGCTGGATCTGAACGCCCGTGGTCGGGGGATTCACAAATCGTAATGCCAGAAGGGCGACGGCCCAGGACAGGTGTAAGCCCGCCAGGAAGAGAAGCGGGATGGCGAACCAGCGCCGCCAGCGGATTCCGGGCTTCGACTTGCGCTTCACCGCATCAGTATTGCGCAGATCCGGCAATGCGGCTAGACTTGACAAATCCGAGCGGAGTTTTCATGAGGAAATCACATTTTCTGCCTGCTTTTCTTGCTCCCGTGTGGATATGCGCCGTTCTCGTCCAAGCGCAGAACGTTCCGTTCACGTTCTTGCAGCCCGGATACACGCAGGAAATCTTCGGTGCGGCGACCGTCACCAACACCATGGGAGGCATCGCCTTCGCCCCGGATGGCGATGTCTGGGTGAAAGGCTGCGGCTCCAGCGGCGCGCTCTTGCGCTTCGATGGCGGCCGTACCGTGACGGTCAACGGCACGAGCCTGCACCCGCTGCAAGCACTTCCCACTGCGACCGCAACGGCCGCCGGATGCGGAATCACCAATCACCCCGACGGGCGCATTTACCTCAATTCCGCGGTCGGAGCACAGAGGATTGACGCCGATAGCGGCGCCGTGCTCGGCGTGGTCGGCCCCCCAGGAAACGGCTACGGCATCACTGTAGATCCGCAGACGAACCGGTTGGTGTATGCGCTTTCAAGCTGTGCGTCGGTGACGTTCTGCACGCTGGTAACCGTCGATCCGGCCACGGGCAACACTCAGAATCTGCTGTCGTTCAGTGTCAGCTCCGCGCTGGAATACGTGGACGGGATTACGTTCGATCCGACCGGCAACTACATCGTGGTGTGCGGGCGCACGGGCGTATTCCCCTCCGATACACCGTACCTGTTCATCCTCACGCGAACAGGAAACTTGGCTCGCCAGCTTCCCGCGGATCATTTCCCCGACGGCGCGGTCTTTCACCGGGACCCGTTTTACCTTGTGACGAACAACAACGACAACACGATCAGCCGTTTTGATTTTCCCGCCGACGATCTTCGGCAGTCACCGACGCAAACCATCGTCGCCAGCGGCGGATTCCGCGGCGACCTCACTGCGGTCGGAGCGGATGGGTGCTATTACATCACGCAGGCTGGAACTCGTTACGCGAACGGCCTTACGTCCGGCGACAACAGCATCGTGCGGGTGTGCTCAACAGCCGGAAAATTCATTCCCGGGCCAGGGGTGGCTCCCACGATCTCTCTGGTTGCAAATGCGTTCGGCGACATGCCGTTGATCGCGCCGAATACCTGGATTGAGATCAAAGGATCAAATTTATCGCCAGCCGGCGACACGCGTATCTGGAAGGATTCGGATTTCGCGAGCGGCACCCTGCCGACTCAACTCGATGGGGTCAGCGTGACGGTGAACGGAAAAAGCGCCTTCGTGTACTACATAAGTCCGGCTCAGGTGAATATCCTGACGCCGCCCGACGCCATTTCAGGGCCGGTTCCAGTGCAGCTCACCACCGGCGGCGTCACTAGCAACGTCGCGACCGTGCAGGCGCAGCCGCAGTCATTATCATTCTTTGAGTTCGTCTCCGGCGGGCTTCATTATGTGTACGGAAGGCACCTTTCCGACAACAGCATCCTCGGGCCGACGACTTTGTTTCCAGGGCTCAGCACGCCTGTCAAGCCAGGCGAGACGATCTATGTCGCCGGCAACGGGTTCGGCGCGACTGACGTCGCAGTGGCGAGCGGGTCCATTAGCCAGGGCGGGACACTTCCGAAACCGTGGCCTGTGGTTCAGATCGGCGGCATCCAGGCAAACGTCCTGTTTGCCGGCCTGGTATCGCCCGGCACGTTCATCTTCAATATCGTGGTTCCGGATGTGCCGGACGGGGATCTCGCCCTGACGGCAACGTACAACGGATTGAGCATCCAACCCAACCTGCTGATCACGATCAAGCGCTAGTTTCCGTCCGCTTAAGGGCGCGCCGACGCCCTCGATGAGGCCAAATTCAGCGCCAGGCACGTCCGGCAAGCGCCAGGGAACGGGTTTCGATCCGACACTCCTAATTGTCTCCGGCCGTTTCCAAGACCATCTGCCACAGCAGCTCCGCGCCGTTTGCCAGATTTTGGACGGAAATGCGCTCATCGTTGCCGTGCTCGCGGCTTTCGCCGCTGTCCCGCAGAAAGATCGGGACTCCGTAGACAGGCACGCCGCGGGCGCGCAGAAAACTGCCGTCCGTGGCTCCGCGCGACATGAACGGCACGATCGCGGCCTGACGCGGGTAAACGTGCCCGATGGCCCGCTCGAGGGCGCGATAGGCGGCGCTGGCGCGAGGACTGGGGGGCGTGGCCGGCAACTGCGCTCCAGGAGCCAGCGTAATTTCAATCGATGGATCGCCCACCATCTGGCGCAACCGTGCCAGCACATCCTCCGGCGTTTCGCTTGGCATGCGGCGGACATCGGCCTGCGCCTCCGCCGAGTTAGGGATCATATTGATCTTGACGCCGGCGTTGAGCATGGTCGGAGTGAAGGTGGTGTGCAGGGCCGCATCCAGCTCAACGTCCCGGCCGCGGATCTGGCCGGCAGCGGACTGCGCGGTAGCCGGATTTTCCAGGCGTGGCAGCAGCGGCGCGAGCCAGTCATATTCGGGAAACGCGGAGAGTTCCCGGAGATACGCGCGGGTGGTTGGGTTCAGCCGGATGGGCTGGTCGGCGTCGGCCAGCTTCACGAGAGCACGCGCCAGCTTCAGCACGGGATTATCCGCCCGGGGGAGCGACGAATGGCCGGCCGGGCCTTTGGCGGTCAGCACCACGCGCGTCGGAATCTTTTCGCCCGTCTGCACCAGGAACACACGCATTCCGTTCTTCGACTCCCACACCGACCCGCCCTCGTTGAACGCGAATTCGGCGTCGATTTTTTGCCAGGCGTGCTGGATAAGCCACTGGATTCCCGAGGATCCGGATTCCTCATCGGCCTCAGAGAGCAGGATCAGGTCGCGGCTCAGTTTGATGTTGCGGCGCTTGATCTCGACCATCACCGCCAGCTCGGCGGCCAGCAAGGATTTGTCGTCCATGGCGCCGCGTCCGTACAAAAACTCGTCGTGGACCTCGGCCGCGAACGGATCCACGGTCCACTGTTTGCGTTCGGCGGGAACCACGTCGCTGTGGGCCATGAGCAAAAGCGGCCTGTTTTTCCCGCTGCCTTTCAGGCGCGCGACGATATTCAGCCGCTTGGGATCGCTGCCTAGGAGCTCCGCGGGGATACCGTTGCCGTCAGCGATCTGCTTCACATAGCTGGCGACTCGGGATTCGTTGCCAGGCGGGTTGGAGGTATCCAGACGGATGAGATCGGTGAGGTACTGGCGGGTTCGCTCGCCCAGCGACCGGTTATCGTCCCCGGCGGCCCAAACGGCAAATCCGGTTGCCATCGCAGCCAGGGCGAACAATGCGGGAAACCGGCGCATTCGTCATGATCTTAACATTAACAAGAGTTAGCCTGTACGCTGCGTTTCTTTAATCGCGCACAACGCAGCGTGGCGCGAGCTTCGAAATGTTTTCCGGGTGCGCGCCCCGCGCTGTGCGCTTGTTTGTTTCACCGCGCACAACGCAGCGTGGCGCGAGCTTCGAAATGTTTTCCG
>Ga0070741_10000912_pt1 | contig 97698 bp, 80 predicted proteins | sample Coa_R1_4_FD_66440 | JGI IMG/M metagenome (GOLD analysis project Ga0070741, IMG submission 66440) | Surface soil microbial communities from Centralia Pennsylvania, which are recovering from an underground coalmine fire - Coalmine... | ecosystem: Environmental > Terrestrial > Soil > Unclassified ... | reverse complement strand
CCGAGCCCCAGATCATAGGTGTTCAAGCAAGAGACCCATTCCATGAACGTCCGAAAATCACACATCCTGATCATCGTCATTGTGGTGATCGGCTTCATCACTAACGCATGTGATCACAGCACGGTGCATCGCGATATTCGTGACAGCATTTCTGCCAACGCCAATGCGCCGGACGCGTATCCAAAGCTGCTGGCGGTATATGTTCCCTGGTTCGGAGACAAAGACCACATTAACGTCGGGTACTCGACGCAGGATCCCTCGGTGTTGCGCAGCCAAATTAACAAAGCGCGGGAGCTGGGCATATACGGATTCGCCATCAACTGGTACGGCAACCGGCATCCATTCCTGGATCACAGCACGGCGTTGCTGGCGAAGATTGCCGCCGACATGCATTACCACGTCTGCCTCATGTACGACGAGATCCAGGAGGACAACGGCCACAGCACCGATGATGCGCTCGAGGAGTTCGACCGCGCTTACAAGGACTACATTGCTCCCGATGCTCCGGGTCACGATGCCTACGTGTTTTACAACGGGCGCCCGGTGATTTTTATATTTCCGAAGTACGGCCATACCGACTGGGACCAGGTGCGAGCCATGGTGGACAAGTGGCCCACGCCGCCTTTGCTCATTTACAAAGACCATCCGCCGGCAAAGTACGTGAACGACTTCGATGGAATTTACGCCTGGGTTCATCCCGGCAAAGGCTGGGCACAGAACGGCAGCGATTGGGGCAAGGAGTATTTGCAAAATTTTTACAAGCAGACCAGGGCGAAGTATCCGGACAAACTCGTCATTGGTGCGGCTTGGCCCGGCTTTGATGACTCGAAGGCCTCGTGGGGCTTGAATCGTCACATGGACCAACGCTGCGGGAAAACATTCGAAGACACCTTGAGCATGTATCACGAATACGCAGATGCATCGAAACCTATGCCTTTTCTCGTCGTGGCCACATGGAACGACTATGAAGAAGGCACAGCTATCGAACGCGGCTTGGCCAAATGCGAAAAGGGCAGCGGCGACCAATCAAGGGGAGGGGGACAGTGATGTCAAGTTCACAGTTATTCGCGAGGGTTCGCCATCAGAATCCCTATTTTCACAACCTGTCGCTGTTGTTGATGGCGCCGGAGCGCAGCCGCACGCGCGATGAAGCGCAGGTGTGGCTTGCTCAGCTGGATGACCACGGCCGGGCTGAGGCCAAAGCCATCGCAGAGATGCATCACGTCGTCGTACGTGCATTTTGCGACTTGTCGAAGAACTCCGAGCTTGATGTTCAACTGCGGACGTGGGCAGCGACAACTGTGGCCGGGGAAAGAACGCGGGCGCACACCGCGGTGGCTTTTCTGAATTCTATTTGCGAAGCTCTGGGCTCGACGGGCCATCCTCTCCTGGTAATCAAGTCGTTAGAGCACTGGCCCGACCTGGGCAGCGATCTGGACCTGCTGACGGTTTCCGAGGACGACGTGGTAGTTGGCGTGATGACGAGAACATTCCACGCGGAGGTGCTAGAGCGCAGCTGGGGAGATCGTCTGGCGCATAAGTGGAACTTCAAAATTCCTGGACTACGTGAAGCCGTGGAAGTACACGTGGCGCGTTTGGGCCAGACGGGGGAGCATGTTGAGTTGGCGCGGCGGCTTGCCCGTACCAGCGTGGTGCGGGACATCGATGGGAATTCTTTTCGTGTACCGTCGGCGGAGGGCAGCATTATCCTCGCCACCCTGCAGCGCATGTACCGTCACTTCTACTTGCGTTTGTGCGACACCGTCGATGCCGCCACCCTGATCGAGACGCGCGGATTGGATTTTACCGTGCTAAAGGAGCTTGCCGAACCGGCAGCGATCTGGCCCGGCGTAGCCACATACCTGAAAATTATTTCAGACTACCTAGACGCCTACCGTGGCGGGGGACTGGATCTTCCTCCACAGGTTCTGTCGGCGGCGGAATTTGGAGGCGAGGAAATTTTTTGTCGGGGCCAGTTTCTGCGCATCCCGGTTTTTTGGCAGGGCGCGAAGCTGTATACCAAGCAGGTCTCGCAAACAGCATTTCGAGGCAATGTGAGCGGAGTACTTCGTCTCAGCCTGCTGCCTTGCCTGGGTGCCGCGGCTGCCCTGGAATACAAGGCGACGGGAAATGACAAGGGAGTGTGGTAGCGGGCTGAGAACCACCTCGTGCTGGCTGATGACATCCTAAACATCGACCATGAAATTAAAACAGCCAGTCTGGTTCTACGCGGTCGGGTTTCTCTTCACCGGTGTAGGTTTGGCAATTGTGGTCGCACTGATCTGGTACTTCTACCATTACGGCCGGCTGTGAGTGAACGTGAACCCGCCTTGCGCGAACTGCTGATGTCAAACGCTATAACCCACCTAAAATTTTGATCTAATCCAAGAAAGAGGTTGCGAGAGGGAAATCGCTGCATAGCACAAGCAGGCACCGACTGGAATCGGCGCCTGCTCTTGCTTCGCTTTGGGGGAGATCGATCTCGACTTCTAACATACGATTTCGCGGTCGGAACTCGCCATAACGCCGAATCTGTAGCTTGCAAAAGGAATTGCTGTAGCACCTCCTAAGTTGGTGGAACTCGCGCGGCCGCGATGATAGTCCGGGCGTCTGCATGCGCAGGCGCCAGCCGGCGCAGGCGCGAGCGATTCAGCGGGGCTATCCTGCGGGGCGGCCAAATTGCTCGTTTCACGACACTTCTACCCAGTGACCATAATTAGTCACGCAAGCAAAATTCCGAAAAATTAAATATGATGGAGTGTTTACCTCCCGAGGATGGTGAAATCAGTGGCTGAGACGCATACCAACGGTCTCGAAGTGCTCGAGACCCGTGAGTGGATGGATTCGCTGGACTATGTGCTGGATCGAGGCGGACCGGAGCGCGCCGGACGGCTTTTGCAGCAGTTGGCGCTCCATGCGCGCCGGGAGGCGGGCGTCAACCTGCCATTTTCCGCAACCACCCCGTACCAGAACACGATTCCCTCGAAATCGCAGCCGCCATTCCCGGGCAGCCAGGAGATGGAGCGCCGGATTAAGAGCCTGGTTCGCTGGAATGCCCTGGCCATGGTGGTTCGCGCAAACAAGTTGCAGGAGGGCATTGGCGGCCACATCTCGACATACGCCTCCGCGGCGACCTTGTACGAGGTTGCGTTCAACCACTTTTTGCACGCGCGGACGGAAGGCGGAGACCGCGACGTCGTCTACTTCCAAGGTCACGCCGCTCCCGGCATGTACGCCCGTGCCTTTCTAGAGGGACGCATTCCATGGCAGAAGCTTGAGAACTTCCGGCGCGAACTGAAGCCGGGCGGCGGCCTCTCGTCTTACCCCCACCCCTGGCTGATGCCGGATTTTTGGGAGTTTCCCACGGTGTCGATGGGCCTGGGGCCGATCCAGGCGATTTATCATGCCCGGTTCATCAAGTATCTCGAGAACCGCGGTTTGAAGACGGTGACCGGGGGCAAGGTGTGGGCGTTTCTGGGCGATGGGGAGATGGACGAACCCGAATCGCTGGGCTCAATCACGCTGGCCTCGCGCGAGCGTCTCGACAACCTGATCTTTGTGGTGAACTGCAATCTGCAGCGACTGGACGGCCCGGTGCGCGGCAACGGGAAGATCATCCAGGAACTGGAGGCAATCTTCCGCGGAGCCGGCTGGAACGTGATCAAGGTCATCTGGGGCAGCGATTGGGACAGCTTGATCCAGAATGACCGCGACGGGCTGCTGGTGCGCCGCATGGGAGAAATCACGGACGGCCAGTATCAGAAATATTTTGTGGAGAGCGGAGCCTACTTCCGGCAGAACTTCTTTGGGACGGATCCCCGGTTGCTGAAGATGGCGGAGCACTTCTCCGACGAGCAACTGGCGCGCATGCGGCTGGGAGGCCACGATCCCATCAAGGTTCACGCCGCATATAAAGCCGCACTGGAACACACCGGATCGCCCACGATCATCCTGGCGAAGACCATCAAGGGCTATGGACTTGGCGAGGCGGGTGAAGGCAAAAACATTACGCACCAGCAGAAAAAGCTCAACGATGAGGAGCTGCGCATGTTCCGCTCGCGGTTCGGTATTCCTATTCCGGATGACGAGTTGCACAATGCGCCGTTCTACCGTCCGTCCGACGACAGTCCTGAAGTGAAATACATGCAGGACCGTCGCAAGCAACTAGGCGGCTACGTGCCGGAACGAAAAGTGCGGGCCAATCCCATTCCGACGGTTTCGGAGTCACACTTCGAGGAGTTCTACAAAGGCACCGAGGGCCGCGAGGCATCGACGACCATGGTGTTCGTGCGCATGTTGTCGAAACTGTTGCGCGATCCGGAAATTGGCAAGCTGATCGTGCCTATCATTCCCGACGAGGCTCGCACGTTCGGAATGGAGGCGCTGTTCCGGCAGGTGGGCATCTATTCCAGCGTTGGTCAGCTCTATGAGCCGGTGGATATGGACACCCTCCTGTATTACAAGGAGGCAAAGAATGGCCAAATTCTTGAAGAGGGCATCACGGAAGCGGGTTCCATGTGTTCCTTCATTGCAGCAGGAACAGCCTATGCGAACCACGGCATCAACACGATTCCGTTCTTCATTTATTACTCGATGTTTGGCTTCCAGCGCATTGGCGACCTCATCTGGGCTGCTGCCGACATGCGGTGTCGAGGATTCCTGATTGGAGGCACTGCCGGGCGCACCACGCTCGCGGGAGAAGGTCTACAACACCAGGATGGTCACAGCCATGTGCTCGCGCTCAGCGTGCCCAACCTGTTGGCCTACGATCCGGCGTTCGCGTACGAAATCGCCGTCATCATCCAGGATGGCATCAAGCGCATGTACGGTGACGGCGAGTCGATCTTCTATTACCTGACGGTGACCAACGAGCCTCTGCCCATGCCGGAGATGCCCGATGTACCGGGGATTCGAGAAGGTATCCTGAACGGGCTGTACCGCTTCAAAGCGTCGGAGAAAAAAGATGCCAGGCTGCGCGCGCAACTTTTTGGCAGCGGCACCATCATGTACGAGGTGCTTAAGGCGCAGGACATACTGGAGAAGCAGTATGGAGTAGCCGCCGATGTATGGAGCGTCACCAGTTACAAGCAACTTTATCGCGATGCTGTTGACGCCGAGCGCTGGAACATGCTGCATCCTGGAGCAACAGCAAAAGTACCCTATGTCAGCCGCGTGTTGAAGGACGCCCCGGGAGTCTTCGTCGCCGCATCGGATTACATGAAGGTGCTGCCGGAGAGTATTGCGCGTTGGGTTCCAGGACGGCTGGTCGCACTCGGGACCGACGGTTTCGGGCGCAGTGAGAACCGGGCAGCATTGCGTGATTTCTTCGAAGTGGATGCCAAGCACATTGTTTTGGCAACACTGAACGCGTTGGCTCGCGAGAATGCGATCGAGACAAATATAGTGCAGAAAGCTATTCACGATCTGGGTATTAATCCGGAGAAGCCCAATCCAGTCTTCGCTTAAGACTTCAGCCAGGAAGAGGACAGAAGCAGAGTGATTGAATTTAAACTTCCCGAACTGGGCGAGAACATCGATCAGGGCGACCTGGTTCGCTTGATGATTTCTCCGGGCGCGAACGTCAATGAAGGTCAACCGGTGATGGAACTGGAGACCGACAAGGCGGTCATTGAAGTGCCGTCGTCGGTCAGCGGCACAATCCACGAGGTAAAAGTCCGGGAAGGCGAGAAGCTCAAGGTCGGGCAAGTCATCTTTACGGTAGAAAACGGCGCCAAGCCAAAATCGGCAGAAGGCCAGGCTCCGGCAAAGGACCAGAAGCCCCAAGCTACTGCTGCGCCGCAGCTGGCAGTAGCATCTTTATCAACTGCGACCCCTCCAATTACCTCTACGGTTTCGCCTGCGGTTCAGAACGCCGCGCAGGTATCCGCGCCTGCGGCAAAACCCAGCGCGTCGGAATTCAAGTTGCCGGAACTTGGCGAAAATATTCATGAGGGCGATCTGGTGCGGCTGATGATCGCGCCAGGAGCGAAGGTATCCGAGGGACAGCCTGTCATGGAACTGGAAACCGACAAGGCGGTCGTCGAGGTCCCTTCATCGGTTACTGGCACGATCAAAGAGGTAAGGGTTCAAGAAGGCCAGAAGGTCAAAGTTGGGCAGACTATTTTTACGCTGGAAGGCGGCGCCATCACTCAAGCGCCAGCGCAACCCACTCACAGCGGCCCCGTGGAACATGTTTCCGGGCAGCAGGCGGCGCGCCTGGCATTTCAAATGGCGATGCAGGCAGAGGGTAAGACTGAACAGCAGGCCCTGCCCCCCGACCAACCGGTGCCCGCGGCACAGGTATTTACCATGCCCGCGCAGCTCGGCAAGGTGGCCGGAACCGAGCATCGCGAACCGGTCCCGGCGGCACCGCATGTGCGTCGGCTAGCTCGCGAACTTGGCGTCGACATCCACAACGTGACCGGTAGCGGGCCCTCGGGACGAATCAGCGAGGACGACGTCAAGGCGTTCGCAAAATCATTGCTGGCTTCGGCCATCACAGCCGCCCAGGCGCCCCCGCGCGCGGGAGAAATGCTGGAGCCGCCGCTTCCGGATTTTGCAAAGTGGGGCAAAATCGAGCGTGTCTCGATTCGCGGCGTGCGTCGCAAGACCGCTCAGCACCTCGCCGCCGCGTGGAATACTATCCCGCATGTCACGCAGCAGGACAAAGCCGACATTACGGAGCTTGAGCAACTGCGCGCGCGCTTCGCGCCGAAGGTGGAAGCGTCTGGTGGAAAAATGACCGTGACCGCGATCGCGCTGAAGGTTTGCGCGTCGGCGCTAAAAATATTTCCCCAGTTCAATGCCTCGATCGACATGGGGAAGGAAGAGATCGTATACAAGCAGTACATCAACATCGGCGTGGCCGTGGATACGGATCGCGGGCTCCTGGTCCCGGTGATGCGCGACGTGGACAAGAAAAACATCGTTGAACTTGCGGCCGAGTTGACGCAGGCTTCGAAGAAAGCCCGGGAGAAGAAGCTCACACCCGAAGAGATGGAAGGTGGCACATTCACTATCACCAATCTAGGCGGGATCGGGGGCACGGGGTTTTCCCCGATTGTGAATCATCCAGAAGTGGCGATCCTCGGACTCTCGCGCTCCAGCATGGAGCCGGTGTGGGTAAATAATAAATTTGAGCCGCGGCTGGTCTTGCCGCTATCACTCTCATACGATCATCGCCTGATCGACGGCGCTGACGCTGCGCGTTTCCTGCGCTGGATTGCGGAAGCATTCGAGCAGCCTTTCCTACTTTCCGTTCAAGGTTAGAGACAAATACATGCCAGAAACTTCGAACTTGCACATCGCAGTTGTGGGCGGCGGACCGGGAGGTTACGCCGCGGCATTTCTAGCGGCGGACCTGGGCTTAAAGGTCACGCTTATCGATCCCGAGGTGAACCCGGGCGGCGTTTGCTTGTACCGCGGATGTATCCCCTCGAAAGCGCTGCTGCACGTGGCTAAGCTGCTGGAGGAATCGGAGCAGGCCAAGAGCTGGGGAATCGAGTTTCAGCGCCCGAAGATCGATTTGGCGAAACTACGCTCCTGGAAAGAAGGTGTGGTAAAGAAACTGACCGGAGGTTTGGGCCAGCTGTCGAAACAGCACGCAGTGCAATATGTCCAGGGCCGCGCGGCATTTCAGAATTCGAACACCCTGAAGATTACGAAGTCCGCCGGTGGAGAAGAGACACTACGGTTTGATCGCATCGTGATAGCGACAGGTTCGCGGCCCGCGGTGATCCCCAGCCTTAAGCTCGACAGCCCGCGCATGATGGACTCCAGCGGCGCTCTCGACCTGCCCGATATCCCCAAGACCCTGCTGGTCATCGGAGGCGGCTACATCGGGCTGGAACTCGGCTCGGTATACGCAACCCTGGGCACGCGAGTGACTTGCGTCGAAATGCTTTCCGGATTGTTGCCCGGCGCAGATCGTGACCTGGTGCTCCCCCTCCATAAACGACTGGAAAAACTTTTCGAATCCATTCAGTTGAATACGATTGTTGCTTCTCTCAAGGAAGAAGGGAACGGCATCCGAGCGACGCTGAAAGGACAGGATGGCAAGAGCAGCGACAAAGTTTTCGATCGCGTGCTGATGTCGGTGGGACGCAAGCCGAACTCGGAAATCCCGGGACTCGACAAGACCAAGGTGCAGGTGAACCAGAAAGGTTTCATTCAGGTCAACGAACAATTGCAAACCAACGATCCGGCCATCTATGCCATCGGCGATGTAGTTGGCGAACCCATGCTGGCCCACAAAGCCTCGCACGAGGGCCGAACCGCGGTCGAAGCGATCGCAGGGCATAAGGTCGCATTTGAGCCTAATGCGATCCCCGCGGTGGTGTTCACGGATCCGGAGATCGCGTGGGCAGGGCTGACTGAGACCCAGGCCAAGGAGCGTGGCAGAGAGGTTGCTGTCGCCAAGTTTCCGTGGGCCGCATCAGGGCGCGCCATCACGCTGGATCGCCCTGAGGGCCTGACCAAGCTGGTAATTGACCCTAAAACGGATCGTGTGCTAGGTGTCGGCATATGTGGTCCCGGGGCCGGTGAGTTGATTGCGGAAGGCGTGCTGGCGATCGAAATGTGTGCGGTGGCCGCCGATCTTGAACTCACAATCCATCCGCACCCTACACTTTCGGAAACCATCATGGAAGCGGCGGAAGTGTTCTACGGGCGAGCTACGGACATTTATAGGCCGGTGAAGAAATCCACTGCTGCATCATAGGGCGAGGTGCGGGCCCGACCTGGGGCACGAGAGAAGGTTTCGGGCGCGGAGGCGTGTCGCTCGCCGCTGAATAGAATGAATTGCGTCACCTGAGCGCCAGCCAGCATTGGGGCGGTTTTTTCCACCGTTACGGCGCGGTCTTCGGCCCACCTTTGTTTCTTTACTCGCATCTTCTGTCTGTCAGCTGTCTGTCAGCGCTTGATCATGAGGGGGGACGCAGTGTGTCGACAGGGAAGAGGCTACGCGATAGGGATCATCTCGGTTGTCGTTGTGTCCGCCGTAATGCTGCTGGCGCAGGCGCAGCCGGGCAATAACAGCGTTAACATGCCAGCAACCAATCCTGTCTCTCCGGCAACTCCAGACAAGACGACACAATCGTTCACAGGAACCCTGAGCGACTCGTTCTGCCTGCGGAAGCATTACATGCTGGTGGGCGCCAATCCGGCGGAGTGCACCCGGTACTGCATCGCTCACGATGGTCACTATGTTCTGATGAGCGGCGACAAGATCTACGAACTCGAAAACCAGCCGGGCGCGGTCCTGATGAAATATGCCGGCCAACAAGTCCATGTGACTGGCAACCTTCTCAACGGCACTACGATTGAGATCAAATCGGTAGCTGCCGCCGGGGAAGCGGCGGGCAAGTGAGAGGTTTGTTGTGCTGCGTGCTCTTTTTGCGCACCAGTTCTGCACGGACAATTACGCTCCCTCCGGTCCCCGCGCCTATTCTCCTTTAAAATAAGCCTTCGCTCCCATTGACTACTTGACTCGGCGAGAATGCGCACATTTTTTGCCCAGGAGTTTCCTATGATCTCATCACGAACTCGGGCGGTTGTACTCATGCTGCCGCTGGTGTTTTCGCTAGCGGCATTCCCGCAGACGCTGTCTTCGCAGCTCAAGAAGGCCGTAGCAGATCCGCAAGCTCCAGCCGGGAGCACCGACCCGTTAGGGCGTGAAACTCCGGCGGGCACGGTTTTCGGCTTTTTGCAGGCCGCACAAGCAGGTAATTTCAGGACAGCCGCGCAATATCTGCAATTCAGGACTTCCACCCGGGAGGCGGAACGCGAGGATACTGCCGCGAAATTGAAAACCGTGATTGACCGCGGCTTTCAGGGCAGCTTGAAAAATATCAGCAGTCAGCCGGAAGGCAACGTGCAGCCGGGAGTGGCGGCTGACCGCCAGGTACTCGGCCTGTTGTCGGCGGGGGATGTTGAAGTACAACTTGACCTCGTCAGGACGAACGATCCCAGCAGCGGACGAATCTGGCTTATCGCGCAAGACACGGTTGAAAGGCTTCCAGAGCTGTACGATCAATTACAGGCGCGGCAGATCGAAAAGGAAATGCCGAGCGCCTTGGTCACTAACGCACTGCTTGGCATCCCGCTGTGGCAGTGGCTGGCAATGCTGCTGGCCCTACCGCTTGCCGCTCTGGTCGGATGGCTGCTGGTGCGAGTGATTGCCGCTCCCCGTGCGGCGTGGGCCAAGTACCGGCATCAAGCGCAACGCAAGCCGTGGACCCCGCTTTCGGGACCACTATGGCTGCTGTTTGCCGTCGTAGTGCATGGGCTCGCGGTGAGCTATCTGCGCTTGCCGCTTCTGCAGAGACACTATTACGTACGCATTTCGGTAGTAATGCTGATCGTCGCGGCCACATGGCTGGCACTTCGGATCGTCAGTCGCGCCATGCGGCGCCTGCGCGATCGCGCCATTGCCATGGGAAGGAAGGGTACGGGATCGCTGATCCTGCTGGGCCAGAGGGTTCTTAACCTTGTGCTCATCATCATCTCGGTGCTGGGTATTCTGGGTAGCCTGGGATTCAATCTCACGACCGCACTCGCTGGACTGGGAATCGGCGGACTGGCCGTCGCCTTCGCCGCGCAGAAAACGCTGGAGAACCTGTTTGGCGGAGTTTCCCTGCTGGGCGATGAAGTGATCCGGGTTGGGGATGTGTGCCGTATCGGCGAACGGGTGGGAACCGTAGAAGACATCAGCTTGCGCTCCACGCGCCTGCGCACCGTCGAGCGCACAGAGATGTCGATTCCCAATGGAAGCCTCGCGACGATGAACTTGGAAAACCTGACGCGGCGCGACAAGTTCCTGTTCAACGGTAAACTCGCGCTGCGCTATGAGACCTCCGCCGACCAGTTGCGCTATGTTTTAGCCGAGATTCGCCGCATGTTTTACGAGCATCCCAAGGTGGAGACGGCGAGCGCGCGAGTTCGGTTTTTGGAATTCGGAGAAAGTGCGCTCAACCTGGAGTTTTTCTCCTACATCCTGACCGTCGACAACGGAGAATTCACGGCCATTCGCGAAGACCTGCTGCTTCGGATCATGGACATCGTTACAAACTCCGGCGCGGCGTTCGCGTTTCCGTCGCAGACGTTGTACATGGCTCGCGACCAAGGTATGGACACGGCCAAAACGGAAGCGGCCGTGGCCACGGTACAACGATGGCGCGAGGAGAAGCACCTGCCGTTCCCTGATTTCGCTCCAGCGGACATTTCCGAGTTTCGCGGATCAATCGCTTATCCACAACCGGACAGCGCAGTCGGTAATCATAAGTGAAGGGCGGGCGTGGTTCCCGGAAATGCCGGGCTGCGCACCCAATGTCGCGACGCTGCGCGCAACAGCTTAAGGATTCAGGAGAGATCTGGTGAACACTTCAACGCTCATTGAGAATCAGGCCCCAGCTCAGCCCACCTGGCTTAAAGAACAAGTCGAGCCGCTGGCGCAGGAACTCATCGAACGATACGGAGAATCGCAAGCAGCTCGTATTCGCCGTGGCCTGCAGCAGGTGTCACTCTACTGGCGCGATGTCGACGGCGGCGCCGGGGTTTTTGGCGACTTCGTGCGGGTGAACTTTGCCGGCACACAGGATTCCCTGGATATTCTGTTTGCGCGATTCGAGGCCTTGCTGGAGCAACTGGACGGGCATCTGCACGAGATCGGTCGTGAGTTCCGCCAGCAACTGGATCTTGATCGAGGGCCGGTGCTTGCCTTTGATGAAGTGTTTGCCGGTTATGATCCCGGCGCGCATGTGCTCGACGATTTCTTTGCCAATAAACTGGCCTTCGTCGTGCTCTTGAACTTTCCCCTGACTACGTTGCAGGAGCGGCTGATAAAAGGCGAGGGCTGGACACGGCGGCAATGGGCCGAGGTGCGATTAGCTCAACGCTTCAGCAAACGAATTCCGGCAGATGTGAACCAAGCGATCTCGCGCGCGATGGCTGAGTCGTCACTTTACATTTCCGCTTACAACATTTGGATGCATCACCTGGTCGATGAAAAGGGAACGCGGCTCTTTCCGCCAGGGCTGCGGCTGTTGAGCCATTGGAACCTGCGCGACGAGATCAAGGCCTGCTACGCCGACGCACAGAACGGGATCGAGAAGCAGCGCATGATCCAGAAGGTGATGGAACGGATCGTAACCCAGACGATTCCCCAAGTAGTGATCGACAATCCAGCGGTGGACTGGAATCCATTTACGAACCAAGTGACGGCTGCCGCGGTACGCGACTACGAAGACGCCGACGTGAAGCAAAGGGAGAAGTCAATCTCACCTGATCCTGAGCCGGCAACGCGCTACGCGACGTTGCTGAAGACATTCCACGCGGTGCGACTCGCCGACCCATATTCGCCGAGCGCCCCCACGCACATCGCTCGCCGTTTTGAAGAAGACCGTGAATTGCCGGAAGTGCGAGTGCAGGCCATGCTGGAGGAAGTGGTCCAATCACCAGTGGTTCCGCGGCTTGCGACGCTGATTGAGAAACGGCTTGGACGTCCACTGGAGCCGTTCGATATCTGGTACAACGGCTTTCGGGCCAGTAGTCAGTACAGCGAGGCTGAACTGGACCGGATTGTCGGCCAGCACTATACCAGCGCAGAAATTTATAAAAAAGAAATGCCCGTTCTGCTCTTGAAACTGGGCTTCTCCGAAGAACGGGCGCGGACCATCGCTGACCGGATAGCCGTGGATCCTGCGCGCGGTTCGGGTCATGCGATGGGCGCCGAAATGCGAGGGGCACGTTCGCACCTTCGCACGCGCATCGGGCAGAACGGGATGAATTACAAGGGGTTTAATGTGGCCGCGCATGAAATGGGACACAACGTCGAACAGACTATCTCCATTTACGACGTGGATCACACCCTGTTGAAAGGTGTTCCCAACACGGCGTTCACCGAAGCGTTTGCTTTCGTTTTCCAAGGTCGGGACCTGGAGTTGCTCGGCCTCGCCGGGCCGGATGAAAAGACAGAAGCATCGAAGGTACTCAACCAGTTCTGGGGCACCTATGAGATCGCCGGCGTGGCACTCGTGGATATGGCCGTGTGGCGATGGATGTACGAGCATCCGGACGCCCGCACGAGAGAGTTGATGTCGGCTACGCTCGAAATCGCGAAACGCACATGGAACAAGTTTTATGCGCCGGTATTTCGCGTTCGCGATGTCGTGCTGCTGGGGATCTACTCGCACATCATCGACTCATTTCTTTACATTCCTGATTACCCGATCGGACACTTGATTGCGTTTCAAATTGAAGAGCAGATGAGAAAGGTGGGAAGCGTGGGCTCAGAATTCGAGCGCATGGCAAAGATGGGCCGTGTCGCGCCGGACTTGTGGATGAAGAACGCTACCGGCAGGCCGGTGAGTGCGCAAGCGTTGCTGCATGCGGCAGAACGGGCGTTGCAAGAAGTTGATAGTTGATTGATCGACATGAAAATGGCTGCGGGAAAGAGACTGCGGATTAACTGACAGGCTGGGGAAGGGGGCCGCTTCGAACCCAACGTTGCAGGGCGAGGTGGGTGGGGAGGTATATCAAAAGCGGAACGGCGATCAGATAGGCCGCCACATACAGCGGTCCCGGCACCAGGTGCTGTTGGCGTAAAAACAGACCACGGGCGAAATTGACGTCGGCCTCAGGTTTCCAGAAATAATTAATGGGCACAATGATCCAGGTGAGAATCGTCTGCAATTTCCACCCGCGCGGGTCGTATCCGAGCCGCCATACCGCCCATAGAAGGAGGGCTGGAGTAACGACGTGAAACAGGCTCAAAAGGCGCACCAGCAGCGGCACATGGACATCAAACATGAATTCCGTGCCGCCGATCCAATGTCTTCCGCAGCAGAGCGCGCCAAGCAAGTCGATAGTGTAGAGCGTCTGAAAAACCAGTAGACCAGTTGCTTGCCACGAGAAGATCAGCGAACTCTCGGTCCACAGCGCGACCGCAATGAGGAAATTCCCCAGATCGCAGAAGTACAGAAATGTTTGCGGGCCGTATTGTCTCCAGTAAATCGGCACCCAGAGAATCACCCAGAGCGTCCATCCGATTTTCAACCACAAAGGCACGCGCATTGGGCTCATTGTACTCGGGAGGTTTCCGACAATTCTGGCATCTGCGCGGGAGCAACATGAAGGGTTTGACGAGAGTAATGCCTCGACCGCGCTGTCACAACACAGCGCAGCGGGAGTAATCCATTCAGAGACGGAGTTCGCCATGTCCAATCCGAAAAGCGCTTAAAATCGAGTGATTTTGGTGAAATTTCTGAAGGCCGTAAAAATTACCGTCGTAACTTGCTGGGGTACGCTTGGGTACCTACGATTACCACATGAGTTACCAAGCGCTCCTATTTTGTCCCGACGAGAAGACCGCTCGCGTGGTGACGCAGGTTTTAACTGAATTGGACTTCACGGTTGAAACCGCATCCGAACCATTTGCTGCGGTTAAAAAATTAATGGCGCAGCACTTCGACGCCATCGTAGTCGATTGCGAAAACGAGCAGAATGCCACGTTGCTTTTCAAAAGCGCACGTAACTCCAGTTCGAATCAATCTTCTCTGGCCGTGGCCGTCGTCGAAGGACAGGCAGGTGTCGCGAAAGCATTCCGCATCGGGGCAAACCTGGTTCTTACGAAACCGATTAATGTTGAGCAGTCCAAGGGTACACTGCGAGTAGCACGCGGGTTGTTGCGCAAGGGAACGGAGGCAGGCAAACCGGCACCAGCCGGGGATAAGCCGGAAGCATCTGCTCCGCCCACAGCCACGCGTCCAGCAGCACCAGCCTCGATTGCTTCGAAGCCGCCCTTGCCACCAACCCAAGCCCGTTCGACATTTGTATTCGCACCCAAGGCCGAGCCCGTCACGATGGCGCCTGCGGCGTCGATAGCGCCCGGAGGGTTTGAGAAAGAGCCCGAAGCAACTCCCGAGCCGGATGCTGGCGATTCCGCAATGCTCGAGTCGATGCATGAATCTCCATTAGCCCCTCCTCAGCCGGCCGCGACCTCCAAGCCGTCACTTGCATTTGCAACGCCGTTGGCCAGCGTGAACTCCTCGAACGTTGCTGCTACGAGCCCTGAAGTCCCTGATTCCGGTGCATCTGCGTCTGAATCTGCGAGCCAGAAGCCAATGGTTGCTAAGCCTGCGATTGTGAAGCCTGCCCCGCAATCCGTGGCCACGCCCATCGCCTCCGGGCATGGTGGACAAGGCGCAGCAGCGGCTCCGGCACGCAGCAAGGAAGCACCGTCTGTTAAGTGGTTAGAACCTGAACTGGACGTCCCCAGAATTGAAGAGAAACCCGAAGCCGCGAAGAGCGCACCGAAGCCGGCAATGGCAGTGATGTCTTCGACAGCCTTCTCCACCCTGGACTCGAAAGATTCAGCGGAACACTCTGCAGGAAGCAAGACACCTTTCATTGTCGTAGCAGCCATTCTGGTGCTGTGCGTGGGCGGCTATTTTGGATGGAATGCTATGCGCAGTAAGGCCGGCCAGTCCAAGCCAGCCCCGGTTCAGGCCAGCATGCCGTCGTCCAGCGCACAACTGACATCTGAGGCCCCCATGCAAGCGGATGCCACGGTGACCGCGCCAGCGCCGTTTTCGCAGCAACCGGCAGCCAGCAAGCCCAGCGCATCGTCAATCGCAAAGCCTGTCGCGCCTGCAGCAAAGCCCGAGCCGCACGAGATCATTGCTGAGGATAAGACCGTAACCGTCGCCGAGTCTCAGCCGATGACTGTGAGAAAAGACCCAGTGCGACCGTCTTCGTCGGCAAACTCGCAGCCAGAGGATCAAGCCTTAGCCCCGGCTCCTTTGGGCATCGGCTCGAGTTCCCCGGACAAAGCGCTCGCCAGCGTAACCAATGCGCCAGTAGCGGTTCCTAGAGCCGCACCGCACATGGTAAACATATCTCAGGGGATCTCTACCGGGCTGTTGCTGAAGCGAGTGCAACCCGTCTATCCGGCGCAGGCGTTGAGCATGCGGATTGACGGCGACGTAGAGTTGCAGGCGACAATTACGAAGGAAGGCTCGATTTCAAATCTCAAAGTGGTCAGCGGCCCGCAGTTGCTCGCGCGTGCTGCGGTGGACGCGGTTCGCCAGTGGAAATACAAGCCATATTTTCTCGACGGACAGCCCGTTGAGGTGCAGACGCAGATTACGGTGAGATTCAAGCTTCCCAATTAGTCAACCAACTTAGCATTGGGACGTGGAAGGCGCGGGAAAAACAGCTCGCGCCTCTTTTTTTTGCCTGCTGGGGGTAGTGGCAACCCGATCTCCGCGCGTCGTCGCCCCCTTATTCCGCAACCCGTATGCTGCCGTCCAGCACCGCTGGCCGGCCCAGGAACCAAGCCCGGCAATCCTCAACCGGGTGGCGAAGCGGGATAATTCTGCGATCTGAGAGAGATTGTTATGCGGACTTGCATAGACCTGCCGAGCGCCCAGCCAGTGAAAGAGAAATCAAGCCCATCCCAGGAAGGTGAAAGAAGGGCGCAGCCTCGAAGCGAGACGGTGTTATCGCGCATAGAAGACGCCACATACGCGGTTCTGCGCAAGTACGAGGACAGCGCCTGACGTTTCACTGCGTGGATCTCGCGACAAAGCGACAAACACTGTGGCATCGGGAAGCGATTTGCAACTTTTTTGGTGCAGGCCTAACAGCAGATGAATGCCTGTCGCTTTCGGTAAGCTCGTCGAAAGCCAGGGCTGGTAAGGAAACTCCCGACGCGAACTACAAACTCTACCCTATGGCTCTCTGAATACCCGTAGCAGAAACTTGGGATCGCCGCTGCAAATGCTGGAGAGCCGCCTCTTCCGCCGGAAGGATTCTGGGATGGTGATTCGGAAAAATACTGCCGTGTTCGGCATCTATGGACTGTACGAGATGCTGGAGCAGGGGGTCCATGAGTTGCGGGAGGCGGGATTCCGTAAAGAGGACGTGTCGGTCCTGCTGCCGGAAAACCTGGGCTCGAAAGAATTGGCGACACGCAAGGTGACAAAAGCTCCCGAGGGTGTGGCGGCGGGCGCGGGTTCTGGAGCCGTGGTGGGCGGTGTTCTCGGCTGGATGGTAGGGGCCGGCATGTTGGCCTTCCCTGGGATGGCGCCGTTCTTGGCGGCCGGGCCTATGGTCGCGGCCTTAGCGGGAATCGGAGCAGGCGGGACCGTCGGCGGTTTCACCGGAGCCTTGATTGGTCTCGGACTTCCGGAGTACGAAGCTAAGCGCTATGAGGGACGCATCCGTCGCGGGGGCATCCTGCTCTCGGTTCACTGCGACGATTCGAAGTGGTGCCGCAAAGCCAAGCAGATCCTGAAAACGACCGGTGCTGAGCACATCGCCGCCACCGGGGAGGCGGTAGCGGACTTCGCTCGTAGTGACCGCCCCATTCGAGAAGGCACGCGCGATCCCGAAATCGAACCCGTCAGCTGATACCCGGCGAGCTCAGGGCTGCTCGTACACGGGACTTGGCGGTGAAGGTGGGTCATAGTCCCTGCCATATTTATTCTTGTGTGTCACCGCCACCTGCGTCTCTGCCAGGTGAATTACTCCCAGCGATGAATTGCCCGTGGAAATTGTGACCTGCCGCGTCATGCCCTTCAGGGCATCTGGCAATGACGACTCGGACCAGATATGCAGCATGTAGCGTCCGGACGGCACATCCGGCATGGTGAGCTCGCCGTGCCGAGTGGAAACGGCGTAGTACGGTGTGTCGAGCGCGATCACCACAGCACTCATTTCTGGATGAATATTGCAGAAAATATAAGAGATTCCGGGCTTATCAAAGTGCACGTCGCGTGTGGTTCCCGCCTCGTATAAGCCAAGATCGAACCGTTTACCGTCGAAAAGCGAAAATACGTTGTGGAAGAAGGGATCGCGGTTGGGGAATTCGACTGAGGCCCCGACTGGCACAACCAGAATATGGGGTTCGAAATGTTTATTGTGTTGCGTCAGGCGGGGGTGACTAGGCCAGCGATCATTGCCCGCGATCGGGCTGTGTGACTCACTTGGAAGCGGCTCTAACCAGACCACCACATCTGGAGTATTGGTCAGCTTGCTGCCGTGCTGGATCTGCGTGCGGCCAGTGACGTTCACGACCTGTCCCAGTACGGAACTACCCCAGACCACCAGCGAAAGCAATAGCGAGGTTCGCCAGTGCCGTCTACGCGAGTGGGGGTAGCTAGGCATGCGAATTAGAACAGAATACCCATCATGAGATTTACTTGTTCGCCCGTGGAATTCCCGCGATCAAACCTGGTGGTTTTCAGGTGACGGTATTCAGCTGAGAACAACAGGTTGCTATGCGGCCGGTAAATAAAGTTTACCAGCGCGCTGCGATTCAGCGACAGCGTCGGATCCAGGTTGCTGTTGCTCTGGTCCGTGGTGTACTGGGTCGCGGGATAGGCTTTCAAGTCTTTCGAGAAAGGATTGTCGAGTCCGAAGCCGGTGTTGAACTCGAGCCGCTCTGAAACCTTGAACTTCAGCTGCGACCATCCGCCAAGGGAATTAATGCCTTGCACCTGCGTAGTTGTGTCAAAAACAGGCCCGCTGAGGATCACGCTGCGGCCGAGGCCGCCGTTCAGGCCGCCCACGGCGTAGCCGCGATAGAATTCGCCACTGAGACTGAAACCGTGTGTCATGGGTAGGGTCCAGTCGGCCATTCCGGACCAGCCGTCCACATGGCGGCCATACCACCAGTCCTGGCGGCTGTAGTAGCCGGCGCCTGCCAACGAAAGCGGCTGGCCAAACACGGTTCGATTCCAGGAAATCCGGGTCGCATAAGCAGGTTGGCTGGACCTCTCTCCCGCCTGGGGGATATTGCCCCACTCGGATACCGGTTGGTCGCCGGTCAGATTGTCCATGATGCCGGCCTGCACTTTGAAATTGGAAGCATCCGACAGGTTAAAGCGATGCTCCACGCGAACCTGCGGTATCCATCCCCAAAGATTTCCAGCGTAGCTGAAAGCCGGGATAGCGAGTGAAGCAAAGGAGGTAGGAGAAAGCGGCGAAAAGAAGATCTCGTCCTGGCCGGCCACGATCGACGTGTTCTCCCAATCCAGACGCCCCTTGGCAGTTTTCAACCGGAAGAGACCTGAGGTGACGCCATTGGAGAGCACCGGGAATCCGCCTGCGAAATCTGCGTGTATGTCAGCTGAGCTCTTGGCGCCGGCGAGCCGTGGTCCGAAGACTTCCAGAGCGATTTCCGATTGACGCAGTGTCGCTCCAAAGCTGCCATTGGGATTTCCCGGGTTAGATGTCTCTACCAATGTTGGAAAGTCCTGGTTGTCGAAGGTTCCTCGATCGTTGAACAGGTTCAACAACACAATCCCGGACAGGCGTACGCGATATTTGGAAGCACTCTCGACCTTCGTTTGATATTGCTCGTTAACCTTGCCTTCGAGCAACTGCGACTGTTCCTCAAGAGTTGTGACCCGAGACTGAAGCGAGGAACTTGTGCCCGTAGGAGCGGCCGGGTTGTCGGCTGCGCTTGCGCTTATGTCGCTGCTGCCGCCTTGGGGGGGAGTGCTGTTAAGCCTCGCGAGTTGTGCGCGAGTATTGCGCAATTCGCCGCGCAGTTCATCGGTTTCAGCGCGGTAGTGGGCCGATTCCTGGCGGATCTCAGCAATAGCCTCGCGCAGTTCCTTTACCTGCTCGCGCAGATCTTGGACCGCGGCATTCACATCGTCCGAGCTCTGAGTGGCCGAGTTTGCCGTTTGAGCGAGCGATAGACACCAGGGAAAAAGCAGCCCCAGTACCGTGAATTTACGAACAACACAGAAGAAGCTTGTTCCGTGCAGCACGCTTGCCTCCCGGTTAGTTGTCCAAAGGTGCAGCCCCGAGTCCGGCTTTCACTCTCGGGCGGATTGGCACGCCGCTCGGTATAGTACGGCTGCAGTTTTCGAAATTAATCGTGTTGAACGGGGTTCATGCGCGTCAGAGGCGACGCCATCAAGCTGGCGGCCCCCAGCTCTGCATGCGGAGATTGATTTAGGGGAAGGACGATCTTGAAGACAGTCCCTTCCGCCGAAGTTTTCTCGACACGCACATCCCCGCCGTGGTCCTGCACAATCTTCTGCACGACCGTCAGCCCGAGCCCGGTGCCGTTTTCTTTTCCAAAACTGACGAATGGCTCAAACAGACGGTCGCGAACCGCCTCCGGAATCCCCCGGCCATTGTCACACACTTTGATCTCGGCGCCATTGCCGTTCTGGTGTATGTGGACTTCAATTCGGCCGCAATCGGGGGGAACCGATTCGCAGGCGTTCAGCAGGAGATTGTGCAAGACCCTTTCCAGTTTTCGCGGATCGAACCATCCCTCGATGATAGGCTCGCCAAAAGTGCGGATCTGGACGCGGTTGAACACCGGGTGGGCCTTGATGGTCTGCACGGCGCGGTTCACGGCTTCCGCAAGGTTGGCGTGAGATGGCCGCAGGGACTCGCGAGTGCGAGAAAATTCCAGCAGGGAATCGATGAGTTCCGTCATCTGGTTCACGCCGAGTTGGACCTCGTGATAGAGCTCCTCGCGCTGTTCGCCGGTCAGGCCCATCTCACAGAGGAATTCCGCGTTGGCTACAATGGCGGCGAGCGAGTGCCGCAAGTCGTGAGAGATGGAACTTGCCATTTGACCGATGGTGGCCAAGCGCTCAGCCTCGAGGAGCCTTTGTTGGCTCTTCAAAAGGCTATTCCGCATGCGGTCGAAGGACACGGCGACCTCGGCCACCTCATCCCCGCCCTCGATGCTGATTGGATAGGCGAAATCGCCTTTCCCGAGGGCTCGCACGCCATCCACCAGTTTCGCCAAGGGACGGGTGAAGGTATGTGAGATCAGGTACACCAGCAAGCTGCCCCCTAACACAGCGACGATTCCGAGCAGAACCAGCAAACGGTTGAGGCTCTCAAGAAAACCGGTCGCCTGATCCAGGGACTTAAGCACGCTAAGGCGCACCGGAGGATTGTTGCCAGCACCTAGATCTACCGATGTCGCCAGGAACTGTTCATTGCCCAGCCGCAGGCGTGCAGGTGTCCCTTTGCTGGAGCGGATTACGGGTTCCTGCTGGATTAATTCGGCTTCAAGGTTTGGCGGCAACGTCGTCCGGGCAATTGAGTCGCCATAATAGAAAGCCACCTGGCTGCCGGCAATCTGGCTGATCTCTGATGCAACCCGGTCGTCGATCTCATAGCCAAGGGCAAGAAATCCTAAGAGCCGGTTCTCGCTGGCGGGGCCGAAATAGATCGGTTTGAGAAAGACCTCGTAAAGGTGTTTCCCGCCGTACCACCACTGTACCGAGCCTTCCTGGTCGAGAGTCTTGGTTACGAAATCCTGCGCCAGTTCGCGCGAAAAGCCGTGCGTCGACGTATGCAGCGCGACGACTCTTCCCTCGCGGTTCGCCAGGACAAACATGTCGCTGCCGGCGAGCCGCCAGAGATCGGTAGACGCGTCCTGGATAGTAACTTCATGCTGGGTGGTCATCTGCGCCCGCATGTTGGGGAGATCAGCCAAGAGGTCGGCGGAGCGGGCCAGCGTCGCCGCGCGTTGGCGCTGAAAATTCTGAAAAGTCTCGGCCGAACTGCGCAGTCCGGTGAAAATTTCGCTGCGGACCTGCGACTGCACGGTGCGGCGCACAACCAGTAGACTTGTGCAGGTCAGCGCCGAGGAAATCAAAATCATGGAGAGCAGGAACTTGGTGCGCAAACGGAGACTTTTCAACAGTGCCTCCGATTGCATCCGGGTACTGTGGAAGACGCCAGAGTTCCGGGGCTACAGTGATGCTTCATAGAAAAAGAGTGTGTGTAATGCCTGCCATTCCCAGCAATGCGAGGGCTTCATTTTCCGGCGCGCACGGCCGCGACCTTCTAGCGGACGAACTTATATCCGACACCGTGCACAGTGCGGAAGTGGACCGGGTTGGTAGGATCCCTTTCCAGCTTCTGTCGCAGCTTCAGAATGTGATTGTCCACGGTTCGCGTGCTGGGATAGTTCTGGTAGCCCCATACTTCGCTCAACAGTTCATCGCGCGAAATTACCCGCTCCGGGTTCTGCACCAGGAACTTGAGCGCGTTAAACTCGCGGGCCGTGAATTCGACCAGTTGGCCTTCGCGGACAACTTCCATCTTAGCGAAATTGATAGAGATGCCGTCGAAGGTAACCACGTCTCCAACCTCCACTCGGCCTGAGCGCCGAATGGCGGCACGAACGCGTGCCAGCAACTCTCGCGGGCTAAATGGCTTTGTGACGTAGTCGTCCGCTCCCAATTCGAGCAATAAAACTTTGTCCGAAACATCGGAAGCGGCGCTAAGAATGATAACCGGCATGCCCGGCACCTGTTGCTTGATTTCGCGGCACACGTCGCGCCCCGACATGGCGGGTAGCCGGAGGTCTAGAACAATGGCGGAAGGCGCGGTAGCGCGGAAGGCCTCAATGGCCGACTTGCCGTCGGCACTGATGTCAACGGCGAAGCCTTCAGTTTCAAACAGGCGCTTCAGCGCTTTCTGCACTGGGCGATCGTCTTCAACTACCAGAATTCGTTCCATAGGATTGATTGAAGTCGCGGTAAGTGTTTGCTGCATTTTTTGACCTCGAGCGAATCAAGCTTACTACCACACCTATCCCTTTAGTTAGAACTTCATAAATAGTGACAGGCTTTTGACAATTCAGAGACAAACCACTGCTCCTGGAGACATTCCGGGGACAAGGTCAGCCACAAATCGGACTCCGGTGCTAAGAGCCTCGATACTCAGAATGTATCAGTTCCGGCGGCATGCGAATGCTAGGCAAAGGTCACAACTTCGGGTGCTCTACTCCTGCATTACGGACTTGACCAGGTTGCGCGGATGGTCGACGTCGCACCCATTCAGCACCGCAACGTGGTAGGAGAATAGCTGCAGGGGCACGACCTCCAGCAGGGGCAGCAGAAGCTCAGGCGCGGGGGGAACGAAGAAGACGTGATTCGCCAAGATCGGCACCTCCCGATCACCCTCAGTCGCAACCGCGATCAACCGGCCACCCTGGGCTTTCACGTCCTCTAATAAACTGATCGTCTTTCGATACCGAAGCATGGAGTCGGGATCGTTGCGATCCGAGGTGGCGAGCACCACAAGAGGGAGTTGTTCGTTTACCAGGGCATTCGGGCCATGCTTGAGCTCGCCGACCGGATATCCCTCCGCGTGTGCATACGAGATTTCTTTGAGCTTGAGCGCACCCTCGCGGGCGATCGCGTAATGCACGCCGCGCCCAAGATAAAGAAACGTCTGGGCCTGGTGGTATTGTCGCGCGCACTCCCGGGTCTGCGCGTCCCAATCGGCAATCGAACCGCGCAACGCATCTGGCAAGTCCAGCAGCCGCTGCAGGTAGGTGCGAATCACTTCTGAGGTCATCCTCCCCTGCTTACGGGCGAGAAACAGCGCGAACAGGTAAAGGATCGTTAATTGAGTAGTAAAGCTCTTCGTGGCAGGGACGGCCTTCTCCACCCCAGCGCACGTCAGGAGATTTGCGCTGGCTTCCCGCACAATGGTGGAGTTGGCCACGTTGCTAATGGCGACTGTCTTGGCTCCGCGGGTCAGAGCCTCGCGCTGGGCCGCGATGGTGTCGGCGGTTTCGCCGGATTGAGTGATCACCATGATGATCGGGTCGGTGCCGGCATGAGTCGAGCGATAGCAGTACTCGCTTGAGTACTCAACATCCACCGGAATGCCCGAGAGATCCTCAATCATGATCTCGCCCGAGAGACCTGCGTGACGACTGCTGCCGCTCGCGGCGATGATGATTTTGCGGAAGGTCTGGAGTGCTCCCTCAATGCCGTGCAGTTCGCCCGGGAAGATCAGGTCTCCGGCCACATGCTGCTGAATAGTTTCCTGGATGGCTTGCGGCTGCTCGTAGATTTCCTTGAGCATCGCGTGGGCAAACGTGCCTGGATTTTTGACAGGATTTGCCATAGCTCATGTGAGCCTAAGGCATTTATTAAAACGAATCAATGACTCAATTTAAGGCGAGAACTCAAGGCCGGAGACGCTGCAGATATAGGGCCCCTGTGGATTGCGCGCTTAACTCGGAGACTCAGGCCGATATAGCTGAACCCCCAGTGCATCTGCATCGGCTGCCGCTTGCATCTACTCGTTATGGGTATTGCAGGGGCGGGCGCTGCTGTGAAAATCATCTTCGCAACGGAGAATAGAACGCACATGAAATCTCTCATGCTGGCCGCGGTGGCATGTATGGTTTTTGCATTCGCGAATCCCGTCCTCGCACAACAATTCGATGCGTCCTTCGGCGTGGATACCTTAAACGGAATTTCTGAAACATCTCCGACCGTAAGCGGCCTAGGGTCGATTACGGGGGGCGCCTATCCGGTATTCGGCGTCAATGTCCTGCTAAAGCATAATCTCGGATTCAACGGGGAAGTCAGCTGGCGAGCCAGCCAGGGCTTGTATTTAGGATATCAACCCTTTCGTCCGATATTCTTCGATTTCAATGCAATCTACGCGCCCCAGATCAACAAGCGCGTGGGGGCCGAACTGGTAGCGGGAATCGGGGCTGAGAGCCTTCGTTTTTATCAACCGTTTTTCAACTGCAACTTCGTATCGTGCACGAATTACGTGAGCAGTAATCACTTTCTCGGGGATTTCGGGGGAGGAATCAAGTTCTATGTGCATGGGAACTTCTTTGTTCGCCCCGAAGCGCGACTGTACCTGATCAACAACAACGTCGAGTTCAGCTCCGGCAAAGCTGTGCGTTATGGCATATCGATCGGCTACACGGCACGGCCGATGCAATAACCGGGCATTACGGGTAGCCCAGTGTCTGGCAGTAAGAGAACCCCACTTCCCGGCTGGTATTGAGGAAGTGGGGTTTTCTGCATTCTCAAGTTGGATTTGCCTTTTTGGTCGCCTAACGCCTTAATTCAGGTCATCCAGCACGGTTGCGGTGAATCCATTCACCGTTCCATTCAGACCAACGACGGTGCGAACCTGGCCTGCGCTCAACGTGAGAGGACCGCTATCGATAGACGCGAACTTCTGCCCGGGGAACGTGAAATACACCTCGTAGTTTCCAGCCGTCAGGGATTGATAATTCGATGCTGTGTTCAAAGAAAGGCTGCTGATGGTGGGGCTGAGGCTCGAAAGGTCGGTTCCTGGAGAAACGACGTAAACGTCAGCGCTCCCCAGCGACGGCGCGGCATTCACGATACGTATATTTGCATCGCCAGACGGCGGGGTGGAATTGTTATCGGTGAGGAGTACGCCGGTGATGTTGGATGCGAAGGTCCCCGCCATTAGCGTGTAGGTGTTTCCCGAAGCCAGGCTGATGGTTTCGTCAATGACGGGGCTGCTGGTTCCGGTGGGCTCCACCTGCACGTGACGCGATCCGGAACTCACCGAGACATAGCCGGACGCGCTGGCATACGCGATGCCGGTCACCACGCTCTTACTATCCACTAAGGCATCAAGACTGGCTTCGCCCGGTGCGGCATTGAGCAGTCGCAACTTGGTGCTGGAGCTACCGCATCCGAAGTCAACAAAGGTGAGCAACAGCAACAGGCTGATTCCGACAAAGGATATTCCAGGCAATCGATTCACCCGCCACGCTCCTTTTTTTTGGAGAGGATGCTGCAATCGAAGGGATGCGGCGTGCGATTTTGTGAGTTGCTGTGCATTCGTAAAGAGACTGTCAACCTGAGTAAAGTGTTGTAAAAGCCTGTGGATCGGAGCGCTGGCGTACAATACTGTCGGTTTTGCGAATGCCGATCAAATCCCGCGCCCAAACCGGCATGGAAGACACCGGGGACGAGCTGCTAAAGCCGCGTGAAGCCGCACTTCAGCTACGCATCAGTTTTCCCACGATCAAGCAGTGGATTTACGCGCGAAAGATTCACAGTGTGCGCACGCCCGGAGGGCATCACCGCATTCCACAAGCCGAAGTGGACCGCCTGTTGTTTCGTACGCGCGGAAAGACTTCACAGGAGCGCAAGCAGGTGCGTCTCAAGGTCAGTGGGCGCAATCAACTGGTGGGGCGCATCGAAGAGGTGCGCATCAGCGGCCTGATGGCGGAAATTACACTTTCTATTGGCGACCAGTACATCACATCGATCATCACTGCGCGTTCTGCGCGGGAAATGCAGCTCAAGGCCGGGCAATCCGCGGCGGCGCTGATCAAGGCCACCGAAGTCATGATCCTGCGCGTCTGAGCAACTTCTTCACGCCGCACGATCCAAGCCCGTCCCCCGACAACCGTCCCTTAGGTTCATCTGATCCGGGTTAGGGGTGCAGATCCAGTTTGTGGCTGCCGAGTTCTCAAGCGACTACTTATTGTTTACCCCAATTCACCGGATATTCAAGGAACATTCATCAGTTGTTAACAAAGGCTCCATAGCATCAAGAGCTCGCTATTACATTCCTGTTATTGCGACAAATAGCTATTGTGCGCTGTTATCACCTCTCAGGAGATAGACAATGAAGAAAGGTTTCGCCCTGGTGCTAGCGATCCTGCTCACGACCAATGCGTTTGCAGATCCGGCGCCGCAAGCTTCGTCCACTAGGTCCACGAAGAAAACTGCCGCCCGCAAAAATAATACGACGAGTGCCACGGCGGCCAAGTTAGACAAGCTGGAACAAGCTTTGGAGGCCCAGCAGCAGCAAATTCAGCAACTTCGCCAGGAGCTGCAGACACGCGACCAGGCGATGCAACAGATGCAGCAACGGCTGGACCAGAGCCAGACGGCGGCAACGCAGGCGCAGAGCACCGCAAGCCAGGCGGCGTCGCAAGCCACCGAGCAGCAACAAGCTGTTTCAACTCTCAAGACCGAAGTCAGCGATCTAAAGCAAAACGCGACCAGCACGGCTCTGAGCTTGCAAGAGACGCAAAAAAACGTGCAGTCTGCGATTGAGAGTCCGCTGGCACTTCACTATAAGGGCATTACGATCACGCCTGGAGGATTCCTGGCGGCAGAAACGGTGTATCGCACTCGGGCACTAGGCTCTGACATCAATACGCCCTTCAACTCCGTTCCCATGCCGGGAGCGACCCAGGCAACGATGGGAGAATTCTTCGGTTCGGGACGCCAGTCCCGAGTCTCGATGTTGGCGGAAGGCAAGCTGAAGAGCGTCAAAATGACCGGTTACGTGGAGGCAGATTTTCTTTCCGCCGGCACCACCTCCAACAACAACGAAAGCAACAGCTATACACTGAGGCAACGCCAAGTCTGGGGACAGGCGGCGCTCGAGAACGGCTGGAGCTTTACGGGTGGGCAGATGTGGAGCCTGGTAACGGAAACCAAGAAGGGCGTGGACAACCGTACCGAAGCCCTGCCAATGACCATTGATCCCCAATACCACGTCGGGTTCAGCTGGGCGCGCCAGTACGGCGTGCGTGCCGCAAAAAACTTCGGGAACAAGGCATGGCTTGCTTTTTCAGTAGAGAATTCCCAGGAAACTTTGACCGCACACGGCAACGGCAACAATTTTGTGCTGGGTTCTGCAGGAACCTCTGGCGGTCTTTACAATCCGGCGGCCACCTACTCCTTCAATCCCGCCCCCGATTTCATTGCCAAAGCTGTGTTTGAGCCGGGCATTGGGCATTACGAGGTTTTCGGGCTGGTTTCGAAGTTTCGCGAACGCATCTTTCCCTGCGCGACGACTTCCGACACAGGAACGTGCGGAGGGACGACCGGTTCATCGGCGGCTCTGGCATTCAACAATTCAACATGGGGCGGAGGAATCGGCGCCAATGCACGCGTGACAGTCAAGAAACAGTTCGACTTCGGCGTACACTTCCTGGGCGGCAACGGTATTGGCCGCTACGGCACAGCGGGGCTGGCGGACGTCACCGTGGATCCGGTGGGTTCGTTAGCTCTGATTCGCAGTTACCAGGGCTTAGGCACTCTGGAGTTGCACAAAACGAAATTCGATATTTACCTGAACGGGGGCGCCGAATATGCCGGCCGCCGAGCCTTCGTGACCTCTTCCGGTAAAGGCGAGGGTTACGGGTCGGAGTTATTTAAGAATACTGGATGCTTTACGGAGACGCCGCCGGGCACGCCGACCAGCGGGCAATTCCCGACGTCGTCAAACGGATTCCTGCCGGGCAGCTTGTCGAGTTGCACGGCGGACACACGCGTGGTTACCGAAAGCACCGCAGGCTTCTGGTATCGGCTCTACAAGGGGCCCAAAGGTACTTTGCAGCTTGGACCGCAGTATTCCTACGTGACGCGGAATACCTGGGCCGGCAGCGGCGGCGCACCGCACGGCATCGAGAACATGGTCCTGACATCGTTCCGGTACTACTTGCCGTAATCTCTTGGTTCGATCCAAATGCTCCAGTGCAAAAGCTTTGCGCTGGAGCAATCTCTTTGGGCAGAGAAGAAGGTGAAATTTGCTTGCCGCTTAAAAGTTCAATCAACCTGCCTCGCGGATTTGTTCAATAGACAGCAGGGAGTTCATTGAACCGGACCGAAATCCCTCGAGGTCGAGGGTAACAAAGGTGAAGCCCAGAGACTTGAAAATCCGGGTGAATTCAGCGGCCATCTGCGGGGTCAGCGCCTGAGCAAGTTCTTCGCGAGCAATCTCCAGACGCACGATCTCGCCATGATGGCGCACACGGAATTGCCGGAAACCAAGTGCCCGCAATGCGTCCTCGCCTTTTTCAATGGTGGCTAACGCCTCCCGGGTGACTGGGCGGCCGTACTCTATGCGGGATGAAAGGCAGGCGGAAGCAGGCTTGTCCCAGATGCGCAGTCCAGTGATATGCGCCAATTCGCGAACGTCTTGCTTTGTCAGACCGGCATCGAGCAGGGGCGTGACGACGTGATGTTGGCGAGCAGCCTGCTGCCCGGGACGGAAATCTCCCTGGTCGTCCATGTTGACCCCATAAGCGATGCAATCAAAGCCGCGTTCCCGGCGCACTTCCTCCATGACCGTGAACAGTTCGTCTTTGCAGTGGAAACAGCGGGCGCCATCGTTGCGAATGTATTCGGGGCGATCGAGTTCGCCGGTGGAGATCACGAGAATCGGGATATCGTGCTCCGCGATAAATGCAAGCGCGTCCGATAGTTGAGTGCGGGCGAGGCTGGGGGAATCGGCGATTACAGCGAGCATGTTGTCGCCGAGTACTTGATGGGCGGTCCAGGCAAGAAATGCGGAGTCCACCCCGCCGGAGTATGCGATCAAGGTTCGCCCACGAGAGCGCAGGTTGACTCGGAGGGCGTCGTACTTGGCAGAGAGTTCCTGCGAGGCGTGGGGCATGGAATTATCGTAATACAATCCCCAGCTCTTAGTAGGCGAATGCGATCAACACGGCAGAATCAGAATAGCCGCTCCTGGCGCCGAAGATTGCCAAACGCCGCGATGTTCGCCAGGGTGAAATTGAAGCGATAGAGGTTCTCGTTGCGTACCGAGCCTAGGGCAAAGCGGCGGAATTCGAGACTCAGCCCGCAGCAGTCCCAGTTGTAGGTGGTTTGCAGGGTGCCGTATTGCAAGAAACTGAGCCGGGCGTCAAAGCCAAAACTGGCGGCACCGCTCAAGCCGCGTTTGTTGGGACGACCGTAGCCGAGCAACACCCGGAACTGGTGAAACTCCGATTCGACGGGGGCTGTTGCAGACAATGCCGGGTTCGGCACGAGCAGATAGGCGTCGCCGCCCCCAACGGTGAACGGGCCGTAGTAGTAGTTCAGAACCAAGGTGCTGCCATTGACGCGGCCCTTCTTGAAATCGTAGTCGACGTCCCACTCGGCGTCTGTCCGGGCACTGGTCGCGATGCGCAGCCGTGAGGCAAGAGGTGAGAAATGGCGCTCATCGGTGAGGAAGTTTATACCCGTGAAATCGGCCGTGGTGGTGAGCACGTTGATCGTACCGGGCACCAGCGCGCCGCCGAAGGTGGGATCAAAGAAGTATTTCTGCTTGAGTTCCCAGCTGATGATTTCGCGCGACTGTGATCCAGTCGAGCACCCAGCATTTTCCGGAGGCTGCGGACGCATCCACGGGGCAGTCATTTGCGGCGCCGCCTCGGCGATGGTCAAAGAGGTCATGCCCTCGGAATTGCAATCTTCGGCGCGTGGAACGCTGCGCTTCGCATATAGGCGATTGACGATGGAGTATTCGATCTCATTTGTGTCGCTGAGGATATCGCGCTCATCGAAGCGAAGAATGCGGGAGAAGTTGTTTACACCGGTCACATAGTCGTAGTTAATCTTCGGTTCGATAACATGCTTCCACTTGCGGCCCAGCAGTTCGCCGTCAAACACGCGGCTCAGCGATGGAGGGCGAATCTCAAATGAAGTCTCAAGAGCCTTGCGGTTGATCCAATTATTGAAGGCTGTTCCGATGCCAGTGCCTGGCTGCAGTTCCTTACTGTAAAGGGTATCGCGGAGGGCCAGGGCCGGACGGAGCGACCAGCCCTCGAAGAGCAACGGCATTGAAATCGTGGGATTCAGGTCGAAGCGCGCCAGGAAACTGTCAGTAGTAAAGCCAGGTTCACTGCGGGAGAGACCTCCGCCGGCAGCGTCATAGGACCAATAAAAGGGCGAGCGGCCCAATTTGCGGTCCACGCTGGAAAAGTTGACGCCAGGGGCATGCCAGATGGAGATCACGTCGCCCGCCGTCGTGCTCTCAAAATTCTGGTAATGCTCGCTCATAGCGTTGAACGAGTAACCATCGGTGGTGTTGGAGAGGAAGGCCTGAGACTTCACTTCTGAGTTGACTGCCTGGTTGAAATACTCGTTGAAAGCCAGGCGGTAGACGAAAGAAGTCAAATAGTCGATCTGCGTGACTCCCCGGATGTGGTGCGGCAAAGCGTCTTCTGAGTTCAGGCGAATGTCCTGACCTCCCTGGTTCACCGGTGGAAAGCCGAAGCCACGATCGAACATAGCGGAGTAATTCAGGTTGATGTAGGAATCCTCATTGGGACGGGAGCGGAATTCTCCGTGCGGGGCCCAGCCACGAATTGAATAGTACTCGGTACCGAGAGTGACATCGTTGCTGCGATCAGGAGCCCAATAGAAGGACTCTCCGGCGGTCAACCCTTTGGCCGAAGAGGTGCCGATGGTAGGAATCATGAAGCCGGACTGCCGGCCCAGGCGTTCCACTGGGTGTGTTGCAAAAGGAAAATAAAACACAGGAATGCCTTTCAGGCGAAACTCGCTGTTGTAGATCTTCGCATCGCCTCCCACGTCGACGACTACCTTGTGAGCGTTAAATTGCCACTTGGGATGCGGTAGTTCGCAGGTGGTTACGGTTCCGTCGTATACGACATAATGATCGGGGCCATCTTTCTCGACCTTTTTCCCCGTGAAAGCGAAGGGATTTGAGGACGTGAGAATTGTGCGCGTGCCGTGCAGTCGCACGCCGGTGGTTCCAACCACGCTATAGAAAATCCCCGCCTGCGTGCGAATGTTGTATTTGCCGTGGCTGGCCTCAATGTGTTCATCATTGGGGCCGCCCTCGAGTACTACATGACCCTCTGCTTCGGCATCACCGGTCTGGGAATTGTAGGTGACCTGGTCGGCGTAGAAGTTGTAATTTCGATAATGGATTTCGGCCTGGCCACGCAACTTGAATACGGGTCCAACCTTCTCCTGCTCAAGCGCACGGATGGTGATTTCCTCCTGGCTTGCAGCGGAGGGATCGGCGGGCAACGATGCGTTAGAGCCTGGGTCCCTGGAAGCGGGAGTGGAATCTGCGAAAACCAGCCGGCTGCCTCCTGCGGCAGGCAGCAAAAACAAGTAACTGAGGAAAATCGCCGTAATAAGGAATCGTGTGCGAGAGCTCATCGGAAGCGCACGAATATCCCACTGACGAACGGTCGCAAGGGGTATCTTCGTGACGTTAGCACGCTTGCTGCTGATTGAGCAAAGTCGGCCACCAGATTTTTGTGGCGATCTTCAGGCGAATTGATTCATACTGCAATTGCTCTCTGGCGTTCTTCTAACGTTCCGTAATGTCCTGTCCCCGCTGCAGTGGTGTGTGCCGCTGCGACCCAGCCACTCGTTTCGAAAGTCGCCTACGCTTTGAACCGGATACCGAACTTGATCGCGAGGCGAATACCCGTGCGGAGCTCTCTTCCGAAGGCGCGAGTGGTCGTGGTGTGTTCGCAGCTGGCATGGAAGCGGAGATGGCGGCGCCGCGCAACCCACGTCAGAAGTTTGTCGTAGATGCCCAAAAACCTGAGTCACCAAAACTTTATGCCGGAGATGAGTCCGATGATGCGACCGCGGTGCCGCCAAGGGGAGCCGATATTGGAAGTCGGAACGGACAATCGGAAGCGGCAATCAGCATTTCCGGAGCGGCTGCTAGCACGGTAAATACTTACGTTGAGGATGTCGCCAAAAAGGATTGCGGCACCACAGGTCTGAACAGCGGCATTTCGCAAGACATGGAGCCGTGGAGGCAAGAACTGGCGGCCAGGCTGGACCGGTATCGATCCCGCCGAAAGCCAAAGGCACCCCGTTATCCTTCGCTTAGGCTCAGGTTCGATCCACAAGAGCCGGCCAGGACCGAGACCGCAAGCTCGTCGATTCCGGTCACCAGCTCGGAGGCGGTTGCGGTCAGAAGCCCCGAGGCGCCGAGCATGTGCACAGCGCAGATACCCGAGGCCCAAACTCGCAGTGAGCGCGCGCAAGTAGAGGCAGAAAATAAGCACCCGGTCCCAAAACCCAGTCGCGAACTCCCGCCCAACTCCGTGCCCGAACCATGGGGCAAACTGATCGAGTTCCCGCGTTTTGGGCCCTCTTCGGCTATTGGAGATGAACTCGCCGATCCCATCATGGATCAACCACGCATCCTGGAAGTGCCCGAGATTGCGCCGCCGCCCCCGGCACTGGGCGGCATCATGATCGAAACCGAAGCAGATGAAGAGCCGCCAAAGCGGCCGGGCATTGACATTCCGCTCCGCACTGCGTCAGTTGAGCGCCGATTGTTTGCCACCGCAATAGATGGGCTGACTGTGCTTCTGGGAGTGGCTCTATTCGCTTACGTCAGCCTGCGAGTGAGCGCCCTTTTCGCGGTCGGTATCAATGTGTTGCCACTGCCGGAGCTTGCTGGAATTCTCGCTGGAGTTGCCGCGGTCCTCTGGGCGACATATCAATACATGATGATGGTGTACACGGGCAACACGCCTGGCCTGAGACTCGCGAAACTGCAGGTGAGCTGTTTCGATGGGCGTGCAGTCGGGCGGCCATTAAGGCGCTGGCGCGTCCTGGTTTCATTCCTGTCAGTTGGCTCGCTGGGTATGGGCTATGCATGGTTCTTTCTCGACGAGGATTCTCTCTGCTGGCACGACCGCATGACGCATACCTACTTGGGACCCGCCCCTGGGCAAGGCGCGGCCTCGGACACTGCCACTGAGGAACTCTAACCTGCATTGCAAATCAAGGCTTCTTAATCCTCACTGGCTTCATCCAAATGCGCTTGCATTTGAGGAATTCACCTGACTTTCAAACGGGTTGAGTCCTTCACTGGCACATTTCCTATATGCTATCTTCCAGAGGTTTACCCGAAGAGGTTTTTCGGACGGCAAGTTTGCGGGGTCCTGGGTGCAAAGGGCCGCAGTGCAGGTAAATGTCTACCTTTCTGGAAAGTCCGAAGCGGCCCGCGGTAAAGGTCTTCGTTGCCACAACGGTAATGTTGACCTTCATTTCGTTTTGGCGAGCCGCCGCCATTGTTCTTGCTGATTTAGCCTCGTCGGCTTATTACGTGGCGGGCGATGCGGAAAAGGTGATTGGCAAGAGCGCTCCCTGGTTCATTCTCGCCGTCATGCTGTTCAGTTACGCAGTACGTGCGCTCTACATCGAGTCGAGCGCCATGTTCGTTCGCGGCGGTGTATACCGCGTAGTGAAAGAGGCGTTGGGAAGTTCTCTCGCTAAATTCTCAGTCTCGGCGCTGCTGTTCGATTATGTTCTGACAGGCCCCATCAGCGCAGTTTCGGCAGGGCAGTACCTTGCAGGTTTCATACAGGATCTCAGCGGGTACCTGCATCATCCCATCACATTCTCGCAGAACTATTTTTCGGCGGTATTTGCGGTGCTCGTCACGTTCTATTTCTGGTGGAAGAACACCCAGGGGATTCACGAATCGAGCCAGAGGGCGCTGCAAATCATGGCGATTACCACCGTGATGGTGGTCATCCTGATCCTTTGGTGCACGATCACGATTTTCAAGACAAATATCCAGATCCCACCGAACCCGCTGCGTCCGGGGGTAGTGAAACTAGACCACGAATCTCTCGGATGGCTGTTCGGGTCGTTTGCCACTAAATTCACCTGGATCATCATGCTGGTCGGCTTCGGACACTCGGTGCTAGCCATGAGCGGCGAAGAGACACTAGCCCAGGTGAACCGCGAGATTGCGCACCCCAAGCTTAAGAATCTTCAGAAGACCGGGCTCGTCATTTTCATCTACAGCCTGCTGTTTACCTCGCTGGTCTCCTTCTTCGGGGTCATGATCATTCCCGACAGCGTGCGCCCCAGTTATTTCGCGAACCTGATCAGCGGTATTGCGATTTACCTGGTCGGCCCCACCACACTGAAGCTGTTGTTTCGCGCATTCGTGGTGCTTGTTGGTGTGTTGATCCTCGCGGGTGCGCAAAACACGTCCATAGTGGGAGCCAACGGCGTTCTGAATAGGGTCGCGGAGGATGGCGTCCTGACCGACTGGTTCCAAAGGCCGCATTCGCGATTCGGGACCAGCTATCGCATCATCAATCTTATCGTTGGATTGCAGATATTTACCATTCTGGCTAGTGGAGGCAACGTCTACAAACTGGCGGGACTCTATGCCTTCGGGGTGATCTGGAGTTTCGCCATGAACTCCCTCGCCGTCCTGGTGTTGCGCTTCACTGAGCCAGAGAACCGCGCCTGGAAGGTGCCCGGCAACCTGCATATCGGCAAGACTGAGATTCCTTTCGGGCTGTTGGTGATTTCGGCGGTGCTGTTCATGACCGCCACGGTGAATTTGTTTACGAAGCACGAAGCTACGATCGCGGGCGTCACCTTCAGCGCGGTATTTTTTGTGATCTTCACAGTTTCGGAGCGGCAGGTCGCACGAGAACGACACGGAAAACCGGAACAACTCGACCAGTTCAGGATTTACGGCAACCAGGAGCTGGGCAGCGGCGCGATGGGGGTGCGGCCTGGGAATATTCTGGTGGCGGTGAGGGATCCACGAAATCTTTACTACCTTCGCAATATTCTGTCGCGGACCGATACCACGAAGCAGGATGTCGTGGTCATGAGCGCGCGGCTGTTTCATCGGGAACCCACATTCAGCGGCAGCACGGTGATGGATACCAGCGAGGTTTTCGACCAATACGAGCAGGAGTTGTTTACGTCAGTAGTGGCGGTGGCGGAAAAGGAAGGCAAACCGGTTTCGCTACTCGTGGTACCGGCTAGCGATGTTTTCGAAGCCATCGTGGTCACGGCACAGCGCCTCAGTTCCAGCCGCATCGTTTGCGGCCTTTCCAACAAGCTGGCGGCGGACGAACAGGCAAAGCTGACGGGAGATGCCTGGGAGCGGTTGCCCGAACCCCGGCCGCGCCTTGTACTGGAAATTCATGCTCCTGATGGAACCGTCCGCGAGTACCCATTGGGCCCGCATGCCCCGCGTATGCGTCCCGAAGACTTGGAACTCATGCACAAGGTGTGGTTGGATGTAACTTCGGATCCGAAATTTGCAGGAGCTCATCACTATCACGTGGTGAAGCTCGCACTCGAAGAACTTCAGCACGAGCTCCACAGTGACAAGAGGGGCGAAGTCCTTAACAAGCTCATGGATGAGTTGCATCGCGCGCACGTGGAGTCTAATCCGCCCCCGCCTGAGTAATGTGGTTCAGGGGTTGGCCGATCCGGCAGCGCACGGCACATCAACCTCTGCCCGGGTTTTGCCCCAACCGCTCAGGCACGCTGCATGTCTGCTAACATCTTCCTGTGACCGCGAAATCGGATGTGCGAGTGCGTTTTGCGCCGTCGCCGACCGGGCAACTGCACGTCGGAAACGCGCGCACGGCGCTATTCAACTGGCTGTTTGCCCGCCAGAGTGGCGGGACCATGGTGCTGCGCATCGAGGATACGGACGTCGATCGCAGTGAGGCGCGGTACGAAGACCAGTTAGTTGCCGACTTGAAGTGGATGGGAATCGACTGGGCCGAGGGACCGGATGTGGGTGGACCGTACGTCCCTTACCGCCAATCGGACCGGCTCGATATTTACCGGCACCACGCTGAGCGCCTGCTCGACGACGGGAAAGCCTACCTGTGTTTCTGCACAGAAGAGGAATTGCAGGCGGAACGGGAACTGGCGCAAGTAGAGCATCGGCAGATCGTATATTCGGGGAAGTGCCGGGCTATCGATCCTGCAGAGGCCAAGCGGCGGAGAGCTGCGGGCGAGACGGGCGCGATCCGGCTTCGCATCCCCGAGCACCCCATCCGTTTTCACGACATCGTGCGGGGCGACGTGGAATTTTCGAATGAAGTGGTGAGCGATCCCATCATCCTAAGGTCGAGCGGCATGCCGGTTTACAACTACGTCGTGGTAATCGACGATGCGCTGATGAAAATCACCCACGTGATCCGGGGCGACGATCACATCTCAAACACGCCGAAGCAAGTGGCGCTCTATGAGGCGCTGGGGTGGCCCGTGCCGGAGTTTGCGCACTTGTCGACCATCCTGGGCAGTGACCGCGAGCGACTTTCGAAACGGCACGGTGCAACCTCAATCGCGAATTTCCGCGAAATGGGTGTGCTTCCGGAAGCACTTCTAAATTACTTGGCACTGCTGGGATGGGCGCCTACAGGCGGTACGCGAGAGATTTTCACCCGCGAAGAGTTGACGAACGAATTCGATCTGAAGCGGGTGACGCCGTCTCCCGCGGTCTTCGACATGGAGAAGCTCTACTGGCTGAACCGGCACTACATCAAGCAGGCGCCTCCTGAGCGCATTCAGAAACTCGCGCTGCCGTATTACGAGCGAGCGCTAGTCGGTGGAATCACGGAGGCCACGGGGGTGCAGTCATCGGAGCGGCAGGGATGGGATCCTCCCCAGGCGGTTGTTGATTGGTTCGGCAAAGTGACGCAACTGCTCGCTCCGTACGTGGACCGGTTCGATCAGTTGCCGGAAAAGGCTGGTTTTCTGTTTCGGTATGATGCGCGGGCGGTGATCACGTCGGCTGAAAACGCGGAAGTATTGCGCTGGCCGCATACCGACGCCGTCATTTCGCGATTCACATTCAAGATTCTGGAGCACGAATCGGCGAGCGCCGGGAAACTGACCGCCGAGGAATTCAAGCACATCATCAACCAGGTGAAGGCCGAAAGCGGCGCGAAGGGCAAAGAACTGTTCCACCCCATACGGGTGGTGGTGACCGGAGCGCCTTCGGGACCGGATTTCGACCGCGTGGTGCCGATCATCGAAGAGGGCAGCCGATTGCCTCTGCCTAGGCACGTGCTCAGCGTTTGCGAGCGGGTTCAGGCTTTCGGGAAAGTGCACAGCTCACAGCCGCAGAGTGCATAACGGTGGCGGACCTCCTATCCAGTTACAAAAAAAGCCCCGGTGCTGAGCCGGGGCTTTGCTTAATATAATGAACTCACGCCTACCGGGTTGCAGGCTGGACGTCAGGCATGTCAGCGTGAGTGCCGTGGCAGCACGCCATGGCAGTTTGCTCACCAGCGTCAGCTTTTTCGCAACACCTCGCTCCAGAAGAGCAGCAATCGCCGGTCTTCTGCCTGGACTTATCCTTCATAGCAGCGCGCATGCAGGCCATCGCACCTTTATCGCAGCAAGCTTTAGCGTTCTTTGCGCCGCAGCACGACTTCGCATCTTTACCAGCACAGCAGCCCTTTGCCTGCATATCCTTGCCGCTGCAGCAGGAGTTCGTGACTGCATTCTTGCCGGCACAACAAGCCATTGATTCGTGTCCGTTCTTAGTTGCCGTTTCATGCTGGCAACAGCCTTTGCCTTGCTGGCAGGCTGGCTTCTCGGGCGCGGCCGGATTGATGGCTTCCGCCTTAGGTATAGGGGCGGGAGTGTTCTGGGTTGAGTTCTGGGCCGGCGAAAAAAGCGAGAAAGTAAGAACCAGAGTGATAAGCATCGATTTCATAAATGATCTCCTATGATGCACTGCGTTGAGCCGTTAATAGACTAAACCACGCCAGAGGTTGGTAGCGCAGCAGCAGTATCAAATGCGAAGAATTGCGGCCAACAAGTAGTAGTCGGGACCAGCCCTGGTTTCGCGGGTAGGTGCGACTGCCCGCCGATCATTGGATGTGCACGTGCAGAAAGCACTCTTGTCTGTAGAAGCGCCGTTATGATCGCCAAATGCGCCGGTTCGCAACGGCAGTACCGGCGTTCGTTCATGACCGGGGCTTACGCAGCAACGATGGTCTTCGCAGGGGCGGCTCTCAGAGTTCACCTGAAGCTTGTGTGGGAAGCGTACTGCCCGATGTGTTTTCGGACAGCATCCGTGAGAGCCTGGCATGCGGTGCAGATCGGCTCGCGCAAGCTGCCCAAGACCGGCAAAGGAGACAATGATCGTACAGGTCAAAACCACGCACAGAATGTAATGCCTCGTTATGGAGCGGCAATGAGACATGGCTCGCTGAAAGCAAAGTATCGCAGCCCATGACATAGGGGTCTGTGACCTGAATCACAAGCCGTGTAATTGTGGGCGTAAGCCGACGCCTAGCGTTTAAGAAGGTCTTGTAAAGCGTTCCTCAGCTCGGGGAACTGGAACCGGTAATGACTGGCGAGCAATTTCTCGGGTTCGACTTTTTGACTGGCGAGCAAAAGCTCGTCCGCCATTTGGCCGAAAACCAGGCGTGCGGCGAAGGCGGGCATGGGGAGGATGGCAGGGCGGCAGAGCACGGAAGCCAACGTACTGGTGAACTCGGCGTTGGTTACCGGGCCGGGCGCCACGAAATTCACGGGACCCGAAAGCTCATTGGTTTGCAGGACGTGATTCACGCCGCCGATCCAATCCTGAATGTGAATCCAACTCCACCACTGCCGGCCATTGCCGATGTTGCCGCCGAGCCCGAGGCGAAAGGGACGAAGCATCTTGTCCAGGGCGCCGCCGGATGCGCTCAACACGAGTCCAGTGCGCACGTGAACCGTCCGGATACCTACGTCGATCGCTGGCGCGGACGACCCCTCCCACTCCCTGCATACTCCGGAAAGAAAATCATTGCCGGAGGAACTGTTTTCTCTCAGCAATTCATCACCGCGATTGCCGTAATAGCCGATGGCAGAGGAAGTCACGAAAATTCGCGGTCGCGAGCTGGCGCCCGCTAAAGCTTGCGCGAGATTGCGCGTACCCTGTACGCGGCTGTCTCGTATCTTGCGTTTTTTGTCGTCGGTCCAGCGGCCGACAATGCTTTCGCCCGCGAGATGGACGACGGCACTAAATCCCGACACCGATGGCGGCGCGAGCGGCTTGGCGGGATCCCAACTGATCTGATCCTCTCCTCGCGCAGGACCCCGCACCAGCCGCATGACTTCATACCCTTTTTGGCGGAGCGATGGCACAAGGGCGATACCCAGCGGTCCTGATGAGCCGCTCACCAACACTCGAGATTGCGCCGGAGCCATGGCCAGTAAATGTAGCAGATAAGCGACAAGTAGATTCGGGTCGGATCGCGCCCGTATGCTCACCTATCGACAACAACCCCAGCTACTTACAGCGCCCTAGCTTTCCAAACAGTGGACATATAATCAGGAAAGAAGGCCCCCAAGGGCGGCGCGTAGCAAGCGGTTGGCCCTGATTGAGGCGGCCAAGCTCCCGGAAATTGTTATTTCCTCTCGGGCTATAATCCTTTATGGCGACTCTGCGCCAACAGATCGCAACCGGTGTCCTTACCGTCACCCGCTTCCGGGATTTAATGAAAATCCTGCGGACGAACCGGCCAAATGACGATCTATCCATTGTTAAGCGGGCCTACGACTTTTCCAATAAACATCATGCGGGGCAGAGCCGCGCGTCGGGCGAGCCGTACCTGGTGCATCCACTGGAAGTAGCGCACGTGCTGGCCGAGATGAAGATGGATCCTATTTCCATCGCCGCCGGCCTGTTGCACGATTCGGTCGAAGATACCTCGGTGACGGTTGTCGACATTCGCAAAGAGTTTGGCGAGCAGGTGGCACACATCGTCGAAGGCGTTACCAAGATCAGCGCAATTGATTTCTCTTCTCGTGAAGAACAGCAGGCGGAAAACCTGCGCAAGATGATGCTGGCCATGGTCGACGATATCCGGGTTGTGCTGATCAAGCTGGCCGACCGACTCCATAACATGCGCACCCTCGAGCACCTCCCGGCGGATCGACAGCATAAGATCGCGCGCGAGACCCTGGACATCTATGCCCCGATCGCGCATCGACTGGGCATGGGCAAGATCCGCGGAGAGCTTGAGGATTTGGGGTTCCGCTACTTCGACCCCATTTCGTACCAGCAGGTGCAAGAGGCCATCGAATCGCGGCGCAAACAAGGAGAGGAATTCCTGGCGCGGGTGGAGGGGCTGCTGCGCGACAAGCTGAAGGAGGCGGGCATCACCGCGAAAGTAGAGAGCCGCACCAAGCGCCTTTATAGCGTGCACAAGAAGCTTCAGCGGCAGAGAATAGGCGTGGACCAGGTGTACGACCTCTACGCCATGCGGGTGATTACGAATTCAGTGCAGGATTGTTACGCGGTGTTGGGGATCATTCACAACCTCTGGCGGCCGGTGCCGGGCAGGATCAAGGACTTCATCGCCATGCCGCGGCCGAATTTTTATCAATCGCTGCATACGTCCGTCATTACCGAGGAGGGAGACACGTTCGAGGTGCAGATCCGCACCGAAGAGATGCACAAGATGGCGGAAGAGGGAATTGCCGCTCACTGGAAATACAAAGATGGGCCGGTTTCCGCGAAAGACGAGCAGCGGCTCGCGTGGCTACGGCAGGTGGTGGAATGGCAACGCGACGTCTCCGATCCCAACGAATTTCTTGCGACCCTGAAAATTGACCTTTACCCCGAAGAGGTGTACACGTTTACGCCGAAGGGCAAGGTGGTGGTCCTGCCACGAGATTCCACCCCGATTGATTTTGCCTACTCCATTCACACCGAAGTGGGGCATAGCTGCGTTGGCGCGAAGGTGAACGGGCGCATGGTGCCGCTGCGTTACAAGCTGCACAGCGGAGATATCGTGGAAATCCTTACGCAGCCGGGACACAAGCCGAGCCGCGACTGGCTGGCGGTGGTCAAGTCGTCACGTTCGCGCAACAAGATCAAGCACTGGCTGAATGTTCATCAGCGGGAGCGGGCGATTGAAATCGGGCGCAAGCTGATTGAGAAAGAAGCGCGCAAGTACAGGGTCGCGCTTAAGGAAATCAAGGAAGAAGACCTGCAAAAGATCGCGTCGGATTACGGCTTGGGACGTCCTGACGACTTGATGGCAGGCATCGGATACGGTAAGTATTCTGCGCGTAGTGTGCTCGCGCGGATGGTGCCGGCGGGCACCCAGCCGGCAGCGGAAGGCGTTGCCGCCGAGGCGAACGCATTCAGCAACGTGGTGCGACGGGTATTCGGGGGCGACAGCAACGCCATCTCCGTCAAAGGTCATGGCGATCTGTTGGTGTATCGCGCGCGTTGTTGTAATCCCATCAAAGGCGAGCCGATTGTGGGCTATGTGACGCGGGGCAAGGGCGTGGCGGTACACACTGTCACCTGTCCGAACGTCACCAACCTTATGTACGAAGCCGATCGCCGTATCGATGTGCAATGGGGACATGAAAAGGATACTCCGGCCAATGCCTATCCTGTGAAGCTCACATTATTCTGTGACGATCGCGCCGGGATGCTGAAGCAGATCACGGCCGTGATCAGCGACACCAACACCAACATTCGCAACATCGAGGCGCGCACCGGGAACGGGCAGGCCAATATTGATGTCGTGCTGGACATTGCCGATCTTAAGCATCTGCAAAGCATCATCAACGGCGTGCGCAAGATCCCCGGCATCCACGACGTGCAGAGATTGCAGAAGATCTGAGTTCGGAGGAATGATGAAAGAAGTGATCACTACAAGCGATGGACCCAAGGCCATAGGTCCTTACTCGCAAGCAGTCAAGGCGAATGGATTTGTTTTTGTCTCAGGACAGGTGGCGATCGATCCGGTCACAAACACGTTGTTGTCGGGTGATGTCGGCTTCCAGACCGACCGGGTGCTGAAGAATGTAGTGGGAATTCTTCAGGCCGCCGGGACCAGCCTGGACAAGGTTGTGCGATCTACCGTGTTTTTAAAAAATATGAATGACTTTGTCGCCATGAATGAGGTGTACGGCAGGTACTTCCAAACCGCCGCCCCGGCGCGTTCTACCGTGGAAGTCGCGAGGTTGCCCAAGGACGTGCTGGTAGAGATTGACGTGATCGCGCTGGCGTAGGAGCGGCTTTAGATTGAAGATTTTAGATTCCAGTTGGCGGCGTTGTTGAATTCAATCAACCGCTTCCTGTTCTGCTTCAGGGTTGAAATCTAAAATCTGCAATCTGAAATCCACACAACGTTTCCAGGAGCAAAACGGATGCACAAATATGTGTTCATGCTCATGATGTTTGTCACTGTTGCCGGAATGGCGGCATTGGGCCAAAAGAGTTCGACCAGCGCGCCGACTAAAGTGACGGGCGAACCCACAAAATTGCCAAGCGGGCTAGAGTACTGGGATATCAAGCAGGGAACCGGTGCGACCGCGGAAAAGGGACAGAAGGTCACGGTCCACTACACCGGATGGCTGACGAGCGGGAAGAAATTTGATAGTTCGGTTGACGCCGGACGCCCGTTTAATTTCACGCTCGGCGCCGGCCAAGTCATCAAGGGCTGGGACGAGGGTGTCGCCGGCATGAAGGTGGGCGGCAAACGCCAGTTACGGATTCCGCCTGACATGGCCTATGGGCCCAGCGGGTACCCACCGGTAATCCCCCCAAACTCGACGCTGATTTTCGATGTGGAGCTGCTGGGAGTAAAGTAGCGCTTCGACTACAGAAGCACAAGGACAGGATGAGTATCTTCTCTGTGCTTCAGTGTCTCAGAGGTGAAGTTTGGGTACGGCGCTTAGGCCTTGACCACTTTGCCGCTGCGCAGGCAGGAAGTGCAGACGCGCATGCGCTTAGTGCCGCCGCCTACCTTCGCGCGAACTGGGCGCAAATTGACATTCCAGCGCCGCTTGCTCACGTTGTGGGCGTGGCTGATGTTGTTACCGGTGAGCGGCTTCTTGCCGCAGACTTCACATACCTGTGCCATCGACTTCTCCAGAGGTTTGGAACTGACGGGTAAAACATAGATTCTACCTGATTTCCGGCGAATTGGCCAAGGCGCCAGCAACGGTGTCGAGTCGTGCGATACTGAAACCATGGCAGTTTCAGCAGACCCCAAGGCGGTGAAAGTGAATTTGACCGCCGGTACCGGGGTTGAAATCGAGTGGAAGGACGGCCATAGGTCCAGCTACACATTCCCATACCTCAGGGACGCGTGTCCGTGCGCTATGTGTGACGACGAGCGCGGGAAGGCAGGGCGCCTGCCGGGAGAGCCAGCCAAGCCCGCGCCAGGTGCGCTGCCCATGTTCAAGCCCGCAGCCAAACCGCTATCGGCCGAGCCAGTCGGGAAATATGCGATCAAGTTCAACTGGAACGATGGCCACGAACTTGGCATTTATTCGTGGAATTTCTTGCGCGATTGGTGTCCTTGCGTCGAATGTAAGGCCGCACGGACTCCGGTGAAAGCCGGATAACGGAATTTTCCATTTGCAGGTAGCAGCACACTTGTCTTTCCTCGATCAGCTCAATCCGCAACAACGCGAAGCAGTGGAAACGACCGAAGGTCCCGTCCTGATCCTTGCCGGCGCGGGCAGCGGAAAAACGCGCGTCATCACCTTTCGCATTGCGCACCTGATCGAAAACGTCGGCGTCATGCCAGAGTCCATTCTGGCCATGACGTTCACCAACAAGGCTGCGACGGAAATGGGGGAGCGCGTCGAGAAACTGGTCGGCGGATTGTCCATCGCAAAGCCGGTCATCTCGACTTTCCACTCGTTCTGCGTGCGCGTGTTGCGGCGCGACATCGACAAGCTGCAGATTCCTTCGGCAGTTCCCGGCGGCCCACCCATCGGGCTTACGCGGCAGTTTGTCATTTATGACGAAGCAGACCAGCAGCAACTGGTGAAGGGCATCGTGCGGCGCATGGGACTGGATGATAAGCAACTCACGCCGCGCACCGTGTTGGGCAGGATTTCCTGGGCGAAGAACCACATGCTCGATCCCCAGGAGATTTACTTGCAGTCGGGCGATCCGCAGACAGAGAAGGTCGCGCACATCTACGAGGAATATCGCAAGGAGTTGCGCAAGGCGAATGCACTGGACTTTGATGACTTGCTGCTGGAAACCGTGCGCCTGCTGAAAGCGGTTCCTGAAGTGCGCGACTACTACAACCGCCGTTTCCAGTACATCCTGATCGACGAGTACCAGGACACCAATCGTCCGCAATATGAACTCATGCGCATGCTGGCCGCCACGCGGCACAACGTCTGCGCGGTCGGCGATGAAGACCAGTCGATCTATTCCTGGCGCGGTGCGGACATCCGCAACATTCTGGAGTTCGAGAAGGATTTTCCCGAAGCCAAGATCATTCGCCTGGAGCAGAACTACCGCTCGACCCAGAACATTCTCCAGGCAGCGTCGGCGGTGGTGGCGAATAATCTCCGCCGAAAAGGCAAGAACTTGTGGACTTCACGTCAGGGCGGCTCGAAGATCGGCTACTACGAGGCGCCCGACGGAGAAAACGAGGCGCTGTTTGCGGCCGACTTCATATCTCGTTACCTCCGGGAAGCGCTGGAGCGCGGGGAGAACTCTCGGGCCGCGGTGCTGTATCGCACCAATTCGCAGTCGCGTCTGTTTGAAGAGGCCATGCGGCGCTACCAGTTGAAATATCACGTTGTCGGCGGATTTTCCTTCTACGAACGCGCCGAGATCAAGGACATGATCTCGTATCTAAAGGCCATTCAGAACCCGGATGATTCAATCGCATTGCTCAGAGTCATCAACACGCCAACACGGGGGATCGGCAAGACCACACTGCAGACGATCGAAAACGTGGCATTGGAAACGGGACTCTCGTTGTGGGGCGCTATCGGGGAGGTGGTACAGAGACAGTTGCTGCCACCGCGGGCACTGGCTGCGCTCACAAGTTTCCGCGATCTGATCGAAGATGCGCGTGCCATGGCAGTGGGTACTTACGTCGAGCGACTGCAGCAAACGGCGCAGCTGGAAGCATCTGCCGAGCAGGCACTCGAAATCGCGGGAGCCGCGGGAGACGACACGGAGTTCGACCCCACCGCTTTCGATACAGCGGCTTTCGACTTCGGCGATCCGGAAGATACACAGGAAGAAATCTCGAAGCAAGCTCCCATCGCGGACATCAGAATGGCGGACGCAGTTGGTCACCTAGAGGGCGAGAAGGCGGAAGAGGGTTTCCGCGCCCCCGGTGGTCCGGCGAGTACGGCGGAGGTGCTCAAGTTCCTGATCGATCGTACCGGCTACATCAAGCTGCTCGAAGAAGAGGACACGCCGGAAGCTTACTCGCGCATTGAGAACCTGCGCGAACTGGTCAACGCTGCCATGGATTCCAAAGACCGCGGCGAAAGTCTCGATGAATTTCTCGATCATGCCGCCCTGGTCAGCGATGCTGATCAATACGACGCAGGAGCGCAGATCACACTCATGACCTTGCATTCCGCAAAGGGGCTGGAATTCCCGGTCGTCTTCCTTTGTGGGCTCGAGGAAGGTCTCTTCCCGCACTCCCGCACCATGCTGCAGCCCGATGACATCGAGGAAGAGCGCCGCCTGTGCTACGTCGGGATGACCCGGGCTATGGACACGCTGATCGTGTCGCGTGCCGTGTACCGGCGGAGGTATGGGACCGATCTGCCCGAGGCCAGCGTGCCATCGCGCTTTCTGGAAGAAATACCGACGGAACTCATCGAGGATGTTGGCTCGCCGAGACCGCGCCGTTCAGAATACTCGCGGACGATGAATGAATCACGCACCTCGTTCGTGGGCAACCCCCGCCAAGAACACGATCACAGTGGCGGACATTACGACTACGAAAACGAAGATCAGAGCGCGAGTTGGAACCGAGGCAATTCGCCGAGCAAGCCGAAAGTCCCAGCGCCCGCCGGCAGCCGTTACAATTCCATCGACAACATTGCCGAGTTCTTCGCGTCTCGCGGGAAAAAGTTCCACCTTCCGCGAGTGCCTGTCGAGGAGCCCACTGGTAAGCGCGGATTTCGTCCCGGCCAGCGGGTCCGCCATCCCAAATACGGTGAGGGAACGGTCTACCGGCGCGAGGGAGAAGGTGAAGAGGCGAAGATTACGGTACAATTTCCCAGATTCGGATTGAAGAAACTAGTGGAGAAGTACGCTCAGCTCGAGAAAGCGTAAGACGGGTTTCAGCTTCTCGCGATGAGTTTCAGATGCAGTCTGCTATAGGCGAACTACCGTCGCCGCCGGCAGACCCGTTAGTGCAAACAAATTACGAGGAACTGATCATCATTCATGGCAAATACCAAGACACTCAGCAAGGAAGAGCGTAAGCAGGCCAAGCGCACCGCACGTAAGAAGCGCGCGACCACCAAGCCGCTCGCCAAGCGCGATTACCCGCGCGGCTCGAAAAAGCGCAAAGTGAAGAAGCTGGTACGCGGACAATCGAAGCGGTAACGAGCTTTGACCTTCAGCATTCAGCATTTCAGCCGGGCCGACCCGTTGTTTCGAAGCCAGCCCGGCTGCGTGCTAAACCCATGTGAACCCTAGTCGTGGCGCGAATGCCGAGAGTTGGCGTTAGCCTATGACGCGTAAACACGCCGGGAGGTGGTCCGATGCGTCGGAAGGGTTCAGTTCGTTCAATCGTCTTGCTGATCGCCGTACTCACCCTATCTACCCCCTTTCTTCACGCCCAATTCGAATTCAGGACTGGTGTACCGATTGCGGGAGAGCCCTACCACATAGCTTTCGGGGACTTCACCGGAGATGGTAAGCAGGATGCTGCTGTGACTCTCTACGGCAGCAACAGCGTGGCCGTTCTTCTCGGCAATGGTGATGGGACATTCAAGGCACCAACGGTCTATTCGGTCGGAGTCAACCCGGAGTTTATCTCCGCTGCGGACCTTAGGCAAAAAGGGATTCTGGATCTGGTTGTCTCGACCCTCCCCGAAGGTTTCAGTGTCTTACTTGGACGGGGCGATGGGACATTCTCCTCCGCGCAACCGTTTTCGCTGCCCGGAAGTGTCTACTTCCTGGCAACAGCGGATTTTAACAATGACGGGTTCCCCGACATTTACGCGTCCGTCGACTCGGTATCCTGCGCTTGTATTTCCGTACTTCTCGGCAATGGCGATGGAACATTTCGTCCTCCGATCAACACCCAATTGCCAATGCCCACCTATGTTGCCGCCGCCGGGCACTTCACCACTAGCGGCAACATGGATGTGGTTGCCGGTGAAACCACCGGGGGTTCCGATTCCATTCAAATGCTCCTGGGCAATGGCGATGGCACCTTTCGGCTCGGCGCGAGTTACAGCACCTCGTCTTCCCCAAACGACATGGCCATTGCCGACTTCAATAACGACCAGAATATGGACGTTGCCGTCGACTTGCCCTTATCTGGGCAGGTCACGATTTTCCTGGGGAACGGCGAAGGCACGCTTCAACAACGTTCCATTGTTCCGGCCTCATTTCCGGCTGTCATCCAGTCTGCCGATTTCAACCACGACGGCAACACGGACTTCGTCATAACCACGGGGCTTTATTCAAACATCGCCAGCGTATTCCTGGGCAATGGCGATGGAACGTTCCGCTCGTTCACCAATTTTCAAGCGGGAGGTGGCGCGGGCTCGTTCCCCACCGACATGAATGGCGATGGCCTGATTGATTTAGTGGTTGCGAACTATTTCGGAAATGCCGTGGTCACTCATCTGAATACCGGGGTTGTCAGTTTTTCCCCCTCCACTCCCCTCACTTTCAAGACCCAGAAGGTAGGCACCACCAGCCAGCCCCAGGTCGTAACCCTGACGAACACGGGCACGGCCACCCTCAACATAGGTTCGATGAAAGTGACGGGCCAGTTCGGGATGAAGACTTCCTGCCGGGCGAAGGTGCAGGCCGGAGGGAGCTGCAAAATCAGCGCAACCTTCTCGCCGCAATCGAAAGGCACGCACTCCGGTACGGTGACGCTTCAGGACAGCGCCTCTTCCAAGCCACAGGTGATTGCGCTCTCCGGAGTCGGCGACTGAAGCATACCTCGCCTGGTCCGGCGACATATGTCCACACTGACCGCTGTAACCACGCTTGCCGCCCTGCGCCACTTTGCATAGAATCGGGGCCAGTACGCCAAAAGGGGCCTCATTGCCACAAGCATCCACCGAACCGTCCAAACAAACGGAACCCCCGTCTTCGAGCAATCAGCTTCTGTGTTGCAAATCGATTGACAAGCTGATCTCCGAGGCGGACGAACCGGAACACCGGCTCAAGAAGACTCTGGGCCCCTGGTCGCTGATGGCGCTGGGGATCGGCGCGATCATTGGTTCGGGAATTTTCGTTCTCACCGGGACGGCGGCGGCCGGGGAACACTTCGAAGCCCCTTCTATTTTGCACGCGCAGGTTCTCGATCTGATCGCCAACTTCCTGCGCACCGGCGGCACAGCGGGCGCGTTGATGCATGGGCGACCTCCAGCCGGGCCTTCTATCGCAATTTCGTTTTTCCTGGTGGCGATCGCGTGCAGCTTTGCCGGGTTGTGCTACGCGGAACTGGCATCGATGATCCCGATTGCGGGCAGCGCTTACACGTATTCATACGCGACATTAGGCGAGATCTTCGCATGGATTATCGGCTGGGACCTGATTCTCGAGTACGTGGTCAGCAACGTGGTCGTGGCCATCGGATTCGGGGCGTACACCAAGTCGCAATTGGCACAATTTGGAGTTCCCCTGCCGGATCGATGGTCAACCCCTGTGTGGGAGTCGGGTCACTGGACAGGGTCTTACTTCAATTTTCCCGCCTTCATAATCGTCTTCATTCTCACCGTCCTGTTGGTGCGCGGGGTGAAAGAATCCGCGGAGGCTAACAATGTGATGGTCGCCGTGAAGATCGGCGCCATCCTGATTTTCCTGGTCGTGGGTGGGATGCTGGTGAGCCCGGCCAACTGGAAACCGTTTGCGCCCTCCGGTTTTGGAGGGATCGTCACTGGCGGGGCGATCGTTTTCTTCACCTACATTGGTTTCGATTCGGTCTCGACGGCGGCGGAGGAGGCTAAGAATCCGCAACGCGATTTGCCCGTCGGAATCATAGGTTCGCTCATTGTCTGCACATTGCTCTACGTGGGCGTATCGGTGGTGCTGCTCGGAATGATGAAGTACACGACGTTTGTTTCGGGCGAGGCGGCGGAAGCGCCCGTGGCTTACGCGCTACAGCATCTGGGCGCCAGCAAGTTCGCGCAGGCGGTGATTGTGCTGGGTGCGTTGATGGGCATGATCTCGTCGTTGCTGGTTTTTCAATATGGTCAGGCGAGAATCTGGTATGCCATGTCGCGCGATGGTCTGTTCCCGCGCATTTTTTCCGCGGTGCACAAGCGCTTCATGACGCCCCACATTTCTACCTGGATCGCGGGTTTCGCGGTAGGTATTCCTGCGGGCATTTTCGCGATCAGTGACGCTGCCGACCTCTCCAATATCGGCACGCTGTTTGCCTTCGTACTGGTCTCGCTTGGAGTGATTCTTCTGCGCAGACGCCAGCCTGACCGCCAGCGCGCCTTCCGCGTGCCGTTCGTGCCCTGGTTCCCTCTGATCTCAATCGTGTTGTGTGGTGGCCTCATGACCGGCCTGACCGTTATCACCTGGATTCGCTTTGTGGTCTGGCTGGGACTGGGGTTGCTCATCTATTATTTTTACAGCCGCCATCACAGCGAATTTGCTGCCGGACAGCGATAGAAATCCGAATGCGCCTTTCGGAATTGGAAGGGCGATCCGATATCACGATCGGCTGCCGTTTCGAAGCTGAGTTTCTCATGGAAACGCCTTCCCCGAGTGCTTTGATCCTTTCTCTTCCAAAGGCCGAGCTGCACCTGCACCTGGAGGGTTCCATCGAGCCGGACACGCTTCGCGAGTTGATTCGCCGTCACGGGAGTGCGGCGGAGGCGGACGAAGTTGAGCGTTTATACGAGTACCGCGATTTCCCCGGCTTCCTGACAGCATTCAAGAACATCACCGCACATCTGAGAACGCCCGAGGACTACGAATTCATTACGTATGCGCTGATGCAGCAGTTGCGCAAGCAAAACGTTCTGCATGCCGAAGTCATCGTTTCGGTTGGCGTGTGTCTCTGGCGGAAGCAGGACTTTGCCGCAATCTTCGAAAGTTTGGAGCGTGGTCGCGAGCGCGGAGAGCGCGACTTTGGCGTTTCCTTGTTATGGATTTTCGATGCGGTGCGTCAGTTCGGGGCCGAGAAGGCGCAGGCCGTGGCGGAATTAGCCGCCCGGTGTCGCGACCGCAACGTAGTTGCCTTCGGTATTGGGGGTGACGAGCTAAAAGGCCCGCCTGAGCTATTCCGCGATGTATACTCCTACGCCGCGGACCAAGGGTTACACCTGACCGCCCACGCGGGAGAGACTGCGGGGCCCGAGTCGATTTGGGGAGCCCTGAATCTGAGGGCTGAACGTCTTGGCCACGCCCTGACCGCGGGCAGAGATTCCGAACTGCTGGAAGAATTGTCACAGCGCCAGATTCCGATTGAAGTTTGCGTTACCAGCAACCTCAGAACCAACTGTTGCACAAGCCTGGCGCAACACCCCGTCAAGAGCTTTTTCGATCACGGCCTGATGATCACGCTGAACAGCGACGATCCTGGGATGTTCCAAACCTCTTTGGCATGCGAATACCAATTAGTCCAGGATAGGTTCGGCTTTACGGACGAACATCTGCGAGAACTGGCGCGCAATTCTTTTGAAGCTTCCTTCCTTCCTGCCGGGAGAAAACTGCACTTTCTGAATTTGTTTGACTCTGTCGCTGCCCGGCAGTAAAGTGGCGCGCAATCCCTCCTCTGTTGGAACGCTTTCGGGAGTTTTGCATGCGGGCGTTTCTTGTTGTTTTATTTGTCGGTACCCTCGTCTACGCGCAAGTACTCGTAAAACCGTCCACGAACACACTGGTCCTCACCAACGTCAATATCGTTAATACACGCACGGGCCAGGTGCAGCGTAACTCCACGGTTGTAGTGAAGGACGGGAAAATTCAGGCAATCGCGAGATTCGGATTTATTGAAGAAGGCCGCGCAGTGCGGGTAGTCAACGGCAATGGAAAATACCTGATTCCCGGGCTTTGGGATATGCACGTGCATAGCGGCGGCGGTCCGGCTGCGGCGTGGGATGAAAACGTCATCTATCCCCTTTACGTGGCGAACGGAGTTACGGGAATTCGCGATATGGGAGGCGATCCCGACCTTCTGCAGCAGCGACATGATCGCATTGAACGCGGCGAATTGCCGGGACCAACAATTCTGTTCGCGGGCCCCTGTCTCGACGGGCGCAAATCCGAAAATGGACTAAAGCAAGACCCGCAAGTGATTCCGGTGAATACGCCCGCGGAGGGGGAGGAGGCGGTTCGGAGCCTTCACCGCCGGGGCGTTGACTTTGTGAAAGTGTTATCCGGCGTGCCCCACGACGCCTATATTGCGATAGCGAAGGAAAGCTACAACCTCCGCATGCGCCTGGTAGGACACGTTCCGGAATCGGTGAGCGTCGGCGAGGCGGCCATTTCAGGACAACGCAGCATAGAGCATCTGAGTGGAGTCCTGCTTGCGTGTTCGTCGCAGGAAAGCCAATTGCGTCAGGAGTTGCTGAATGCCACGGCAAAGCAAGATCAACCGGAAAACGCGAGGGTTAACCGCAAGATCCTGGCGACTTACAATGCAGAAAAAGCGGACACATTGTTTCTCGAATTAGCGGATAACAACACCTACCAGGTACCCACGTTGGTATGGTGGCAAGCGAGTGCCCGGATGGCGGATCCGGGAATGGCCGACGATCCGCGGCTAAAATACGTGCCGGCGTGGGCTCATGCCGAATGGGATTCCGCGAAACTGCACACGCAAGCGGCTCCCAACGAGTTGTCGGATATGCAAACGCTATCGAGCCGCTACATCGAACTGGTACGTGCGATGCATCGCATCGGCGTTCCGTTCATGGCGGGAACCGATGGTCCCGACCCATACGTCTATCCCGGCTTCAGCCTGCACGACGAACTTGAGCTGCTGGTTAAAGCAGGATTCAGCAATACCGAAGCCCTGCAAGCCGCGACATTCTATCCAGCATTATTTCTCATCAAGCTGGACAAGTACGGGGTGGTGGAGCCGGGCCATTTTGCCGATCTGGTGTTGTTGGATGGCAATCCCATCGAAGACATTCACAATACAACTAAGATCTCGGCGGTGATTTTGCGCGGAAAATACTACTCTCGATCCGACCTGGACGGCATGCTTGCCGGTGCACACGAAATCGCGATGAGGCCTACGCCATCAGTGGCGCTGGGCCAACATCCGGCGGAGCGTCAGTGAGCGTGTCGGAGTCTGATCCGCCGCAGCTCGGCTTGCGTTTTTCCCTCCTCGCGGGAGACTTCTGCATTTGCAAGATGCCGTCGAATACCGAGCTGCCCGCCTGGTGCAGTGTAGCGGCGGCGTTGGTCTCGATCACGCGCACGACAGAAGAGCTCTCCATTGTCAGCCCTCAGGCGATGGTTCCGGCCGGTGTCCAAGCGGAGGGAGGCTGGGCGTGCCTGAAGCTGGATGGCCCCTTTCCGTTTCAACAAACGGGAGTGCTGGCATCCTTCTTAGACCCACTTGCGAAAAACGCCATACCAGTTTTTGCGGTCTCCACCTATGACACCGATTATGTGCTGGTGAAGCAAGAAACGCTGGCAACCACGCTGCAGGCACTCAAGGCCGCAGGCCATCAACTGCTGGCCAGGTAAATTCCTCGCTTGCAGACCTGGTGTTCCTCGCTTGGGAGCTCTTTTACAATCTAGATCGTGACCAGCAGAGACAGCAGCTTCACTCCCAATCTCATCTTGAGTGATGTAGAGGCACGTGTCCTGGGTTCGCTGATTGAAAAGGACATCACTACCCCCGATTATTACCCGCTCTCCTTGAATGCGCTGGTGAATGCTTGCAATCAGAAATCAAATCGCGAGCCGGTGATGAATCTGGACGAGGCGACTGTGCGTGAGGCGCTGGACAGCTTGCAGGAGAATCGACTCGCGGGTCCATCCAGCAGCGCCGATGGCCGAGTGGCAAAATACGAACATCGCTTGCAGGAAGTATTCAATTTTGATCGACGTGAGATCGCCGTCTTATGCGTGCTCTTGCTGCGTGGTCCTCAGACCCCGGGCGAACTTCGCGGCCGCTCCGAACGCATGCATCGCTTCGAGGATCTTGAACAGGTGCAATCCACTTTGCAGCGCCTTGCCGAGCATGACCCGCCGCTGGTCCGGGTGTTGCCCCGGCAACCAGGAACCAAGGAATCCCGATATATGCACCTCTTGTCAGGGGATTCCCCTCAAGCTGATTCCCCAATTCTTAGCTCTGCCGACAGCAGTCCGGAGGATGCACGCATCGTTGCGTTGGAAAATGGGCTCTCCTCCGTTCGGCAGGAGGTTGCCGAGTTAAAAAGTCAATTCGCAGCCTTTCGCAAGCAGTTCGAGTGATCGCGTTCAGCAGACGGCAGGAGCCGGAATAGTAACCGAAATTCTGGCGGGACTTGGAAGGGAGCGCCGATGACATTAAAGGAATTCCGGGATTCGCTGGCCAAGGGTGTGCCGCCGCAGAGGCAAGTCCGGCGGTCGCGGGTCTGTGGTGGGAAGCGAAACGCGATTGTACGCGCGCGCATGAGTCCGCATAGGTGGATGAAGGCATTGCCGGAGCGTGGGTACACGCCTATCTGCACCGCAAGCAAGGCGACACCTCGAATGCGGGTTACTGGTATGAGCGCGCCGGCAAACCGGCGGCGTGGGTATCCTTCAGTGTCACCGTCACGAACTTGGGAACCACGACGCTCAGCTTCTATGCTGCTACCCTGAGTGGCACGAACAGCGTCGACTTTTCCTTCAACTCAGGCAATCCGCCGTGTAGCGGTTCGCTTGCCCCGAACGCTACGTGCACGTTTAGCGTGTTCTTCGCATCCCAGCAAGGTCGGGACAGAGAACGCAGTTGACAACATGTTCGACAACGCTTACGGCAGCCCACAATCCTTATCGATGACCGGAAAGGGTCAGTGACGCCTTAGGACCTCATAGTGCAGCCGCCGGAGCTTCGGTTTCGGCGGCTTTCTTCATCAAGAGATTGCCGGCTTGACAGGGTTGGCGGGTATTCTCATTCTCCTGACATGTCTGCTGCTTTGCCGATGGCATGAGTCAACTGATCGGCAAATTCGCTGGGCACAGCCAGGACTACGTCATTCGATTGGGGGCGCTCGGGCAGAGTCAGATGAATGTAGAATCTTCCGGCTCCGCCTTGCTGAACGCGAAAGGTCACTTTGCCTGCGGCCGTGGCGAATTCGAGTTGGCGTTCATATCGTTCCATTTGCCTTATAGATGGCGTATCGGCCCAATCCGATGCGTGCCGCGGATCAATTCCCATCCGCGGTAATAACGCGAAGGGCGCGGGCGAGCACGCCAATTTCGACTGGCGTCTGACAAACATACTCGCCGTCAGCATAGATATCCGCGGGGGTAACGCTGTCGATCCGCACGCGTGGCGTTTGGAAATATTCAACTTCCTTGATCCCCAGATGGCGGCCAGAGTACACCGTAGGAAAGAGGCAAGAGAGCTTCAGTTTGTGCATCTCCGAGATACTGCAGACGTCCAGCTTGCCATCATCCATTGTGGCGCGTGGGGCGATCCTCATGCCGGCTCCAAAGACAGGTGTGTTGGCGCAGGCCATCAACATGATTTTCCGCGTGCCGCGCGAGACGAACTGGTAATCATCGTAGTTTTCGCTCGAGGAAATTTTCACTTCAATAGGAGCAAAATGTGCCAGCGCTACTGGCAGGCTCAAAGCGTACCCGCCGTACGAACGCAACCATTGAGGAAGCCGGTTTGCACGGCGGGCGATATCGGCATCAAGGCCGCAGCCGGCCACGCAGCAGAAGTAATGACGACTGCGGCCTGTATCGGCATCAGCATTCTCCCCGGTTGAGACTGCGTCGACTGCACGCGCTCCTGCTTGCGCCACGCTGGTGATAACGCCGACGTCAATCGCGCGCACGTTGTTTCGGCTCGCTGTGAAAAGCTGCCAGGCTTTGAGCGAGCCTTGAATGCTGTCATGGCCAAGCGCGCGGGCAAAATCATTGCCGCTCCCGGCGGGCACAACCAAAACAGGCAGCCCGAGCTCTAGCAGTTGCGGAAGATGCCGGTGCACTGTACCGTCTCCGCCGAAGAGGAGCACAACATCGGCCTGGTCAGGAAATGACGGCAATCCCAATAGCCATTCCGCATCGGAGTTATTTTGAAAACGTTTCAGGTCTCGTGTGGAAATTCCCAACCCGCGAATTACCGCGGCCCGCGTGCGGCGGACAATCGAGCGCGACATTTTTGCCGTCGTTTTGAATCCCAAGTAGTTCGATGCAGAACTGAGACCGTCATCAGCTGCCACTGCTGGCCGCAGAAACGCTACTGGCACCCAGGCTTTCTAGCGCAAGTTCATCACCAGTAGCTTAGGTTCCGTCATATCCTCAATGGCATAGCGCAAGCCTTCGCGCCCCAGGCCTGAATCTTTAACTCCACCGTAAGGCATGTGATCGATGCGGAATGATGGGACATCACCAGCAATCAAGCTCCCCACCTCGAGTTCTTCATAGGCGCGGAATATGAGCTTGGCGTCACGGGTGAAAATGCCCGCCTGCAGTCCGTAGGAAGATGAGTTCAACTGCCGCACCGCGCTGTCAAAGTCGTTATAGGCTTCGAGCGTCACGACCGGACCGAAGATTTCCTGGCAATTCACTTTCATGTCGGGTTTGGTTCCTGTCAATACTGTGGGTTCCACTACTGAGCCCCTGCGCTGACCGCCAAGCAAGAGGCGGGCGCCAATTCGGAGCGCCTCCTGCACCCACTCTGTGACCCGAACGGCATCGCTCTCGCGGATCAGCGGCCCGAGGTCGCTGCTCTCGTCCATCGGATCTCCGGCTTTGAGTTTCTTCGCCGATGACAGGAAAAGGTCCATGAACTTGCCGAACACTGAATGTTCGACGACAATGCGCTGCACCGAAATGCAAGTCTGCCCCGCGTAGGAGAACGCCCCGGTCACGCAGCGCTCGGCCGCATAGGCGAGATCGGCATCGCTGTGCACGATCACACCGGCATTTCCGCCCAGTTCGAGAACAACCTTTTTCTTTCCGGCCCGGGCCTTGATTTGCCAGCCGATGCTTGCGCTTCCGGTGAAGCTGATCAGCTTAATCCGCTCATCGGTGATTAGCACCCCGGCGTCACTATTGGAAAGCGGTACCACATTCAAAGCGCCGTCCGGCCAGCCGGCATGCTGAACGGTTTCGGCCAGGAGAATTGAGCAGAGAGGCGTTTGCGGAGCGGGCTTCAGCACCATTGAGCAGCCCGCAGCAATGGCCGGCGCCACCTTGTGCGCCACCAGGTTGAGAGGAAAATTAAAAGGGGTGATGCCCGCAACCGGGCCAAGAGGAAAACGTTTCACGAGCCCCCAACGCCCAGCGGTGTACTCCTGCCAATCGAGCGGGAGGTACTCGCCATAAATGCGTGTGCTCTCTTCGGCCGCAACGTTGAAGGTGAAGACAGCGCGATCCACTTCGGTTCGCGACGCTTTAATGGGCTTTCCTGCTTCCTGGGCGAGAGTGCACGCGAACTCTTCCTTGCGCCGGCCAATCTCCTGTGCAATGTGCCGCAACACACGCTGCCGTTCAAATGCGGGCAGTCGCCGGGTGGTGCCGAAAGCTTTGACGGCGGCGGCAATGGCGGCTTCCGCGTGGGAATGTCCGCCCTGGAATACCCGTCCGATCACGGTTGCGTCATAGGGGGACCGCACCTCCAGAATTTCGCCCTCTTCCACCCACTTGCCGTCGAGCAGGAAACCGCGCGTTTCGACCGGTGCGATCGTCATCTCTGCCATGATCTGGTCTCCGCCTCCAGTACGGCTGTCCCCATAGGAATTATAGGCAAAGCAACGAGACCTTGCCGGTCTTCAGGAACCATGTTCTTCGGGAACGATCTTCGACGATAATGTTGCGAACCGCAGCCCTCGGAGAAGCGAGAACGATTGCCATTCAGCATACAAGACCTGAGTCAGCAAATTCGGCGAGGGGAAGTCTCGCCTGTGCAACTCACGCGCGACTGTCTGAGCCGCGTCGAGGCACTCAACCCGGCCTTGAACGCGTTCATCACCATCACACCTGAACAGGCGCTGACGCAGGCGCGAGTGGCGGAAGAAGAGATTCGGGCGGGGAACTGGCGTGGGCCGCTGCATGGAATTCCGATCGGTCTAAAAGATCTCATCGACACGTCAGGCATTCCCACCACCGCCGCCAGTGCGCTGTTCAAAGACCGCGTACCCGCGGAAAACGCAGAAATTGTTCGCCGGCTCGAGCTGGCCGGCAGCGTAATTGTCGGAAAACAGAACCTGCATGAGTTCGCCTATGGTGGCAGTTGCATGATCAGCTACTACGGCGAGGTGCACAATCCGTGGGACTTCGACGTGGTAGCCGGAGGATCCTCGGGCGGCTCGGCGGCTGCCGTTGCAGCCGGACTTTGTTGCGCAGCCATTGGCACTGACACTGCGGGATCGGTGCGACTCCCCGCGTCCTGCTGCAACATAGTCGGTCTCAAGCCCACCTATGGCCGCGTCAGCGCGCGAGGAGTGATTCCTCTTTCCACCTCTCTCGATCACGTTGGAACGATTAGCAGGACCGTTGCCGACGCCGCGCTGCTGCTGCAGGCGGTTGCGGGTTACGATCCGCACGATCCTGGCTCGGCTGACCAGCCTGTTCCTGACTTTGCCGCTGCCCTGGAATACGACACGAAACGGCTCCGGCTTGGAGTGCCGCGAGATTTCTTTTTTGAGGAACTGGACCCGGAAGTCGAAGCTGCGCTGACCGAGGCTATCAAGGTTCTGGCTAACTTGACAGCAAAAGTTTCTGAAATCTCAATCCCGATTTCGACCGATCGAACCCTGCAGAGTGCGGAGTCCTACGAGTACCATTCAGAATACATACGCGAACACCGGGGCCTTTACCAGCCTGAAACCCTGCGCCGGATCCTGACTGCGGAAAATCGCACGGCCAACGACTATATCCGTGCTCGACGGGAATTGGAGACGACTCGCCGGCATATCAGTGGCGTATTCGAAGACGTGGATCTGCTGATAACGCCAACTGTACCGGTCCCGCCACCGCGGATTAGTGACCTGAAGCGCAATCCTGACTCGCTGCGGCCGCAGGAACTAGTGATGCTGCGGAACACCCGCCCGATAAACGTATGGGGAACTCCCGCGATTTCGATTCCTGGCGGATTTACCCGGTCGGGCTTGCCGATCGGATTGCAGATCATCGGCCCACACTGGCGTGAAGATTTAGTGATCGCGCTGGCTCACGGGTACGAGCAAGCCACTGCCTGGCACAAACGGCAACCAGAGATGAGCCTGTAATCAGGCAAACGGCGGCCCGCTTAATGTGGTTTGCTCGACTGTACCCAGCGCTGCATCAGAAAGCTTGCCCCGCCATCGCCTTCTGCATAAAGTCGACCAGATCGTTTTTCATCTTGGCGTGCTGGGCCTGGTCGATATACACCATGTGCCCCGATTCGTACGTCGCGTAGGAAATATTTTTGCGATAGTTCGCTCCCACGTCGAGATGGTCCATCGTGTAATTCGCCGCGTAATACGGAGTCGCTAAATCGTAATAGCCCTCCATGACAAGGATCTTTAAATAAGGATTTTTCACGATGGCGGCGCGCAGGCCAGTTGCGGTGTTAGGGAAACCTGCAATGGATGATCCCCATTCCCACTTGTTGAAGCCGATTTCGTCATACGCGAAGACCTTGTACGGCATGTCTGTCTTGTAGCCCAATTCGTTGCGTACGTAATTGTTGAACACCGACGTGTACGGCGGCAGGATGGCCGATCCTGCCGGATCGAAGAAGGGGTCGGCTTCCCCGCCCGGGTCGGGTCCGGTGAACCGCCCATCCAATCGTCCCACCCGGACCCTCTGGTCGATGAGCAGGTAATGAGTAAACGTCGGCACATCGATGCGAAGACTTTGCTGATCAACCACGTCCCGGCTGAGTCCGGTGTAGCGCGCCAGTTGATCGATCACTTTGTTGCGCTCATCCGGTGTGATCGCGTCGCCTTTCGCCAGGGCTTCGGCGTATTCGTGCGATGTCCACTGTTCCACTTCGTGCCGCGTCTTTGCCATGTCTTGCATCAGCTCTGGCGCCAGTTTCTTATGGTACGCGGCGATCATGGTGTAAGTCGGAACCAGCAGCACGTATGGAACGTCGTTGTTCTTCGCCCACTCCAGGGTCTCGAAATCGAGCGCCATTGAAAGCAGGGTGATACCGTTGAAGGAGATGCCGTGATCCGCGAGATATCCGGCAATACCTGCTGCGCGTGTGGTTCCATAGCTCTCGCCCAGGATGAATAGCGGCGAGGTCCAACGCTCGTACCGGCTGATGTAGAGACGAATAAATTCGCCAAACGCCTGGATGTCTCCTTTCACCCCGAGATACTTTTTCAACGTCTCGTTGTCAGCAGCGCGGCTGAACCCGGTGCCGATTGCGTCAATCATCACAACGTCGCTGCGGTCGAGAAGCGTGTCTTCGTTGTCGGTGATGCGATACGGCGAGGCCGGCATAAAGCCGTTCGGCTGGAGCACTACCCGTTTTGGGCCCAGCGCTCCCATGTGCAGCCACACGGAAGCGGAGCCCGGTCCGCCATTAAACGCGAAGGTCACTGGCCTGTTCGCTGGATCCTGGCCATCAAGGGTGTACGCAACAAAAAACATCTCGGCTTCGATCTTGCCGTCATCGAGCTTGATCGGCAGCCGCCCCGCAGTCGCGGTGTACTTGAGCATTTGGCCGTGAACGGTGACCTGGTGATGCGTCACAATGGGCGGCACTTCGGTCATGTCGTACTTGGCCTCTTTCTCGGACGGGTTTTCTTTACCGGTTGAGGGCTGCGCCGTTTCTGCCGCTGGGGTGGTCGTTGCTTGCGGCTTTCCTTCGGGAACTCTTGCCGGCGGCGCGGAGGGCTCTGCTTTAGCTTTCTTCTGCTTGCCGGGTTCCGTGTTTTGAGCGGAATCCGAGGTCTGGGCGTGCGCACCGCTGAGAATTGTTAAGGCAACGACGAGAGCGAGAACGAGTGAGCGCATTATTTCTCCAGGGCGTCTAGAAGTGGTCGGATTACGACATTTTCGCAGCGGGAGATTATATAGGAGATCGGCGGACGCGTTCGGGATGGCAGCGGTTAGAGTTGCAATTCGGCCCTTACAGTTCCATCTTCCAGATCAGAGTGCAATTGGAATCCCAGCTTTTGACAAATGGTGAGCATGTCGTGGTTCTCGGCAAGAATTACCGAGATGACGCGTCGAATACCTTCCTCCCGCGCAATGGCCAGTAGCCGGCGGTAAAGCTCGGCCCCGAGCCCATGATGCTGGAAACGGTCGGCGACCAGGACAGCCATTTCTGCCTCTTGGCGTCCGTGAAGTTTGTTCAAACGCCCAATGGCAATTAGTTCACGGATGTCACTTTTTTCATGTTCCGCGACCAGCACCATCTCGCGATCGTAGTCGATGAAACAGATGCGGGTGAGGCGCTCGTGGGCGGTGCGCTGGCTCAGCTTCAATGGCTGAAAATAGCGCATGTACACGGAGCGATCGGAAAGGGCTTCGTGCAGCTTGATCAGCCGCGGCTCGTCCTCGGGGCGGATAGGACGAATCGTGGCCTCGCCCCCAGTTTTCATTATCCAGGGCTTCACATACTGTGTTGGGTACGGGCGAATAGCGAGTCTGGGAAGCTCTTCCTGCTTAGTCTCGGCGCCATACACCAAAACGCGGGCATCCAGAACTTGCAGTTTTTCGGGGGAAGCCAGCAACGGGTTGATGTCGATTTCCTTGATCCACCTTTGCTCCACCACCAAGTGGCTGAATTTCACCAACAGTTCCGCCAGGCTGTTGATATCGACCGCCTTCCTCCCACGCACACCGCGCAATGCTTCGAACACCTTTGTCTGTTCCATCATTCGCCGCGCCAGGGTCGTATTTAAGGGCGGCAACGCCAGCGCGCGATCACGGAAGACCTCGACCAACTGTCCTCCGGCGCCGAACAGAAGTACTGGCCCGAATTGCGAGTCTACGCTGCTGCCGATGATCAACTCGTAGCCGTCGCGCTTCACCATCGGCTGCACCGTGACGCCTAGAAAATGTTCCGGGCCGGCTTTGTCTTCGATGGAGCGCTGGATGCGATGATAGGCTTTACGCACGGCCTCCGCATCAAGCAGGTTGAGTTGCACCCCGCCGACATCCGTCTTGTGAGTGATAGTTTCTGAGAGCAACTTCAGAACGACGGGATAGCCAATCTCTTCCGCTTTAGCTACCGCTTCCTCTTCGGTGCGCGATTCATGGGTGAGCACAGCGGGAATCCCGTAAGCAGCCAGCAACTGCTTCGACTCGATCTCTGTAAGCATCGTTCTTCCACGCGCGCGGGCATAGTTGATAATCCGTTCGGCAACTGCACGATCCGTGCCCCAGTCGCTCTCTTCCGACAATACCGGCGTCTCGTACAGGCCGCGCAGGTTGTAGCTGTAGCGCCACATGTAGGAAAAGACCTTGGCCGCGGTATCAGGGAACGGGAATGAAGGAATTCCGGCGCCGTTCAGAATGTGCTTTCCGGGATCCATCGCGTCTCCGCCGATCCAACTCGCGAGGAGAGGTTTACCTGTTCCTTGCGCGTGTTGCTTCAAGCGCTCAGCAGTCGCTGTCGGTTCTGACATGCCTTGGGGGCACAGTATCGCAAGGGTTCCATCCACCTCAGGATCGTGAATCGCGATTTCGGCAACTTGCGCGTAGCGATCAGGAAGTGCGTCGCCGAGAACGTCGATGGGATTACTATGGCTCCAGTGAGACGGCAGGATGCTGTTAAGCGCGTCCATTGATTTGTCAGAGAGCCGCGCCAACTGGCCCCCCACCGCGATCAGGGCATCCGCTGCCAGCACGCCCGGACCGCCTGCATTGGTAACTATCGCGAGCCGTGGCCCCTTGGGACGCGGCTGCTTGGAAAGCACATCCGCCATGTAGAAAAGATCGGCGACGGTCGTGACCCGCAGCACACCACATCGCCGGAATGCCGCTTCCAGGACCTCATCGCTGCCGGTGAGGGAGCCTGTATGGGAAGCCGCAGCCTGTGCCGCCGCTTGCGTCCGTCCGGCCTTAATGACAATAATCGGCTTGTTCAGCGCGACTTCTCGTGCTGCCGATAGAAAGGAGCGCGCATCGCCGACGCTTTCCATGTACATGACGATGCTGTGGGTGCGAGGATCATTGCCAAGGTAGTCGATCAGATCGCCCCAACTGATGTCCAGCATGGAGCCCACAGAAACAAAAGCACTGAACCCCACTTGCTCCCGCTGGCACCAGTCGAGAATGGCAGTGCAAAGGGCGCCGCTCTGGCTGACAAAGGCGACGTTTCCGGGGCGGGCGATCTGACTGGCGAAGGTGGCGTTCAGTCCGTTCAGCGGGTTCATTACTCCCAGGCAGTTGGGGCCCAGCACTCTTAGTGTTGTCCCCTTAATGCGCTCGAGAATTTGTCGCTCCAGTTCGCGTCCACGGGCCCCATGTTCTTTGAATCCAGCGGAAATCACGATTGCGGCACTCACACCAGCATCAACGCATTGCCCTATGATCCCCGGTACTACTGCGGCCGGAGTGACCACGACCGCCAGGTCGATCTTTTCCGGAATCTCGGCTACCGAGCTGTACGCCCTAATTCCCAGAACACTTGACCGCTTGTCGCTCACGGGAAAGACGGTTCCCCCGAAAGGATTGCTGACCAGGCTCCAGAGCACAGCCCGTCCGACGCTGCCCTGCTTCTCGCTCGCACCGATCACCGCAACGTGGCGAGGCGCAAATAAGGCGTGCAGAGGATGTCTTGCGTCTAAGGGCGGCACTTCTGCCTGCGCAGTTAGACCTGATTTCGGATTTGTTTCAAAGGGCTTAACCGTAGTCATCACGGGAAAGTGTACGACTTCCTACAAGACCCGTATGTGATGCACAACACGACCCGCCTGACGTCGGCTACTGCCCACCGAGCTTCATTAAAGTCTTCTCTTCTTGCACTTAGGGACTAAGTCGTGAGTCGATGATGCATAATTTCGGACCCACATCTGTCCTATTTTCTCCTTGGGAAAGTTCCTGCTGGTGTTCTACAATCCCCGCCACCGGGACAACCTAGGGATTTCACGCATTACCCTCCCCGGCAGTAGTGCGCATTAACCATCAAACTTCAAAAAGGAGAGTTTTAGAACATGAAGAAGCTGCTCACGATGCTGTTTACTCTTGCGCTTGCCTTCACCCTATCCTCCGCTGCATTCGCCCAAGATGCCGGCACGGCTGACAAGAAGGACGAGACGAAAAAAGAAGAGAAGGCTGAAAAGAAGGCAGCCAAGAGGAAAGCCAAGAAGGAAAAGAAAGCTGACAAAAAAGCCGACGAAAAGTCTGGCGACAGCATGTCTAAGTAAGTTTCGCCTGTTTCAGGCTAAGAGTCCCGCCTCCGGACTCTTAGCCTTCTGAGCCTCTTTCCTGTCTGTAAAATGTTTGTCCTACAGCAAAATTCCCTCTTCGGCCGGGCTGAAATCGTAGTAAAATCCGCGCATTCCTGCGCTCCGCAGGTGTGGGGTAGTTCTAAAACGTGACGCAAACGCGCCACGATGTTTTTGAGGCCGAGGAGGCGTTCATGGAGCATCGGGCCCTGGGAAGTTCGTCCGCCAATACAGTCTCTCCGCAGTCTTCCGCTGCACCGCACAAGGAAAGTCGTAACGTTTGGATCCTGACCGGCTACGGAATTTCCGGCCTGGCCTTGTTTGGCGTGCTGGCTTATTACTTTAGCCAGTACATCGCGAAATAGGCCGCCCTCCGCGCGACGCGATTAAGTCCACACGGTAGTGTGCCTGGTGAGTGTAAGGACGAAGCCATGCCAGGGTAGAGGTGTCGACCTTCTGGCCCGCAGCGACCGCACAATCTAATTTAGTGTGTGCTCCGTGCTAAAATGACCCGCGCTCTCGTTCTGCCGAATCAAGCACTCAAGCACTTTCCCGCATTCTCAGGCAAATAAACTGGACGACTTCTGTGGCCGATAATTCCGAAAACAAGGTCGGTACGATCACTTACGCTGATGCCGGGGTGAATATTGACCGGGCAAACCGCACGAAGCAGCGCATCAAGTATCTCGCCCACAAGACGTTCACTAAAGGTGTACTGAGCGATATTGGCGGTTTCGGCGGCCTGTACTCGATTAATAAGAAATATCTGGACCCGGTGCTGGTCTCCAGCGTCGACGGTGTTGGCACGAAATTGAAGGTGGCCTTTGAAATGGGTGTTCATCACACCGTGGGGGCCGATCTGGTCAATCATTGCGTGAACGACATCATGGTACAGGGCGCGGCGCCCATGTTTTTCATGGATTATTTGGCAACCGGGAGCCTGCGGCCGGAAGTGGCAGAGAAGGTGGTTGAAGGCATAGCCGAGGCGTGCAAGCACAACGGCTGTGCGCTGATAGGCGGCGAGACAGCGGAGATGCCTGGCTTTTATCCAGAAGGTGAATACGACCTGGCTGGTTTTATTGTCGGCGTAGTTGAGCGCGAAAAGATCATCACCGGTAAAGCGGTTGAGGTTGGCGATGTAATTCTCGCGTTGCCTTCGAATGGACTGCACACCAATGGGTACTCGCTTGCGCGCAAGCTGTTTTTTGACGTTGCGCGCTATTCGCCGGAAACCTACGTCAATGAATTGAAGAACAAGGCGGGCAATGAACTAATGCGCCCGCACAAGAGCTACTGGCCAGCTCTGAAGAAGATGATTGATGCCGATTGCATTGTCGCCATGGCGCACATCACGGGCGGAGGCATTACTGAGAACCTTCCCCGGGTATTGCCGCGCGGAGTTGCCGCTGTAATTCAACTGGGTTCGTGGCCGGTGCTGCCCGTGTTTGAACATCTACAGAAATTGGGAAACGTGCCACTGGATGAGATGTACCGCACCTTCAATATGGGAGTCGGCATGTTGCTGGTCATTTCTTCCAAGAAGTTTAAGAAAGCGGAAAATCTGCTGGATCGCGTTGGAGAAAAGTTTTATACAATAGGCCGCATCGTAAAGGGCGATCGCAAAGTGATGTACTCGTAGCTTCTCAGTTGTGTCTCTCTACGCCTGCTCTTTCCTCACAACTAACGGCTATACCCGGGGCACCGCGCGCGTTCAGCTGTCCTTCGATTAACATCGTGAAGGTAAGCCCTGAAAAGCTGGCATCTGGGAGCACTCATGAAAAATATCGGCGTTCTCCTCTCGGGACGAGGGTCGAATTTCATTGCGATTGCTAAAAACATCGAGACAGGTATCATTCGCGACGCCCGCATCGCTGTCGTCATCTCTAATCGGCATGAAGCGCCTGGTATTGAGAAAGCGCGCAGTCTCGGAATCGCAACCCTGGTCATCGCGTCCAAGGGAATGCAGCGCGAGCAGCACGACAAGGAAGTGGTCGCGGCCCTGAAGCAGCACCAGGTGGATCTCGTCTGCCTGGCCGGCTATATGCGCCTGCTGTCGCCGTGGTTTGTGCAGCAATTCCCACGGAAGATCCTGAACATTCATCCTTCTCTGCTGCCCGCCTTCCCGGGACTGGAGGCGCAACAGCAGGCTTTCGCTTACGGAGTCAAGGTGACCGGCTGCACCGTGCACTTCGTCGATGAAGAGCTTGATCACGGGCCGATCATCATCCAAAAAGCAGTGAACGTGCTTGATCATGACGACGAGCACTCGCTTACTAACCGCATTCTCGAGCAGGAACACCTTGCCTACAGCGAGGCGATCAATCTGGTTCTACAGGGCAGGTTCGAGGTGGCTGGGAGAAGACTGATCAGCAAGTCTGGATGGAAATAACATTTCAGATTTCAAGTTGGTGAACTTTTCTGACCCTCGAAATGTCCTCCGCGCTCGAATGCATAACTCTTCGCGATGAATGGCGTCGCAGAGTTCGACAGTGAATCAAAAAGTCTCTGGGTATAATCGCTTCCAATGGCTACTTTCCCCGCTGTCGCCGAGCAAATGGCGTATATAAAGAAGGGCTCAGCCGAAATCATTCGCGAGCCCGAACTCGTGGCGAAGCTCGAACGGTCACTGAAAACGGGCAAACCTTTGCGGGTAAAGGCTGGGTTTGATCCGACCGCGCCAGATCTGCACCTTGGACATACCGTACTCATGCGAAAGCTGAAGCATTTTCAGGATCTCGGCCACACCGTCATTTTCCTGATTGGCGATTTCACCGGCATGATTGGCGACCCGACGGGCCGCTCGGCGACGCGCCCGCCGCTTACGCGCGAACAGATCGAGCAGAACGCCGAGACGTACAAGTCGCAAGTATTCAAACTGCTGGATCCCAACAAAACCATGGTCGACTTCAATAGCCACTGGTTTTCGAAATTCACGGCGGAAGAGTTCATTCGCCTTGCGGCGAAATTTACCGTCTCACAGATGCTGGAGCGAGAGGATTTTCATAAGCGATTCCAGGAAGAGAAACCGATCGCGCTGCACGAACTGCTATATCCCCTCGCCCAGGGATATGATTCCGTAGCGCTGGAAGCGGATGTGGAACTAGGGGGCACGGATCAGAAATTCAATCTTCTCGTCGGCCGCGAACTGCAGCGCGCCTATAGTCAGGAATCGCAAGTGGTACTCACCATGCCCATTCTCGAAGGTCTTGATGGCGTGCAGAAGATGTCGAAGTCACTGGGCAATGCCATAGGTATCCATGAGCCGCCGCTGGAGATGTACGGGAAGATCATGTCCATCTCAGATGCGATGATGTGGCGTTACTACGAATTACTGACGGATGTCTCAATAACCGAGATTGAGAAAATGCAGCGCGAGTCGGCAGCGGGCCGGGCGCATCCCATGGGCTTGAAGAAAGAGCTGGCGCAGCGGATTGTTGCCGATTTTCACTCGCCCGAGGCCGCAAACCGGGCAGCGGACGATTGGGGGCGCCAGTTTCAGAAGAACCAGGCGCCGGAGGAGATGGAAGAAGTCGAAGTGCAGTTGGGCGAGGTGACTGTGCCCGACGCCGTTTCTGGTGGCGCGGATCGCACATTGCAGGAAATCGATCTTGGACTCGATGGCGCCGGTGCGGTCGTCAAAGTTGATAAGCTGATCAAAGCGGCAGGGCTTGCCGCATCGGTGTCCGAGGCGGGGCGAAAGCTCAAGGAAAAAGCTGTCGCCATCGATGGGGAAGTAATTCAAAGCCCGGCGGTTAAGGTATCAGTTAAAGAGCCATTCACGCTGCGCGTCGGGCGGCGAATTAAAAAAGTGTTCCTTCGCTAGTTCTCCTTGCAACCTGAGCGCAGAAACATCGCGCCGCGATATATCGCGTACGAGGGCCGCGTTTCGGCAACCCGGGCGAGAGTCCCTGCATCCAGATTGCCGGCAGAATTCCCAAAATGGGCAAGAGAGTTGCTGTCATCCAAAGCAGCCCACGTATTGAGAAGCACAACCAACGATTTTTGTTAAAGAAATTCTTGGTGCGCAAGCGCTCAACTTGCGTTGCACATCTCGCGAACTGTTATAATCACCCGTTTCGGTATCCGCCGTCACACTGACCTGTGATGTTGCTCAAATGAACAGCTGCACGAACCCTAGCTGGCGCAAGTCGGCCCGCTGCACCCGAACGTAGATGCAGATTTTTCACCGCAGTACTAATACCATTTCGCGGGCCACGATTTTCGGCGCGGTTTTCGTAGTGGCATTCATTTTTTGGGCAATGGCCCAGATCCAGCGCTCGCCCTACGTGACCTATGCGGGAGTCGTGAAGCGTCAGCCTGTGCCGTTCAGTCACCAGCACCACGTGACCGGGCTGGGCATCGATTGTCGTTATTGCCATACCTCGGTGGAACAATCCAGCTTTGCGGGCATTCCGCCCACCAAGACCTGCATGAACTGCCATTCGCAGATCTGGACTAACGCCGCTTTGCTGGAACCGGTGCGTGAGAGCTTCCGTACGGGAAAGTCTCTGCAGTGGACGCGGGTCAACCAGCTTCCCCAATACGTCTATTTCAATCACAGCATTCACATTAATAAAGGCGTGGGCTGCAACACGTGTCACGGGCCGATAGACCGAATGCCGCTGACTTACCAGTACGCTTCGTTGCAGATGGAGTGGTGCCTGGACTGTCATCGGGCTCCGGAAAAGTATCTCCGCCCGCGCGCTCAGGTGTTCAATATGCAGTATCAGGAACCTGGACTGGATAATCCCCTGGTTCTCGACGGGGTCACCTTTACGAACCAGTTGGCGCTGGGAAACAGCTTGAAGAAGAAATACAAGCTGCGCACTGTGACCGATATCACGAGTTGCAGCACATGTCACCGATAACCGGTGTAGCGCACCGGCCGCTCCCGGGTCTCAGATCGAAGTCGGAATGAACATGAAAGAACAGAACGGAAGAAAGCACAGCCAGGAGGTCTGTCCCAGCAAGCGGGGCAAAGTCGACCTGCAGGACGTGCGCGCGCAAATGGAGCAGACGAAGGGGCCGGAGTACTGGCGCAGCCTCGAGGAACTGGCGGGAAGTGCCGAATTTCAGGAGGTGATGCATCGCGAGTTCCCGAAAGGCGCTTCGGAGTGGCTGGACGAAGTGTCGCGCCGCGGATTCCTGAAGCTCATGGGCGCTTCACTTGCGCTTGCGGGCATGACGGGCTGCACCAAGATGCCGTTGGAGCCGCTGGTGCCCTACGTCCGGCAACCGGAGCAGCTGATTCCTGGGCGCCCCATGTTCTATGCGAGCGCGTTTACCTTGGGCGGTTACGCGGTTCCCGTCCTGGTGGAAAGTCACCAGGGACGTCCAACCAAGGTTGAAGGCAATCCCGATCATCCTGTCAGCCATGGAACCACGGACGTTTTCTCCCAGGCTTCGCTGCTCGACTTGTACGATCCCGACCGCTCGCAGACCATCACCTACCTGGGCGATGTAAGAGCGTGGAGCGCATTCCTCGAAGCTCTGCGTGGCCCACTGAATATTCAGAAAGGGTTACAGGGCGCGGGCATTCGAATTCTGACGCAAACGGTTTCGTCGCCAACGCTGAACGACCAATTGCGCGCGTTCCTGAAGATGTATCCGCAGGCGAAGTGGCACGTGTGGGAGGCTGTGAACCGCGACACCGTGCTCGCCGGATCGGAGATGGCATTCGGGCAACCCGTCGACACGCAATATCACTTCGACAAAGCTGACGTCGTCCTCTCGCTGGATGCCGATTTCCTGTACTCCGGGTTCCCTGGCATGACGCGCTACGCGCTGGACTACGCGAGCCGCCGGAATCCAGACGGGAATATGAGCCGGCTATATGTGGTCGAGAGCACGCCCTCGTCGACAGGCGTTAAGGCCGACAACCGCCTGCCGCTGCGCGCGGTCGAAATCGAAAATTTTGCGCGGGCGCTCGCCTCGACGCTTGGAGTGAACGCGGGCGGTGGGGCGCTGAACGGTTATACGTCGCAGTTCGCGGCTGAGGTGGCGAGCGATCTGCGATCGCATCGCGGCGCCAGCCTGGTGGTTCCCGGGGAACACCAGTCTCCGACGGTCCATGCTCTTGCTCACGCAATCAATCAGGCTCTCGGAAACGTGGGTAGCACAGTCGTCTACACAGAGACCGTGGATCTCAATCCGATTAGCCGGACCGACTCGATCAAAGAACTCGTGCAGGACATGCGGTCCGGCAAGGTCGATCTATTGGTCATCATGGGCGGCAATCCGGCTTATGATACGCCGGCGGATCTCGGATTCGCCGATGCCTTGCAGAATTCAAAAATTCCCTTGCGTGTGCATTTCGGTCTTTATCAGAACGAAACTGCCGAACTCTGCCATTGGCATGTAAACGAGGCACACTACCTGGAGGCCTGGAGCGACACGCGTGCTTATGACGGGACGGTCACGATCGTTCAGCCGTTGATTGCGCCGCTCTATGAAGGTCGTAGCTCGCATGAATTCGCCTCTGTGCTGATGGGACCGGAGACGCCGGGCTACGAGACCGTTCGCGGGTACTGGCAGAAACAACATCACGGCGATGACTTCGAGGCTTTCTGGAGAAAGTCAGTTCATGATGGTTGGATTGCGGGCAGCGGTTTTACCCCCAAGCAGGTGACGGTCAAAACCGCCAATCTAGGCGCGGCAACCGCCCCGGACAACTCGATGGAAATCAATTTCCGCCGCGACCCCTCCATTTACGACGGACGCTTCAGCAACAATGGCTGGCTTCAGGAGCTTCCGAAGCCGCTCACCAAATTGACGTGGGACAACCCGGTGCTGGTGAGTCCGGCGATGGCAGAGCGCCTCGCACTTAAGACCCGAGATGTAATCGAAGTGCAATTAGAGGGCCGGAAGACCACTGGTGCGGTCTGGATTCAGGCAGGTCATCCCGACAATTCGATAACCGTGTTTCTGGGATACGGCAGGCGGCGAGCAGGTCGCGTCGGAACCGGAATCGGGTTCGATGTTTACGGGCTGCGTGCCACTGGAATTCCCTGGTTCAGCACGGGAGCGCAACTGCGGAAAACCGGCGAAACTTATCTGCTGGCTTCGACTCAGGGTGAGCAGACGATGGAGACGCCGACTGGAGCGCGCCCGCTCGTGCGAGAAGCAACCCTCGAGGAATACAAGCAAGATCCGCGGTTCGCGATCGAAGAAAAACCACCCAGCCCGCTCACGCTTTACCCGGGGTATGACTACCAGGATGAGCCGTACAAGTGGGGCATGGTCATCGATCACAACGCATGCATCGGATGCAATACCTGCATTCTGGCTTGTGTGTCGGAGAACAACATTCCTGTGGTCGGGAAGGAGCAGGTCAACAAGGGCCGGCACATGCACTGGCTGCGGGTGGACGCATATTACCAGGGCGATCGCGCCAATCCGCGCGCGTTCTTCCAGCCTGTGCCCTGCATGCAATGCGAAAACGCGCCGTGTGAGTTGGTTTGTCCGGTCGGCGCGACCGTACATAGCAGCGAAGGCCTCAATGACATGGTTTATAACCGCTGCGTGGGCACGCGGTACTGCAACAACAACTGTCCGTACAAAGTACGTCGCTTTAACTTCCTGCTCTTCCAGGATTGGGAGACGCCGCAATTCAAGATGATGCGTAACCCGGATGTGACCGTGCGCTCCCGCGGGGTTATGGAAAAATGTACGTATTGCGTGCAGCGCATTATGGAGCGCCGCATCGATGCCGAACGCGAGGATCGCAAAATCCGCGACGGCGAGTTGCAGACGGCTTGCCAGCAATCCTGCCCGGCCAACGCAATCATATTCGGCAACATCAATGACCCGAACAGCCGGGTGGCAAAGCTGAAGCAAGGTCCGCGCAATTACGGGCTCCTGGACGACCTGAATACCCGGCCGCGCACCACCTATCTCGCCGAGGTTCGCAACCCAAATCCCGCGCTGGCAGCGGAGGGAGCTTAGTCTCATGGACGACCGGACCGAACAAGTGACCGTGAGCAGGCGTCCGCCGGTGATTGAGCCCGGTCATACCTTCGCCACCATTACCGACAAGATCAGTTCCATTGTGCTCACCCGTCCCGTCTCCATGGGATGGCTGGTGGGATTTGGCTTTTCTTTCCTGGTCATGATGATGCTGTTGTACGCGATGGGATGGCTGTTCATTCGCGGCGTCGGCATCTGGGGCGTGAATATTCCGGTCGGTTGGGGATTCGCCATTGTGAATTTTGTGTGGTGGATCGGAATTGGGCACGCCGGAACCCTGATTTCCGCCATCCTGCTCTTGTTACGGCAGCCCTGGCGTAACTCGATCAACCGTTTTGCCGAAGCCATGACGCTGTTTGCCGTCGCCTGCGCCGGCATGTTCCCGTTGCTTCACCTTGGGCGTCCTTGGCTGTTTTATTGGTTGTTTCCCTACCCCAACACCATGAACTACTGGCCGCAATTCCGCAGCCCGCTGGTGTGGGACGTATTCGCGGTATCGACTTACTTCACTATCTCGCTGGTGTTCTGGTTCATCGGCCTGATTCCGGATCTGGCCACACTGCGCGATCGCTCCGAGAACCGCTGGACGAAGATCATTTACGGCATACTCGCCATGGGCTGGCGCGGATCCGCCCGACACTGGCACCGGTATGAGACCGCTTACCTGCTATTAGCCGGACTGGCGACTCCGCTGGTGCTCTCGGTACACACGGTGGTCAGCTTCGATTTCGCCATCGGCATAGTGCCCGGCTGGCACACCACGATCTTCCCGCCCTATTTTGTGGCGGGCGCCATCTACTCGGGATTTGCCATGGTCCTGGTGCTCGCGATTCCGATTCGCAAGTTCTATGGCCTGGAGGATTTCATCACCGATCGTCACCTGCAGAATTCCGCCATGGTGATGCTGGCAACCGGCCTGATTGTCGGCTATGGCTACGCCATGGAAGCGTTCATGAACTGGTATGCGGGTAATCCGTACGACGAATACCTGCTCTGGAACCGCCTGCACGGCCCTTATCACATCTGGTACTGGCTGCTGCTCACGTGCAACATCCTGATTCCGCAGTTGCTCTGGATCAAAAAATTCCGCTCCAGTACCTTCTGGCTCTTCCTGCTCTCGATGGATGTGTTGATTGGGATGTGGCTGGAAAGGTTCGTCATCGTGGTGGTCAGTCTGCACCGCGATTTCCTGAATTCCGCATGGGGCATGTATTACCCGACCAAGTGGGATTACATGACCTTCTTCGGCACGATCGGATTGTTCGCGGCGGCGATGTTCCTGTTCCTGCGAATCCTTCCCGGCATCTCGATCTTCGAAATGCGCACACTGCTGCCCGAAGCGGAGGTCAAAGTCGAATAGATGAAGCGGGTCCCCATTTACGGTCAGATGGCGGAGTTCGACACCCCCACGCAGTTGGTGGAAGCGGCGCGCCGAACGTATGCCGAGGGTTATCGCAAGATCGATGCTTATAGTCCGTTCCCGGTCGAGGAGCTCGCCGAGGCCATCGGCTTCCATCGCAACGGGGTTCCCCTGGTTGTATTGATCGGCGGTATCTTGGGCGGCCTCTCTGGCTACCTGCTGCAATACTGGATCGCCGCTATCAGCTATCCCATCAACGTGGGAGGACGGCCGTACCATTCGTGGCCGGCTTTTATCGTGGTGACGTTCGAGATGACCATCCTGTTTGCCGGGCTTTCAGCAGTATTCGGCATGCTGGCACTGAACGGACTTCCCATGCCGTACCATCCGGTCTTTAACGTTTCGCGCTTTGCATTTGCCAGTAAGGATCGTTTTTTCCTGATCATCTTTTCTTCCGATCCCAAGTACACCGCGGGTGGTGCGCGGCAGTTTCTCGAAAGTCTGGGACCGCGCTCGGTATCGGAGGTGCCCAGTTAGCTCCATACTGAGAACCCGCCTGTTTCCAGCGCTTGCGATGCTTGCGCTGCCGCTTACGCTGGGCTGCCGTATCGACATGCACATCCAGCCGAAATACCTCCCGCTGGCGAAAAGCGATTTCTTTTCTGACGCACGCGCCGCGCGGCCGCTGGTCCCGGGCACCGTGGCGCGCGGCGATTTGCGCGCCGACACGTATTTTTATACCGGCAAGATCGGCGACACGCCGGGCGACTACATGCCATTTCCGGTCAACGATCAGGTGCTCGCACGCGGACGCGAACGCTTCAACATTTATTGCTCGCCATGTCACTCGCGGGTTGGCGATGGCAACGGAATGATCCCACAACGCGGTTACCGTCATCCGCCTTCGTACCATATTGATCGCCTTCGAAAAGCACCATTGGGATATTTCTTCGACGTCATGACTAACGGCTTTGGCGCGATGCCCGACTATGCTTCGCAGATTGCGCCCCAGGATCGCTGGGCCATCGTGGCCTATATCCGTGCATTGCAGTTGAGCCAGAATGCCACCAAGGCAGAGGTGCCCCAGGGAGAGCAGGTGCCTTCTGAGCCGCCGAAAGTCCGCGAACTGGGCACGGGAGCCAGTCTTCCGGTCTTTATTCCACCGAGCCAGAAGCCCAATCCTGAGGAGTCGAAATGAGCACGGCACGCGACAGTCGCACTGACCTGCTGACGCCGCCTGTCGTGCACACTATTCAGCGGCGCTCCTTGATTGTGGGCGTGATCTTCGCCGTGCTGGCGCTGATTGGAGCATTTCTCAAGCCGGAGGAATTCTTTCCCGCGTACCTGCTGGGCTACATGGCGTGGTTAGGAGTCACTCTCGGGTGCATGGCTTTCCTGATGGTTCAATTCCTCACGCATGGCAAGTGGGGACTGGTCATCCGTCGCATCCTGGAATCGGGCACGCGCACCCTGCCTTTGATGGCGCTCCTGTTTATTCCCATCCTGATCGGTTTGCCGAAACTCTACGCCTGGGCGCGTCCGGAGGAATTAGCCAAAGATAAGCACCTCCAGGCGCTGAGCGGAGCCTACTTGCACTTCGGCGGCTTTCTGTTCAGGGCAATCATATATTTCGTGATCTGGGGGCTGATGATCTTCTTCCTCAATCGCTGGTCTGCGGGGGAAGATGAGCCACACGCCGTCGATATCGGCAGGCGCCTACGGATTCTTTCCGGCCCGGGCATTGTGATCTACGCGTTCAGTATTTCTTTCGCAGCCATCGACTGGGTGATGTCCCTTTCGGCACCATGGATTTCGACAATTTATCCGCTCATTTTCGTAGTCGGTCAAGGGCTCTCCGCGCTTTGTTTCGCAGTGGCGGTGGAGACCATTCTGTTCCGGTACCAGCCGATGTCGGAACTGCTGAAACCCAGCGAGGTACATGATCACGGAAAGCTGATGCTCACCTTCATCATGTTGTGGGCCTACTTTTCATTCTCGCAATGGCTGATCATCTGGGCGGGAAATCTTCCTGACGAGATCGACTGGTATGTGCGGCGTTTGAATGGCTGGTGGGGATTGTGCGGCTTGTTCCTGGCAGTATTTCACTTCGCTGTACCCTTCGCGCTTTTACTCTCGCGCACTTTGAAACGGAACGTGCGCAAGCTGGTTTGGGTCGCAATCTGGCTGATTCTGATGCGTGGCATGGATCTGTTCTGGTTCATCGAGCCCAGCTTTCATGAACAATTGCATGTCACCATCTGGGATTTGATCGTGCCGATCGCGATTGGCGGCTTCTGGCTCACCTTCTTCTTCTGGACATTGAAGTCGCGGCCCTTGTTGCCGCTGTACACACCGCAAGCGCGGGAACTGATGGAGCCTGCCCATGAGTGACGAACACATCGAGCGTGGAGAAAATCCGGAGACCGAATTTGAGACCCAAGATCTCAGTGCGGGAGGGATTCTTGGCTTTCTGCTTGGTCTGGCGATTTTCGGCATCATCACCTATGCCATCCTGTTGGGCATGTACAAGTTCATGGACAGGTATGACGCCAGCCACCAGCCTCCGCCAAATCCGCTCACCGGCGCCCGGCCGGGACCCGGAGCATCGCGATTGATTGCTCCCGACACACGACAGAAGTTCCCGGAACCGCGGCTGGAAGTGAACGAGCGAACGGAAATCGGCGGTTTTCGTTTGCAAGAAGAAGACCGGCTCAATAGTTATGGCTGGGTCGATGAAAAATCCGGAACCGTGCGAATTCCGATCGATCGTGCTATGCAGTTGATTGCCCAGCGTGGACTGCCCGTCCGACCGCAGAATGGCGCTCCCATGCAACCTTCAGGTAAACGGGCGCAAGGTAAAGCGGGTACCGCAAGACAAACGGTGGTCCAACCGTAAGCCCGGCGGATGATGCCGGAAGGAGTTAGCAGTGCGCCGTACAAAGCAGTGGAATCCGGGATGGCTGGCGCTCGTGCTGGTCGTGTTGAGCGCCTCGGCTTGGTCGCAGCAAGGCATGTTTGGCGGAAGCGGGAATGGCATCATGTCTCCTCCGTCGAACCAGCGCCCCCCGAAACTCGCAAACGTCGGAATCCAGCAGAACCTTAATCAGAAGCTTCCGCTTGAGCTTACCTTCCGTGATGAAACTGGCAAATCAGTTCAGCTGAGAGATTACTTTGGCAGTAAACCTGTGATTTTGAGTCTGGCCTACTACAACTGCCAGATGCTGTGCCCCGAAGTCCTCAGCGGACTTGCGACAGCTCTGAAGGGGATGAGCTTCGATGCCGGTAAAGAGTTTGACGTGCTGACTGTGAGCTTTGATCCGCACGACACGCCCGAGCTTGCCGCCAAAGCGAAGCGAGAATATGTGCGACGGTACGGACGCAAGGGCGCGGAGCAGGCCTGGCATTTTCTTACGGGCAAACCGGATGCGATCGCGGCCCTGACAAAAGCAACGGGATTTCAGTATCAGCAGGACGGCAAGACAGGACAGTACGCGCATACTACGGCCATCATGATCCTAACCCCCGAGGGCAAGATTTCGCAGTACTACTACGGGGTGGAGTATCCCCCCAAGGATATGCGCCTCGGGCTGGTGGCCGCTTCCAAGAACAAGATCGGTAATCTCACGGATTCCATCCTGCTCTACTGTTACCACTATGACCCCGCAACCGGAAGATATGGTCCGGTGATTGTCCGCATCCTGCGGATCTCGGGTTTGGCGACCATGCTGTTTCTGGGGTCTTTCATCGCGATGATGATTCGCCGCGACTCCAGCCATCGCGGTTCAGGAGAAGAACGGACTACTTAGGTATGTTTGAAACTTTCCCATTATGGCCTGCTCGCGCCTCCGCGTACGCCGGCCAGGTTGACGCGCTTTTCATCTTTCTGCTCACCCTTTGTGGCTTCATGGCCATCGCCATCTTCATCATGATCTTCGTCTTCGCGACGAAGTACCGACGCCAGAAAGGCGTGCTCGCCGAACAAATCGAAGGCTCGAATGCGCTGGAACTGACCTGGACGGGAGTACCGCTGCTGATTTTCATGGCCATTTTCGTGTGGGGTGCCATTTTGTACTTCCATTCGCGTACCCCGCCCAACGACTCTGCCGAGATTTACACGGTGGCCAAGCAATGGATGTGGAAGTTCCAGCACATGGAAGGGCAGCGCGAGATTAATGAGCTGCATGTGCCGGTAGGCCGCGATGTAAAGATGATCATGACCTCGCAGGACGTGATCCACAGCTTCTACGTGCCGGCGTTCCGAATCAAGCAGGATGTGCTGCCCGGCCGGTACACGGTTGCCTGGTTTCGCGCCACCAAAGCCGGACGTTATCACCTCTTCTGTGCCGAGTATTGCGGCACAGCGCACTCCGGCATGATCGGCGAGGTTGTGGTCATGGAGCCGGCCCAGTATCAGCAATGGCTCAGCGGAGGCCCCGCCGCTCCTCTGCCGCAAGCCGGCAAAGAAGTGTTCATGTCCCTGGGCTGTTCCACTTGTCACCGCTTTGACACCCAAGGACGCGGGCCGAACCTCACGGGTGTCTTCGGAAAACCGGTCCTGCTCGAAGACGGGCGCACGCTTACCGCCGACGAGAACTACATTCGGGAATCCATCTTGCAGCCCGCTGCCAAGGTCGTGTCTGGCTTCAAACCGATCATGCCCACTTTCCAGGGACTGGTGAGCGAAGAGCAGTTGAATGCTCTGGTCGCCTACATCAAATCGCTAAGTCAACCGCCCGCGGGTACGGCCGGAGCACCCAATAATCCTTCGGCAGCGCCCACCGGGCCAACCCAGTTGCAGGTGCAATAGTTTATGACTACGGCTGCAGTACAGATTCCAGAGACTGAGAATTACCTGAACAAGGAATACGGCATCCGGTCATGGTTGTTGACCACGGATCACAAGCGCATCGCGCTGCTTTACCTGATTACCATCACCTTCTTCTTTTTCATTGGTGGATTCTTCGCGCTCCTCATCCGCTTGGAACTGCTGACGCCTGCTGGCGACCTGCTTCAGGCCGATACTTACAACAAAATGTTCACCATGCATGGGCAGGTAATGGTGTTCTTCTTTCTGATTCCTGCCGTGCCTGCGGTACTCGGCAACTTCTTGCTGCCCATCATGATTGGGGCGAAGGACCTGGCATTCCCGCGCATTAACCTGCTGAGCTGGTACCTGCTGGTGGCGGGTGGCTGTCTCATGCTGTATACGATTCTTGCCGGTGGCGCTGATACGGGCTGGACCTTTTACACGCCTCTGAGCACAGCGTTTCTGAACACGCACGTAGTCGCGGCAGCATTAGCCATCTTCATTGCCGGATTCTCGTCGATTCTTACCGGCCTTAACTTCATCGTCACTACGCACCGTATGCGAGCTCCAGGGATGACCTGGAACCGTTTGCCATTGTTTGTCTGGGCCAATTACGCAACTGCCATCATCCAGGTCCTGGGAACGCCGGTGCTGGCGATCTCTCTTATGCTGGTCGCACTCGACCGCCTCTTCCACTTCGGAATCTTCGATCCTAATCGCGGAGGAGACCCGCTCCTGTTCCAGCACCTGTTCTGGTTCTACTCACACCCAGCGGTGTACATCATGATCCTGCCGGGTATGGGCGTGATCAGCGAGATCGTGACCTGTTTTTCGCGCAAACGCGTCTTCGGCTATAAGTTCATGGCCCTCGCGGTCATTGCCATCGCGGTGCTGGGATTCCTCGTATGGGCGCACCACATGTTCGTCGCCGGGATCTCCGTTTACGCCGCGCTGATCTTCTCGTTCTTAAGCTACTTTGTCGCCGTGCCATCCGCCATCAAAGTGTTCAACTGGACGGCGACCATGTACAAAGGCTCTATCTCCTACACCACGCCCATGCTGTACGCGTTCGGTTTCATTGGCCTGTTCACAATGGGCGGCTTGACAGGATTGTTTCTCGCCGCGCTCGGTATTGACGTACATGTGACCGACACTTACTTTGTAGTAGCCCACTTCCACTACATCATGGTCGGCGGCATGGTTATGGCCTATTTGGGAGGCATGCACTTCTGGTGGCCAAAGATCTCGGGCCGCATGTATCCAGAGGCCTGGGGCAAGCTCGCAGCGCTCATTATTTTTGTAGGCTTCAATCTCACGTTCTTCCCGCAATTTGTACTTGGATATCTCGGCATGCCGCGCCGTTATTGGCAGTACTCGCCGGAATTCCAGGTATTGAACGTGCTCTCGACGGCCGGCGCCACCATTCTTGCCGTAGGCTATGTGCTCCCGATGGCGTACTTCCTGTGGTCGATGCGCTACGGCAAAGTTGCCGACGCGAACCCATGGGGCGCTGCCGGCCTGGAGTGGACGATCCAATCGCCGCCTACCACGTTCAACTTTGACGAAACTCCGATCGTTACGACCGAAGCCTACAATTACGACGAACTGCAGGAGGTCCCGGTTGGCCGATAGCCCTACGGTCGTCAATAGTTCCGAGGTCCACAACCCCGCGCTGCGACACCATTTTGCCGACATGGAACAGCAACGGGAATCCTCCGAATTTGGCATGTGGGTGTTCCTGATCACGGAGATCATGTTCTTCGGCGGAATGTTCGCGGCCTACATGATCTATCGCTATCTGTATTACCCGTCATGGGCGGCGGGAAGCGAGAAGATGGATTTCTGGTACGGAACCATCAACACCGTCGTGCTTATCTGCAGCAGTTTGACCATGGCGCTGGCCGTGCACTCGGCACAGGTGGGCAGGCGCAAACTTCTGGTGACCTTGCTGATTATCACCATGCTGTTCGGAGTGACATTCCTGGTCATCAAGGGCGTCGAATATCATGGCCACTGGGTAAAGAATGAGTTTCCCGGAGCGGGTTTTCACGTGGAAGATGTCGATGCTGCCGCCGCGGTCCACATCGAACTCTTCTTCTCTCTGTATTGGGCCATGACCGGTTTCCATGCGCTGCACATGCTGATTGGCATTGGCATCGTGGCGCTGATTACCTATTTTTCGTGGCGCGGAAAGTATGGCCCCGATTATCACAACCCGGTTGAAATTACCGGGTTGTATTGGCACTTTGTCGACCTGATCTGGATTTACTTGTATCCCTTGCTGTACCTGATCAGCCACACGCATAAAGCTTGAGGCATAACTATGACAGAGCACGTACTTCCTAAAAAAACTTACATCATTGTCTGGGTTGCCCTGATGTGCCTGACCGTGGCGACCGCGGCCGTGTCGAAAGTCGAACTCGGTCCTTTCAACGCCGTCGTAGCGCTTGCGATCGCAACCATGAAAGGTTTGTTGGTCGTACTGTTTTTCATGGGCGTGAAATACATCAGTCAGAAAATGACGATTGTCGCGATCGTGGCAGGCTTATTCTGGCTGGGCATCCTGCTGTCATTGAGCATGGCGGATTACGGAACCCGTGCGTTCAGGTAAAAGAAGATCGGTTTGCGATTCTGTACACGAAGCTTGGCAACGCAATACGCAGCATCCAATACTGCATATGTGAGAACTGGGCTGACGCGCCAACTGCCGCTTGCAACTCCCGCATAAAACCTAGAAACTCCTTCCTATGCCTCCTTTGGGGTCTTCCGCGCCTTCTCGCGAACCTGAATTCGCGTCCCGCGCCGCGGCAGCAAAGTCCGTCAAAATCGATTCCTCAGGTCTGGAAACTGCTCTGTGTCGTGAAATTAGCGGTGAGGTCCGCTTCGATAATGGCAGCCGGGCGCTCTACGCCACCGACGGTTCCAACTACCGGCAAATCCCCATCGGGGTTGTGATCCCGCGCAACACCGACGATGTAATCGCAACGGTTGCGTTATGCCAACAATTCGGCGCGCCACTGCTGTCGCGCGGCGGCGGAACCTCGCTCGCCGGACAATGCTGTAATGCCGCCCTGATTCTGGACTTCTCCAAGTACATGGCGTCGATTATTGACATCGATCCCACTCGCCGCCTCGCGCGCGTGCAGCCGGGCGTCATCCTCGATCACCTTCGGGCCGCGGCAGAAAAATATCACCTCACGTTTGGTCCCGATCCCGCCACCCACTCGCGCTGCACCATTGGAGGCATGATTGGCAACAACTCCTGCGGCGTGCACTCGGTAATGGCCGGGAAAACTGACGAAAACATCGAGGAGCTCGAGATTCTGACCTACGGCGGAACTCGCATGAAAGTCGGTCAGACGAGCAACGCAGAACGGGAGAGCATCATTCGAAACGGGGGCCGTCGAGGCGAAATCTACGGCGCGCTTGAATCGATTGCTGCTCGCTACGGTGATCGTGTCCGCCAGCGGTATCCCGATATCCCGCGTCGAGTCTCTGGCTACAACCTTAACTATCTGCTCCCAGAGCACGGCTTTCACGTCGCGCGCGCACTGGTGGGCTCCGAGGGAACTTGTGCCACAGTGCTTGAGGCGACCTGCAACCTCGTCGAGAGCCCTCCCGTGCGAGTGCTGCTGGTCATTGCCTATCCCGATATCTATGACTGCGCGGACCGTGTACCCGAAATAATGGCCTACAAGCCGATTGGACTCGAAGGCATTGACAACCTGCTGGTCGAGTTCACGAAGCGCAAAGGGATCAACGGCGAAGGGCTAAAGCTACTGCCGGGCGGGGGTGGATGGCTGCTGACAGAATTCGGCGGCCAGACTATTCCCGAGGCCGAAGCGCAAGCGCGGCAGCTCATGCAACATCTTGAGCGGAGTCAATCTCCGCCTGACATGCGGCTGTACTCGGGAAAGGAACAAGTCAAGCGGGTATGGGAGGTCCGAGAGTCGAGCCTGGGTGTAATTTCCCACGTTCCCGGCGAGCCCCTCACTTGGGAAGGCTGGGAGGATTCCGCCGTGCCTCCCGAGAAGCTCGGGAATTATTTGCGCGATTTACGCAAACTGATGGACGAATACCATTATCTGGGTGTCCTTTATGGGCACTTCGGCCATGCCTGCGTCCACTCGCGCATCAGTTTCGATATGCAATCGAAGGAGGGCATCACCCGGTTTCGCCGCTTTATGGAAGAAGCTGCGGACCTTGTGGTTTCCTATGGCGGATCCCTTTCCGGCGAGCACGGAGACGGTCAATCCCGGGCGGAGCTTCTGCCTAAAATGTTCGGACCGGAACTCGTTCAGGCATTCAATGAATTCAAGTCTGCATGGGATCCCGATTGGAGGATGAACCCAGGCAAGGTCGTGCAGCCTTATCGCCTGGACGAGAATTTGCGCGTGAGCCCCGCCTATAACCCGTGGCGGCCGCAAACGCATTTTCAGTATACGCATGATCATGGCGATTTCGCCCATGCCACTCTGCGCTGTGTCGGGGTGGGGAAGTGCCGGCAGTACGAAGGCGGAGTGATGTGCCCCAGCTTTCGCGCCACCCGCGAGGAGGAGCACTCAACCCGTGGGCGGGCTCACCTGCTGTTTGAAATGATGCAAGGCGAAGTGGTTCGAGACCGCTGGCGCGACCAGGACGTCAAAAAGTCTCTCGATCTCTGCCTCGCCTGCAAAGCATGCAAGAGCGAGTGCCCGGTCAATGTGGATCTCGCCACCTGGAAAGCCGAGTTCTTTTCGCACTATTACGAAGGGCGGCTCAGGCCGCGAAGCGCTTACGCGTTTGGCAATATCGATATATGGGCGCGGCTGGCGTCGCACACTCCCGGTTTGGCCAACCTCGCCACGCAACTCCCGTTCCTGAGAGACATTGCCAAGATCGTGGCAGGCATGCCCCGCGAGCGAAATATTCCTGCTTTCGCTCCGCAGACCTTTAAGCAATGGTTCCGGGAGCGCCCAATCACGAATCCACAGGGAGCCCGGGTCGTCCTCTGGCCCGACACGTTCAACAACTATTTCCTCCCGACCACCTTGATTGCCGCTGTCGACGTGCTCGAGGCTGCGGGTTTCCGCGTGCTGGTGCCGCAGGCGAACCTCTGTTGTGGGCGCCCGCTCTATGATTTTGGCATACTCGACCGCGCCAAGCGACTGCTGCTCCAGATCCTGGACGCGTTCGCCTCCGAAATTGAGGCTGGGACACCAGTTGTCGGTTTGGAGCCAAGCTGTTCGGCCGTCTTTCGAGACGAACTTGTCCAACTGTTCCCCAGCGACCACCGCGCCCAAGCCCTCTCCCGCCAGACCTTCACGTTTGGCGAGTTCCTGCACCAACATGCTCCGGGATTTCCCTTGCCTAGGCTGGAACGAAAAGCGCTACTCCATGGCCACTGTCACCAGAAATCAATCATGAAGATGACCGCTGAAGAGGCGGTTTTGCAACGGATAGGAGTCCAATGTCACTCTCCTGCTTCGGGGTGTTGTGGCATGGCGGGTTCATTCGGCTTTGAACAGGACAAGTACCCGGTGTCACAGGCTATCGGCGAGATGGAACTTCTGCCCGCGATTCGTGAGGCGGACCACAATTGCATGATCATTGCCGACGGGTTTAGTTGTCGTGAGCAGATCGCCCAGGGAACGGATCGCCACGCATTGCACCTGGCCGAAGTCATCCAGATGGCCATCCAGAGTAGTGCTGTCCACGTTGAGGACTATCCGGAACAGATCCTCGTTTCGCAGCGGCAAGCCGCAATCCGGAGTTCGATGAGGGGGGCGGGATGGGTGGTAGGGGGGGTGGGGGTGGTCGCCCTCTTGCTGTGGAGTGTGTTGAGAAAGCATTGATATTAAGGTACTTATCTTCAGTTTACCCTTCCTGTACTCGTCAGATTGGGTCATTTCTGGGACAATAGAAGTCTCCTCGACCCCTCCTCGGGGTGGTCTGAGAGCCCCTCACTGGCTCTCGTGTGGGAAGCAAGGCAAGGCCATGACACCGGAAACCAGTACTATCGTCCGCGAAGCCGAAGCAGGGCACGCACCCGTTGCCGCGCCTCAGGCGACCGGCATAAGCCAGGAAACCCTCCATGGCTCGGTTCTCGTGCTGATTCAGTTCGACGTCTGCGAGGAGATCCGGCTCGATACTCTCCGGGATATCTTTGGTGCGCAGCGGGTTCACGCCCCCAAACTCAAGCACCCGGCGCCGAATTACGTGCGCTACCAGCGTCCGCCTGTGGTGGAGCCCATCGAACCTCTGGTCCTTGAAAGCGGGGAGCGCCTTGATGGACAGATCAAGTACTACGATTACGGCGTACTGAGCGTGGTTTTTGAACTGCCGTTCTCGGGGGATTGGGACACCCTGGTCCGGCTGTCCAGTCGCTGGGTCTGGGACACCGATTTCGCAGCACTGGCTGCCAAGATCGTTCGCAGCAAGCTGGAGCGCGCCAAGCCGGCGTTAACTAAACCGTACCCCGAGTGGCTGAACGAAGATTATTTCATTTTCCACGTCCGTGAGATTGCGGGCTCCCCATCCGCGACGGACCTGCTGGCTTCGCAGGGGCAGCGCATTGCGCAAATCGTTCGCGGTGAAACGGCCCAGCTTTCGGATGGCGAGCGCCAGGAGGTGGTGCAATCGCGAATCTCTTACTATCCCAATGACCTCGCGGTAATCGGCTGGAACGGCGCTTTTCTGTACGACAGCGCGTTGGGAGCGGAAACCGCGATTCAATTGCTGGAGTACGCCAATTCCCAGTTGCTCGAGTTCCGCCACTACGATGACCTGCTGACCCGGCAACTGGAGAGCGTCTACGCGTTTCTTGATCATGGGGGTGGCGTTCTTGCACGTTGGAAGACCGCGCGCGCCGCGTCCAAATTGCACACCGTAATGCTCGAAATTACGGAGTTGACGGAGAGAGTGGATAACGCGGTTAAATTCCTCAGCGACATGTTCTCCGCCCGCCTCTACCGGCTAGCAGCGTCGAAAGTCGGCGTACCGGATTACAAAGATCTGGTTAAAGAAAAGCTCCGTACCGCCGAAGAGCTTTACCGCTTCATGGTCGACCAGTTCCACCAGAGCCGCGCTTTCATCTTGGAACTGATGGTCGTGATCATCCTGATCATCGACCTGATTTACCTCTTTCGGGGATATAAGCCCATTTAAGGCGCTTACACTTCCTGTCGCAAGTTTCGCTATCGTTGCCGGTAAGCGGATACCTGGCTCGTTCCTGCTACAATCACCAGTCTTCTCATGCGTGGCTTGACCGGCAAACGTGTGCTCATCACCGGAGGCGCCAGCGGTATTGGCGCCGCAACTGCCTCGCGGTTTCTGCAGGAAGGCGCGGCCGTAGTGGTTCTCGATCGCGATGGCAAGGGCCGCCACGAGATTCAGAAGAAACTACCGGATCTCGCCGGCACCGTGGATGCCGACGTGTCCAATCTGGACCAAGTGCAGGCCGCTTTCATTGATGCCATTCGGCTGATGGGCGGCGTCGATATCGTGATCAATAACGCCGGTATCAGCATTCGGCACAAGTTTCTCGATATCACTCCGCAGGAATGGGACAAGATCCTGGCCGTTAATTTGACTGGTGTCTTCTACGTTGCCCAGACGGCGGCGCGGCACATGTGGGAGCGCGGCCATGGGGTCATCCTGCAAACCGCCTCCACGAACGGGATCGTCGGTCAACCCTATTACGCCGACTACAATGCCACTAAGGCTGGAGTAATCGAGCTGACCAAAACCATGGCGCTGGAATTGGCGCCCAAGGTCCGCGTTTGCGCCGTTGCTCCCGGCTACGTACTCACGCCCATGCAGCGCGCCGAATACACCGACGAGATGCTGGCGCAGGTGAACCAGAAAATACCGCTGCGTCGCCATGCGCAGCCGGAGGAAATTGCCGCGCTGTTCGCATTCCTGGCCTCGGATGATGCCGCTTACATTACTGGCCACGTCTATACATGCGACGGAGCGGAGATTGCCGGGGGCCTTGCTAGCCGATAATTGAAGGGCTGGGTGCTTGAGTGACGCTCACGGGCAAAGTCGCGCTGATCACGGGAGCCGCATCCGGCATTGGACGCGCTATCGCCGCCCTGTTCGCCCGGCAAGGAGCATGCCTGGTCCTTGCCGATATGAACGAAGCCGCGGGTCGCGATATCGAACAGGAAATCACTTCAGCCGGGGGCAAGGCGGTGTTCAACGGCGCCGACGTCACCCGTAGCGACGATTGCCGCTGGCTGTGCGAACTCGCCGTCCGTCAATTTGGCGGGCTCCACGTTGTGGTGAACTGCGCCGGAACAATTCGTCGTGCTTCGGTCACCGAGATTTCAGAAGCGGACTGGGACCGCACGATGGCGGTGAACGTCAAGTCAATCTATCTCACGTCCCGCTATGCGATTCCAGTGATCGCGGGAAACGGCGGCGGCGCGATCGTCAACATCGCTTCAGGTTGGGGGCTCGCCGGCGGGCCCAAAGCTGCCGCTTACTGCGCATCGAAAGGCGCCGTAGTGCTGCTCACCAAGGCCATGGCTATCGATCACGGCCCGGACGGTATTCGCGTGAACTGCATATGCCCTGGGGATACGGATACGGCCATGCTGCGCAGCGAGGCGACTCAATTGGGCGAATCCAGTGACCGCTTTCTCGCCGAGGCCGCACGCCGTCCTTTGGGGCGAATCGGCAAGCCCGAGGAAATTGCCCAAGCCGCTCTGTACCTGGCTACCGAGGCATCGTCGTTTGTCACAGGAACAGCGCTGGTGGTGGATGGAGGCGGTTTGGCTGGCTCCATATAGCTTGCGAACTATTGGCCTGTCTTCAACAGCACGCTCTAGCCTCTACACTCCAAGCCTTCTGTCTGCCGCCTCGGGCGGAATCTTTATTCTCAATTCGTTATAATGCAGTCCCGCTCTGGTGCGAGATTCAGCTCGCGGGTTCTGCTTGTCAGCGCATTAAGATTGCGTTCGAGGTTTCATGGACAGCACACCGAATCCGTTCGTTATCGACCGCCGCAAGTTCCTGGCTGCCGCCGGAATCGTCACCGCTGCAGTCGCTGTTCCCGACAGCTCGTTTGCCCTTGAGGGAAGTCCTTCCCCTTACCCGCAATCTGCCGACCCGCTGCCTGCGGACAAGTTGCGCAAGATCCCCATCGGTGTCTTCGATCCCGCGTTTCCCGACCTGACGCTCGACGAGTTGCTGGCCAAATACAACGCATTGGGCGTCGAGGCTGCCGAGATCGGCACGGGTGGTTATCCCGGCAACAAGCATTGCCCGCTGGACGAACTGATTGCCGATCCAGCGAAGGCTAAAGCCTGGCGAAAAAAATTCGACGATCATAATATTTTGCTGGCTACCTTGAGCTGCCATGGGAATCCGGTCCATCCGGATCCAAAAATTGCCGCGCGCGACGACAAGACTTTCCGGAACACCGTGCTGCTCGCCGAGCAAGTCGGGGTAAAAGTCATCGTCGGGTTTTCGGGCTGTCCTGGTGGTGCTCCGGGTGACACCATGCCGAATTGGGCAACCTACCGATGGCCGCCCGAATACGCCCAGGTGCTGGACTGGCAGTGGAACGAAAAAGTCATTCCCTATTGGAAAGATGCGGCCAAATTCGCGCGGGATCACGGCATCCACCGAATTGCCTTTGAAATGCATCCCGGATTCGTTGTCTACAATCCGAGGACACTGATGCGCCTGCGGGAAGCCGTCGGCGAGGAGATTGGCGCGAACTGCGACCTCAGCCATCTGTTCTGGCAGGGATGCAATCCGATCGAGGTGATTCGGTTTCTCGGCAAGCAAAATGCAATCTTTCACGCTCACATGAAAGACACGGTCATGTTTCCGGAGAACGTTGCCCGCTACGGGGTGTTGAATTTCGCCTTTGATCCGAAGGATCTGCCGCAGGCCTCCGAAACTTTTCGTGCCGTTGGATACGGCCATGGCTCAGGGCTGTGGAAAGAAATCGTACGCACCTACATGGAAGTGGGCTATGACGGTATTCTTTCGGTTGAAAACGAAGATCCTATTCTCAACCCGGAACAGGGAGTGCAGCGCGCTCTTTTTGTGCTCAAGAACGTGCGAGAGGAGTTGCTAAATCCTCCCTCCGGCCACAATGCGATTCCCCGCTGAAGCAAGCTGACTGGCAAGCGTGATCCTGGTTCTCTAACCGCCGTCTTAAGGCAAGGAGGCAAGCGCAAATGATGGACCGACGAACTTTTCTCGGCACCATGACAGCCGCAGCCCTGCTCAGCAGGAAGATGTCTTTTGCGGCCGACGATCACAAGATCTCGAGCGTGGGCGTGCAGGTCTACACCGTCCGCGACCAGATGAAGCAGGATTTCGCGGGCACGCTCGCCAAAGTCGCGCAAATCGGATACAAGGAAATTGAGTTCGCCGGATACTTCGGTCATTCGCCCAAAGAAGTCCGCAAGATTCTCGATCAGAATGGGCTTACGTCTCCGTCTTCGCATGTCGATTACAAACTGCTTGGCGATCAATGGGCACAGACTCTGGACGCGGCCAAAATTATTGGCCAGCCATACATTTGCTGCCCCTGGATTCCGGACGAAATTCGCAATCAGCCCGATGGCTGGAAGCAAGCCGCCGACACGTTTAATCGGGCGGGTGAGGCGAGCAAAAAAATGGGCATTCAGTTTGCCTATCACAATCACAATTTTGAATTCGCGCGCACTAACGGCACAGTACCGTACGACCTGCTTCTTCGGGAAACTGACCCTTCCTTGGTAAAAATGGAGATGGACCTGTGCTGGATCAGCGTTGGCGGAGGCGATCCGGTGGCCTACTTCGATAGGTACCCGGGACGCTTTCCCATGGTGCACGTGAAAGATATTAAGAAGCTTCCGCCAGCGGGACAGGCTCAATGGGTGGATCCGAACAGTTTAGGCGATCAGTTGACGGACGTAGGCAACGGCGTGATCGATTGGAAGCGCATCTTTGCCGCGGGCGAAAAGGGCGGCATCAAGCACTACTTCGTGGAGCAGGATTACCCGAAGGATCCGCTGGCCAGCTTAAAGAACAGTTTCACCTACTTACAAAATTTGAGATTCTGATTGCTGACACTCTTAGGCTGCTTCAATCTCGCCGTAAGAGGATGGTCGGTCCGAGCGCAGGCCAACAACACAAGAGCTAACTGCGAAAAGCGATAAGCCAATTCATGCCCGAAATAAACCGTCCCCCAAAAGTCTACGACGTCTGTGTCATAGGCTCAGGCGCGGGAGGCGGACAAGCCGCTAAAGTTCTGACGGAAGGTGGCCTCAGTGTTGTGATGCTCGAGGCGGGGCCCGATCTCCATCCTGAACAAGACTTCAAAGAGCACTTCTGGCCTTACGATCTGCCCCATCGAGGAGCCGGCGTGGGTGGCCGGTTGCGCAATGAAATCAACGATGAATTCATGGCTCCCAATGGGGCTTGGGAGATTGAAGGCGAGCCTTACACCATGGCACCTGGCTCGCGCTTTCACTGGTTCCGTTCGCGCATCGTGGGAGGCCGGACCAACCACTGGGGACGCATCGCGCTGCGCTTTGCCCCGGCTGATTTCAAAGCGCGCTCCACAGACGGCATGGGCGACGACTGGCCCATCACTTACGACGATCTCGCGCCGTATTACGACAAGGTCGAATCCTATATCGGCGTCTTCGGCACAAGAGAAAACATCGTCTCCGCGCCCGACGGAGTGTTCCTGCCACCGCCCAAAATGCGCTGCACGGAAACGATCGTCAAAAAGAGTTGCGATTCGTTGGGTATTCATTGCATTCCCTCACGTCTGGCGATTCTTACCAAACCTTTGAATGGAAGGCCCGCATGCCACTACTGCGCGCAGTGCGGCCGCGGATGCGTGACCGCCTCTAATTTCAGCTCAAGCCAGGTGCTGCTGCCGCGCGCGCAGGCCACGGGCCGGTTCACCCTGATCACCGGGGCCATGGCTCGCGAGATTGTCGTGGGCAAGGACGGCAAGGCCGAAGCCGTCTCCTACATCGACAAAAAGACACGCACCGAGCAGCGCGTGAGAGCTCGCGCAATCGTGCTGGCTGCCAGCGCCTGCGAGACGGCACGCCTGCTGCTGAATTCCAAGTCGACTTTATTTCCCGATGGTCTCGCCAATTCTTCAGGTGTCGTGGGACGCTACCTTACGGACAGCGTCGGTAGTTCCGCCACCGGCTATTTCCCGCAATTGTCTAAAATGCCGCCGCACAATCATGACGGCGTGGGCGGCATGCACATGTACATTCCCTGGTGGAAGTACAACCGCAAAAATGAGTTTCTGCGTGGATACCATATCGAGTTCGATGGCGGCCGTTTTATGCCGGGTGTAGGCACTTTCGATTACGCGTGTGATCTGCATGAAGGGTATGGCGCTGCGCTGAAACAGAATTGCCGATCCATGTACGGGACATTAATCGGCTTTGAAGGCCGGGGTGAAATGATTCCCAACGAGCACACTTATTGCGACATCGATCCCGCGGTGGTCGACGAATGGGGCATTCCAGTGCTGCGCTTTCACTGGCAATGGACCGACAACGAGATTCGCATGGCGCGCGACATGCAGGAGACCTTCCAGGCCATTGTCGAGAACGCCGGCGGTACATTTATCACTAAAGCACGGTCCGATGGAGCCCGCCCCTACGGCATTACCGATGGCGGCGTGATCATTCACGAGCTCGGCACCGTGCGCATGGGCGCGAGCCCAAAGACGTCGGCGTTGAATTCACATTGCCAGGCTCACGACGTGAAAAACCTTTTCGTGGCGGACGCAGCTCCCTTCGTGACCAACCCGGACAAGAATCCCACGCTCACCATTCTAGCTTTGTCGTGGCGCACCTCGGATTACCTGCTGGAGCAGGCAAAGAAAGGAAACTTGTAGTGCGAAGGAGCCCTCCAACGCCTGTGAAATCGATTTCCAGGCGAGATGTGCTGAAGTCGCTCACCATGGGAGTAGTCGCCGGGTCGGTGCTGCGGGTGATCCCGGCAGAAGCCGCGGAGTTCGCGCACCAGGCGATCGCAACCGAGAAGGCGGCAAGTGGCGGCGTGTACACGCCAAAATATTTTTCTGCGCAGCAATACAAACTGTTGCAGACACTTTGTCAGACAATCATCCCACCGGACGAGCGCTCAGGCGGCGCTATCGAAGCCGGAGCGCCGCAATTCATCGATCTGCTTACCCAGGAAAACCCCGACTATCAACTCATGCTCGGCGGGGGCATGATGTGGCTGGATTCGACCTGCAATGATCGCTATGGGAAGCCTTACCTCGACTGTGCTCCCGACCAGCAAAGCCAAGTCCTGGATCTGATTGCCTTTCGCAAGAACGCAAAAACAGATCCCAGTCTCGGCGCGGGAGTAGAGTTTTTCGCTTTCCTCCGCAACCTGACTGCGGATGGCTATTTCACTAGCGAAATTGGCATCAAGGATCTGCAGTACATCGGCAACACGTATATGAAGGATTTCCTGGGTTGCCCGCCCGTGCCGGAGATGTGATCTGGCACATGGATGTAGAAGGACGGTTCCGGTCCGACCGACCTTCCGGTTTGATTTCCGTCACTCCAGGCAGTGATCTTGGTCATCCTCACCACCACCAGCATCACATCTCTGCCGCAATTTGCGTGTCTAAACTACTATGTCAGAGGAGGCGTGCATGTCGACTGCCTGGACGTCGCGTTATGCGCTGCGCACCAAGACCATTAAGAGTTCCGCTATTCGCGAATTGCTGAAGATCACACAACAGCCGGAAGTGATTTCGTTTGCCGGCGGACTGCCCGCTCCCGACGTTTTCCCGACAGAGCGTTTTCGCGACGCCTGCCACAAGGTCTTGGAACAGAATGCAAAGACTGCGCTGCAGTACGGGGCGACCGAAGGCTATGAACCGCTGCGGGAGATGATTGCGCGGCATACTTCGCGTTATGGGATAAAAGCCGAGCCAGAGAATGTCCTCATCACATCGGGCTCGCAACAGGCGCTGGATCTGATTGGCAAGCTGCTCATCAATCCGGGAGATCGCGTCCTGGTGGAAGCGCCGACCTATCTCGGGGCACTGCAGGCGTTCAACGTCTACGGCGCGGATTATGTCAGCGTTCCCAGCGACGAAGACGGGATCCGCACCGAGCTTCTCGAAAAACCGCTGCGCTCCGGCCCGAAATTCATGTACGTGCTGCCGAACTTCCAGAATCCCGGCGGTACAACTCTGTCGGAGAGCCGCCGACATGAGCTGGTGCTACTCGCCGATCAGTTTGGCATTCCGATCATCGAGGACGATCCCTATGGCCAGTTGCGGTACGAAGGCGAGCACCTGCCGCCCCTGGTTGTTCTGGATCGCGAGAACTTGCGGCGGGACAACGGATACTCGATCGGCAACGTGATCTATCTCAGCACGTTTTCAAAGACCCTGGCGCCCGGCCTGCGTTTGGGATGGATCGTGGCGCCACCCGAGGTCATTTCCAAGCTGGTGCAATTGAAACAAGGCGCAGACCTGCACACCTCCACGTTCGCGCAGATCGTGGCCTATGAAGTGGCGCGTGACGGTTTCCTCGACGAGCACGTGAAGGTGATCCGGCGCGTATACGGCGAGCGGCGCGACGTGATGTTGCAGGCATTAAAAGAATTCTTCCCCTCCGAGGTAACGTGGACACATCCCAAAGGCGGCTTGTTTCTCTGGGTGACGCTGCCAAAGGGAATGGACTGCCAAAAGCTGTTCCAGATAGCTTTGAAAGAGAACGTGGCATTTGTGCCAGGTGAGTCTTTCTATGCGAATGACGGCGAGCAGGGTAAGCTGCACATGCGATTGAATTTCTCGTATGGGCAGCCGGATCAGATTCGCGAAGGCGTCCGCCGGCTCTCCATCGCGGTGAAGCGTCAGATGGAAGAATTGCACCTGCTGCCGCATATGAGCACGGTCAGCTAATCATCGCGCCAGCGGAGTGAGCATGTTGCCCCGGAGTTCAGTCGGTGGGACTGCGCGAGTTTTCTAGGTGTCACTTTCCCGTGTAAAATGAAGAGTTTAATCCTCGTCCGCGGAAACTGTGGCGACCCGCCCCCGCCGACTTGCCGAATGCCCTAAAAGGAGAGTTCCAGAGCAATGGCTATTCCTGCGACCCAGCTTCGCCCCGGCATGATCATCAAGCACAACAATGATCTGCATTCCGTGTTCAGTGTGGAGCACCGCACGCCGGGTAACTTGCGCGCCTTCATCCAGGCCAAGCTGCGCAACCTGCGCACCGGCGCGATGTTTGAGCACCGTTTTCGCTCGCCCGATCCGATCGAGAAGATCAACGTCGACGAAATTCAGATGGAGTATCTTTACAACGACGGCGACGATTACTACTTCATGAACACGGAAAACTACGAGCAGACCCACCTCCGGCGCGACATTTTGGGCGATGCTGTCGATTACCTGACGCCCAACCTCCAGATCAAAGTGGAATTTTTCGACGGCAAAGCGGTGGGTATCGAACTGCCGCAAACCGTGGAACTCACCGTAATCGAGACCGAGCCCGGATTGAAGAGCGCGACGGCGTCGAGTGTAACGAAGCCCGCGAAGACCGAGACCGGGTTAGTAGTGCAGGTTCCGCCATTCATCAACGAGGGCGAGAAAATCCGCGTGGATACGTCCGAGGGTGCCTACCTGTCGAGAGCCTGAGTTGTGGGTTCGGGTATGACTTCCACCGAGAAAGAAGCCCGTCGCTACATCATACGCGGACGCGTGCAGGGCGTTGGTTATCGCTGGTTCGTGGAACGCGAAGCTCACATCCTGGGCATTGCGGGTTGGGTACGCAACAATCCAGACGGAAGCGTGGAAGTGCTCGCGATGGGCACGCGTGACCAACTCGCAGGTTTACGCTCGCGACTGCGCGAAGGGCCGCGGGCCGCTCGCGTCGACGATGTACAAGAGCTCGAAGCCAAGCCGATTGCCGGCGGCAGCACATTTCGCATTGAAGGAGCGTGGTAAATGGCCAGTCCCAAGGCGGCGGTCAATTGCGAACCGTTGAAGAAGCTGATCCGGGAAGTTCCCGACTTTCCAAAAAAAGGCATTCTCTTTTACGACATCACCACGCTTTTGAAAGACAAGCTCGGCTTCGCCACGCTGATCGATGCACTCTCCGAGCACTACCTGGAAAAAGAAATCGACCTTGTGCTCGGAATGGAGGCGCGGGGATTTATCTTTGGGCCGGCCCTAGCCTATCGTTTGAATGCCGGCTTTGTGCCTGTGCGGAAGCCCGGCAAACTACCCGCCGCTACCGCGAAGCTCGAGTACCAACTGGAATACGGCAGTAACACGCTCGAGATTCATCGAGACGCGATTCAGAAAGGTCAGCGCATCATCATCGTGGACGACCTGCTGGCAACCGGGGGTACAGCTGCGGCAACCGTGGAATTAGCCAAGTCACTGGGCGCGGACATTGCCGGCTTGGGTTTCGTGGTAGAACTCGATTTCCTTAAGGGACGAGAGAAACTTCAGGGCTGTGATGTGTTTTCGCTACTGCACTACGAAAAGTAATTGCCGTAGCTGACGAGTTACCAGCAACAGCGAGCGCCCTGGTTAAGCTGTGGCGCGCCGCTTAGAAAACGCAAACTATCGCACAAGCGCCAGCACGCCGCGAATGATGCCAGTCCACATCGCTCCGCTTACCGCCATTGCACCGGCCAGCTTGAGGAGGGCATTCCAGTTCAGTTCGTACACTTCTTCGTAAAACAATTCTCTCTGCACCGTTAACCTCCACGGCTGGAGAACTAGAGTGCACGCCACCTGCCAAAGGTGGTGCTCTCATCGTGCGCTTTAAACGGCTGGATTTTCGGAACTTTAGGCGATTGTAATCGGACGCGGGAAAAAGCGCATTCACAATTTTTCCTGCCAGCGGCCTGTTTTTCAGACAAAAGCCGGACAGGGATTAAGACTCTGTAATGACCAGCTTGGCAGCTTTAGGCAGGTAGCTCTTGCGGCGAAACCAGTCCTCCATAGACGCTCGTAGCTCCTCGACGGGGACCTTTACCCCGACTTCCATTAAGCCGTCGGCGACGGGCAATGTGTCATCGAACACACTGGCGTTGGTGAAATTCCGCATGCTGAAACTGTCGAGCCACTTTATCGGGCAAGGCTGCCGATCCCCATTCTCTTCATAATCCACCCGGATTTTACGTGCGAACATACTCCGATTGTAATCATTCACGGCGCGCTGAAAACAGCTCGACTCAGCTGCCATGCTTGACACTCGACCCGTCAGCCCCCTAATCTGCCCGAGCGTTCTGATTACAATCTACCTGCATGAATCCGCTTACACGGGGAGCGACGGAAGTGGCGAAATGTTCTGGCTTTTATGGCTCGTAATCGTAGGTCTGATCGCCGGCTGGGCTACTGGCAAAATCATGAAGGGCTCGGGGTACGGCGTGGGCATGGACATCCTGCTTGGCATCGTGGGCGGGATCATCGGAGGTTGGATTATCAGGTTGCTCGGGTTTCAAAGCAGCGGCGGCCTCATTCCCAGCATTCTGGTCGCGATCCTCGGCGCGGTCATCCTGGTGTGGCTGGTCCGGAAATTCAGACGGCAATGAAAAGCAAAGGCCCGGAAAATCCACGTTGGAGTTCCGGGCCAGGTGCTTTTACGACGGCAGCGATACGTCCACGAACGCTGGACTTTACAGGTTTACGGTATGAAATGGTAAATCACGCCGCCGTCTGTAGTTCCTCCATGCACAGTGGCGCCGTACAGATTTCCTGCTGCATCGCGCGCCATGCCGTTGTAGGCAAAACCGGCATCCGGCTGCCCCTGGAAGCGATATGCGGTGCTCTCCGTCCATTGGCCGTTGCTGCCCTTGGTCAACTTGAAAATCGTGCCACAACTACATCCAGCCCCTCCTTCACTGGTCGTACCGTAAAGGTTGCCGGCATCGTCGAATACGAGCGTCGCAATGGAACTGTTTCCGCCTGAGCCGGCGCTGAAACTGTGAAGGACTTTTTCCTTCCAGACGTCCCCCGGCATAGGATGCAGAACGTAGACGGAACCAAGATCGTTGGCGCCGTCATAATACGTCGTGCCGTAGAGATTGCCGGATTGATCTCTCACCAAGCCACCATAGGGAAAACCGGCGTCGGGTTGACCCTTAAATGCATACAAGGTTTTGAAGGTCCAGCTGCCATTCGTGCCCTGAGACAGACGGTACGCGGTACCTGAGCCGTACGCACCGCCCACGGTGGCGACGCCATAAATATTCCCGAGATTGTCCGGGAGCAGCCGGCCCGCAGAACCGCCGCCACCGTCAGCGCCGCCGGTAAAGGTATGAAGCAGCTTGAACTTCCAGGTGCCGGATACTGGTCTCAATTGGAATACAACACCCTGCGCTCTCGCTCCGCCTGTCGGTGTGGTGCCGTAGAGATTGCCGGCTTTGTCAAAAACCAGGGGCGCACCCGGGCCGTACCCATCATTGCCGCCCGTGAAGTTGTAAATTACGGTCTCCGTCCAGACTCCACCCGAGTTGCTCAGCTTGTAGACGACGCCGCAACCCGCTTCTACGCAGGATCCCCCGGTACCGCCCACGACAGCGGTTCCGTAGAGATTGCCTTGGCCATCCAGTACAACTCCCTTATACGGCTGGCCGCCATCGGCGCCGCCGGTGAAGCTGTACAGTACAGTGTGGATCCAACCCGCGGCGGAAGGCGTCAGTTGGAACACAGTACCGGTACCGAAGGCTCCGCCTTGGACGCTCGTTCCGTAAATATTCCCGGCGCTATCGATGACCAGATCGCTGTCGACGTATTCGCCGTCGGCATCGCCGGCAAAGCTGTAGATTATCTGTTCGGTCCCAGCAAACAGCGCGTGTGGGAGCACCGCAACCGCAGCCAGCAACATGATCCTGATAATCGAAGACAAAAACTGTCGCATTCCCATTTTCCCCTCCGTTGTGCAGCCCCCTGCGATGGACTCAAAGTCAGGGGCCGTCTCGGGCGCTGGAACTATAGCACTGAATGCCGCCATAGGCACGGGGGCTGAACAGGGACAGGGTGTCTTGTGATGGAGAAGCCGAAGGAGTCGGGTTTGGTCTAGGTGCTTGGGCTTTGCGATTCGGTGGCCTCTTCGCGCGCAAAAGAGTCCACCATCTTTCTTGCATCACTTAAGCTACAACCATAGAGCGACCGGGCTGCATATGTGGCGGGGATGGTCTGGCCGCGCGCGGCGAGTTCGCGGAGCTGCTTCTGCTGGTCTTCGCGGCTGATGGACTTCATGTGCGCGAAGTCCTGAGTAAAAAAAACCGGATCAGCGATAACCGTGTACGGGCGAAGTGCGCTTAGAAATTTCTTTGCGCCAGGCACGACGTCCCAATGTATGCGAATGACACCCGGCGCCGTCATGTTGACTGGATAGTCGCGATAGAGTGTCGAACTGTTGCCATACCATTTTTTTATCATCGGCGCCTGTTCTCCGCGCTCGGCTTGCAAGGCCGCGGCGAGGCGCGCAGTGTCGCCGGATAATTCGAGTTCGATATGGCGCAGGTACTGAGTTTGCGAGGTTCCCGGCTTTGCCGCATCGGGTGTAATCACGCGTTCTTTGACCAGGCGTGCCGATGCGATCTCTCCCAAGGACAGGAAGACAACCGACGGGTCATTGCCGGGTAATTGGTAGTTCAGATACGAGCGATATTGAATGTAGATTCCCGTCGCATTCATCCGCACCAGCCAATTTGACGTGTGGAAGCGCGCGGTGACCATCCTAAGAGTAAAAAGCAGGAAGATCGCCAAGAGGGTGCCGAAGATGTACCCAGGCGACCATTTTTCGGTGTATCCGTCACGAAATAAGGCTGCCGAGGCGGCG